>OFGF01000135.1_pt1 | contig 73179 bp, 75 predicted proteins | sample 1521711 | NCBI WGS metagenome assembly OFGF01 (sample SAMEA3504092, study PRJEB24116) | mouse gut metagenome | biome: mouse gut; feature: mouse-associated habitat; material: faeces | place: Denmark | collected 2011 | reverse complement strand
AAGACCGCTCTACAAGCCGAAATTCGATGTGTTCAAATTTTTGTCATGTACTTAATTCGCCGGTATTGAATTGCTCAACAAGCAACTGAGCAATGGTCGGTGCGAGGCCGTTATCCAACATTGCGAGATTAGAGCGGAATGTCGAGTTATCTACGTGGTCGAATTGCAAGTCTGCACCTTTGCGACGAATGGCTTCTACACGATCGATGATTTTCGTGCGTGTTGCTATGGCATTGATTTTTTCGATTTCTTCATCGGAAAAATCCGCCCCAACCACTTTATAAGTGAAGTTTGTGGCACCGCTCGCATTGAGCAGAGTTGAATCACCCCCAAGCTGAGATTTAATGCTGAATCCCAAATCATTGTTCATGCGAGTTCTTTGGTCGTGCAAAACAATGTGAATATCCGTTTTGTCAGAAGAACTTGCTTTGAGGGTCGAGCAGTAAATCTTATCCATAAAAGCCTGAGTTTTGGCAATGGGGAAAGAACGTGCGCCCGCCGGTTTATTCTGCATAGCCGAAAGAAGATACTCGGCTTCGTGCAAAAACTTTTCGGCAGAAAGGCGCAGCAGTTCAGTGCCGTCTGCTTTCTGAATCACGATGTCGGCATTTGATACCAAATAGTCATATACGCCTTCTTTCTCTTGGCGAATAATCATGATGATTGGGTAAACTAAATTCTTGATTTTCTCAAGATTTTGGTCGCCGGCATAAACTTTACCCTCGCCAAGAAGTTTCAGCAGGGTATATATTTCACTCCATTCACCGATATTGCCGGTGATTTCCTTATTTTCGTTGCTCATAGAGAGAGAATTTTTTTGTCTGATAATAATTTAAGAAGTTGTTGTGCGGTTGCCTGAATAGCGGGAACGGCAACCGAGTTACCGAATTGCTTATAAGCGGATGCGTCAGCAACAGGAATTTGGAAAACAGGAGCACCGTCTCCGTTGTCATATACCGGGTAGCCTTGTAAGGCTCCCCATTCTCGCGGTGTCATGCGACGCCAACCGTCTTTATTATATTCACCTTTGATGCGAGTAGTCGGTGTGAGGTCTGTCTGGCGAGTATCAATAACAATATTGCGCTCTCGCCCCATACCACCGACAACGATCGCGTTGGCGACTTCGTTGTCTCCGACAATAGCATAGCCAAAACCATTGCCTTTGCTCTCATGACGCGCCTTGTGGCGAATGAGAGTGTCAACGTATGTAGTTGACAAATAGTATTTCGCAGGTACCGGCTCTTTTTCTCTAACATCAATAAAATGTCTTGTTACTTCTTTTTGCTCCGGGTATACAAAGTCTTCTGGCTTAATGCCGAGGTCTTTGCGGAAACCGACGATGTAAATGCGCTCACGATGTTGTGGCACACCGAAGTACATGGCATTTACAATCTGAGGGTCAGGAACGACATATCCGATTTCATCAAGAGTGTTCAAGATGGTTTTCAAAGTCTTGCCTTTATCGTGAATGGCAAGACCTTTCACGTTTTCAAGGAAGAAAGCCTTTGGTTGCTTGCAACGAAGGATTTCTGCCACATCGAAGAACAGTGTACCACGGGTTTCCTCGAATCCAAGTCGCTTGCCTGCAAGCGAAAATGCTTGGCACGGGAAGCCGGCACATAAAATGTCGAAGTTGTCCGGGATATATCGTTTGGTCTGTTCAGAGGTAATATCACCAAACGGCACTTCACCATAGTTAGCAAAGTACGTTTTTTGTGCTTGCGCATCCCATTCGGACGAGAACACACATTGACCTCCAAGGTTTTGAAATGCCATTCGGAAGCCTCCGATACCGGCAAAGAGGTCTATGAAAGTAAATTTGGGGTTCTTGGGACCTGGAAAAGGTACTTCGTTCAAGTCATCGAATAGAGACCGCTGAAAAGGACTCAGCGGTTCGCAAGCAATTGAGCAGTCAATATTGACCTTGCTCGGCAATGTTGAATTGGTCCACGCATCAATAAGGCTGTCAGCCTTGGATTGATAAATTTCGCCATGCTTTCTGTCTTTGAGCATGAGGGCGTGTGTAACAATAGCCAATTGAACCGAGAACGGGATAATCTCTCCGTTCTCGTAGCAGGTACGCTCGTCGAATATCTGAACCGGGCCGGCTTTCTTGTAGCCCATATCCATCAGCGTAAAGGTCAATCTATTTTTACTCATTTTGAAGTTCCGTTATCAGATTTGAAAGAGTAAGTTCTTTATTCTTCGGTTTTAGCTGGCATTGCCATATTTCAATAACTCGCCATCCCATTTCACGGAGTTTGGCGATATTGATTCTGTCACGTTCAACATTTCCTGAGATTTTTGTTTGCCAAAAATCGTGATTGTTGACCGGGATCGTTGCATACTTGCAACCCCGGTGTCCGTGCCAGAAGCAACCGTTAATGAAAATGGCAACCTTATACCTCGGAAGGACGATGTCGGGGTTGCCCGGCAGGTCTTTTCGATGCAGTCGAAAGCGAAATCCGTTGGCAAATAAGAAGCGTCGCACCAAAACCTCGGGTTTGGTGTTTTTGCTCTTAATATGCGACATACAACGACTCCGTTGTTCTTGCGAGAGTACATCAGCCATTATACAAACAGGAACTTCCAAGTAGTGCTGACCGGCGACCAAACCTTTTGCGACTACAAGGAAGTTCCTTAATATGTTGAATATAAGAAGTTCTTACATTTTTGGTCTTTGTCAGCGGATTACGCAGTGGATTGCAAAGTTACTAAATTATTTTGAGACTTTGGCTATCGCGGCAAAGGTAATATAATTCCTGGGCAATATATTTACCCATCTAAGACAAGAATTGTGAAAGCTCGGTAATTCTTCCTATTTTCTAAAATATTACAAGATTCCCCCCGCGCGTGGGAGAGAGTAATTATATATATATTATTCTATATATAATATATGTCCCCAAAGGTGTCCCCATAAGTGTCCGAACAAGTGACCCCAAATGTGGCGGGATTATGGGAAAAGCACGTTACTACTTCAATAATGCAAAGCCCTGTATGACGCTCGTCTGAAGCACCTGGGCGTATTTCTCGGTCATTGTCACGTTGGAATGGGCGAGCATCTTGCTCACAGTCTCGATACCCACGCCCTTTGTCAACGCCCACGTAGCAAACGTGTGGCGGCCGACGTGGAATATACACGGCAAAGCAAGCGACAGCGAACAGGTAAAAATTAAACGTAAACCGTTAGAAATAAGCGACATTTCAGTATTCTGCCAAGTTGAGAAAATGCAAACCACAACGGAATATTGAGGTTGTTCAGTTACCAAACCGTTAGCCGGGCAGTTACCGAAACGGGAATAGGTAACGGCAGGCAATGAAAAGAAACCCTCACCGTTTTGTTTGCGCTCATACACAGCATTTTGCATATCAAAGAACGCTTATACGGCAAGTAATTTTGCACTAAAAAATATAAGCGTATGAAAGTAGAAAAATTCAAGGTGTTACTCTACCTCAAAAAGAGCAGACTGGACAAATCGGGAAAGGCTCCCATCATGGGACGCATCACGGTAAACCGTACAATGACACAGTTCGGATGCAAGCTGTCCTGCACTCCCGAATTATGGAATCCCCGTGAAAGCCGTCTGAACGGAAAGAGCAAAGAGGCGGTTGAAACCAACGCCAAGATTGAGAAACTGCTGCTTGCCATCAATTCCGCATTTGATTCTCTGTTGGAGCGCAAGCAGGAGTTTGACGCTACGGCAGTCAAGGACATGTTTCAGGGGAGCATGGATAAGCAGATGACCCTGTTGAAACAGTTTGACCGTATCAACGAGGACTTGAAATCGCGTATAGGCATCGACCGTGCCGAGGGGACATACTCCAAGTATTACTACACACGGCAGATTCTCGCAGGGTTCATCCGTGAGAGATTCAAGACGGAGGATGTCGCCTTCGGGCAACTTTACGAGCGGTTCATCTGGGATTTTCAGGACTATGTGCTCGATGAGAAGAAACAATCCCTGCAATCCGTGCGCCATTACCTTGCCCTTTTGAAGAAGGTATGCCGCATCGCCTACAAGGAGGGACATTCCGAACGCTATTTCTTCTGCAACTTCAAGCTGCCGAAACAGGAAATCAGCGCACCGAAGGCACTCACACGGGAGGAGTTTGTGAAAGTACGTGACGTGGAAATATCCGTGCGCCGCAGGCCCTCGCTTGCCCTCACCCGTGACCTGTTCCTGTTTGCCTGCTACACCGGAACAGCGTATGCCGATACCGTGTCCATCACGCGGGACAATCTCTTTTCCGACGATGACGGGAACCTGTGGCTGAAATACCACCGCAAGAAAAACGAGTACCTCGCACGGGTGAAACTGCTTCCCGAAGCGATTGCCCTATTGGACAAATACAAGGACGAATCACGGGAAACACTTCTGCCTGTTCAGGACTACCGCGTGTTGAGAGCCAACATGAAGAGCCTCCGTATACTGGCAGGAATCAAAACCGATATCGTCTATCATGTCGGACGCCATAGTTTCGCAAGCCTGCTAACGCTTGAAGAGGGTGTACCTATCGAAACCATCAGCCGAATGTTGGGACACACCAATATCCAGACAACGCAAATTTACGCCCGTGTGACTCCGAAGAAACTTTTTGAGGACATGGACACATTTATCGAAGCGACCAAAGACTTGGTGCTTGTTCTCTGATGCAACTATTTAATCAAGTTCAATAAGATAATCAGTTATGCGCAGTACATTCAAACAACTCTATTACATCAACCGCAGCAAGGTGAAAGCTGATGGTACGACCGCCATTTGGTGCAGAATCTCCATAGATGGCAAACAGGCGGTGCTTTCCACGGGTATTTATTGCAATCCAGATGATTAGAACAGTAAAAAGGGCGAGGTAAAGGACGTTCGCACAAACGGACGGTTAAGCCAATATCGCCAACACATTGAAGATACATACGACACCATACTGAAAGAACAGGGTGGAAAATCCACTCAAAGTAGTCCCCTTAATTCACAGTAATTTGACCCCTGTTAAATTTTTCCATTCTCCCTTCTGTTTATTCTTGTTTTCTTCGTATTCTTCCTGTCCGTTATGCCGGGTTCTACATTAAATTTCGTTTATAAATATAACGATTCTTTTTTACTTTTGCATTTCCGCAGCGACTCCCCGAAGAGTTCAATGCGTATGGCCTGATGCACAATTCTGTCCAGAACGGCATCGGCAATCGTCTTTTCTCCAATAACGTCATACCAGTCTTTTAGCGGTACCTGTGATGTTATGATGGTAGATTTTTTACCATGCCTGTCCTCTATGATATCCATCAGATTCATCCGCCCCTGGGAATCGAAAGGTTGTATACCAAAATCATCCAGTATAAGCATATCCAACCTTTCGATTTTCTTGAGTTCTTGCAGGATTGTACCTTTTGCCTTGGCAACTTTAAGCATTCCCATAAGTCTGGATGTATTGGCATATAACACTTTATATCCTTTTTGGCAAGCCTGGAAGCCAAAAGCTGTTGCCAGATAACTTTTACCTGTTCCGGCGCTTCCGGTAATAAACAGGTCTTTGCGTTCCCTGACAAAAGTCAGGTCGGCCAAACGCAGGGTAAGGTTCTTGTCCAGCCCCCTTTCCACCGAGAAGTCTATTTCTTCAATGGTGGCCTTGTATCTGAAGGAGGCCTGACGGATAGCCCTCTCTACCGCACGGTTTCTGCGGTCATCCCATTCACTTGAAACCAGCCATGAGACGAACTGGTCGGTTGTCATACTCTCTGTCCGATGTGTTTCCAAACTTGTTTTAAAGGCATAATACATACCTTTAAGGTTCATTCCTAACATCTTTTCCAATGTATCCTGATTCATTTCCATATTGCATCTGGTTGGTTTATTGATAATATTCTTTTCCTCTGATATTCTCATGGGAAGGCATCTCCGTTTCTTGCCCGGCACTGTCTTCCAACGGGAACTCATCCTGCCGGTTGTTAAGGATGCGCTCAATGATGGGGTAATTGTACAGACCGTAACTTGTAGCCCAACGACAGGCATTGGGCAGTCGGGTGTTGCCGACCCTGCGTGCGAAGCTAAGAATGCCCTGGCACGATTTATAGGCTTGCTCCGGATGTTTTTTCTCTTCCATCACCCGACGGATATATGCCTCCACGTCCGGATGGATAGCTGCCGCCTCATGTATAAATTTGTCCGGGTTCCATTCCGTGATATAGCGATGGTGTGAAGCCAGATGCTCTTCCAGGGTCGTGTACCGGCAACGGGCCCTGTTGCGGGTATGGGTGGCAATCAGCTCGTAGCCGTAATAGATGCATACCTGGCGTGAGGTATATGACAGGATGACTTTCTTGCCTATATAGCGGCAAGGCACGCTGTAGTAATGGGCATCTTCCCCCAGGCGGACATGGCCGTTTTTCATCACGGTAGCCCTGTAACGATGTCTGAGTTCAAAGCGGATGGGATTTAGTTTGCGCAGGGAATCATGTTCTATCTCCTCGAACTGTTCCCGCCGACTGTATTTGCGGCCTGTGAGCGGAGTGTTGTTATGGAGTTCCAATGCCACGCGGATAGCCGCGTTCAGTGAATCCAGGTCATAAAACTCGCGTTCCTGTATCTTGGGATAGATACTGCGGTAAATCAGTTTAACGGCACCTTCCACCAGTGCCTTGTCACGTGGCTTGTAAGCCCTGGCGGGGATTACGGTACAGCCGTAATGTTCGGCAAAAGCGGCAAAGTCTTCATTCAGGATAGCCTCGTATTTACTGCTCTTGGTAACGGCAGACTTGAGATTATCCGGGATGATGGCGGAGGGAGCTCCCTGGTAGTATAACAGGGCGTTTTCCGAAGCACGGATCAAGTCCTCTTTTTTCTGGCTCATGACAGCTTCCACATAGGTTAACTGGCTGCAGGGAAGAATCGCGACAAAAACCTCCACAGGAATGATTTCTCCCGTATCAAGGTCGATGATGGAAAGTTTGTCGCCGGCGAAGTCTATGAACATTTTATCACCGGCTTTATGCTCAAGATGCATGATGGGACGGCTGCAGGCTATATACTGCTGAATCAGAATATAGAAGCGGGTGCGTCCGTAGCCATCCGGATGGGAAGAAAGGTACTCGCGATGCAACGCCTCGCGGGTAACACCTTTCTTCTTAAGCCGCTTGCAATACTCGGGTAACAACGACTTTAGTTCTCCCAACCGTTCACTTTCCGTCTTTACTCTGCTCTTTTCGTGGAATAACTTTGAGAGTTCCTGGTCCGGCAGGGACAACATCTGCTCATAATCCAAACCGCTACGTTGAAATACTTGTAAGTATTTCTTGACCGTGTTGCGAGAGACGCTTAACATACTGCTGATACTTTTGGTCCCATGACCCTGGGAGTAACAGCGTAACACTTGACGAATCTTTTCCATTCCTAATTGTTTATTGGGCATAAATGACTTTTATTTGTTTTTAACAAACAAAATAGAATTATAGACCGGATAAACAAAAATCAAACTCACTTTTGGGGGATCATTTTAAAGTGAATTTAAGGGATCACTTTCGAGTGAATTTAGGGGATCACTTTAAAGTGGACGGAAGGGGGCAAATATGAGTGAATTTTCCAGTGCGGCAATATTTGGACAAATGTTGTTACTTAATAATGCGCCATATCGTGGCGCATTATTGGACGATATTAGGGAAAGGAGATAGAGAAAAGGCTGTGTGTTTTTCTGGCGATATGGGCGGCATGCGGAGTTGCCCGATAAGAGAATCGCGATCACATATTGCTGGTATTTCCGTTTTTTCCATTTAGAAGAAAGATAATAAATTAATCTGATGTTTTAAAGGCGTTTTTTCTAAAAACAGATCGAAAGCCTCATTTTTAATCAAAAAAGAATTGTTTAGAACTTGTTAGATACTCCCTTTACTTTATAACAGTTCAGATGTATATTCTATTTTGGACACCTCAGGAAAGAATGGAATTATATTTCTTTTTTTAATCCATTAATAAGTCTATCTATATTTTTTATAGTTCCATTTATTAGGTCTTTACATTCTACTACAAAGAAACTTCCATCTTCTTTAATAGCAAAGTCCATAAAGTAACCACCATCAAATCCTTTTCTAAACAAGTCAGTAGCAACTTCAATAACAAATTGATCAAGCCTATAATCAGAAGGATTTGATAATTGTTCATCATAATCAAAAGAAATTAACTTACCCCTAAATATGATAGCTCGATACTCAAGATTTAAGTTTTTACTATTTTGTTTAATTGGAACCACTTGTTTAAATATTATTTCATTGAACTCTTTTACATTTTTTCTTAAGTTGCAAAGTGCAATTTTAAATAATTCACTATTATTATTCAATATAATACATCCATTTACTCCTACATATTTAGCTGCACTTTCTTTTTCGCTACGAACAAACAATGGGAATTTTACATCATTATTAAACGATGAAATAATTTCATTATCAGATTTTCCAGAGGGAAAAACATATAAAAGAGGTGCCTTTGAACCAAGTAATTTAGAGTATAAAACTGCTGAATTTGCTATCTTATAAGATGCAGGAGGAGAATACACATTTATATTTTTTTGTTGTAAAAAGGTATATGTCTTTTCATACACCTCTTGTGATAGTTTTGTCCCTCTCAATATTACATAGTCACTATTTTGTAATTTGCTTACGTCATTGATTTCATCAAAAACTGAATTTGTTCTAACAGTTACAAAATTTTCTGCGATGAGTTTTTCTTCTTCTTTATACTTATCGCCTAAATACAAAAAACCAACTTTTGAACTCATAAAATTATCTCTTTAATATTTATTATTTTAAAAATGTCTTTTTTTAATTCTTCAATATTGATGTATTTAATACCTATCCGTCCTATTGCATTTGCAGATAGCACATGTTCATTACGATCATCAATGTAAATAATGCGACTATCAGGATAATCATTTTTAATAACCTGATTTATTATATTCCATAAATCTTTTGCCCGTTTATTTGATCCGTAAAGATATGATGGATAATATAAATCAAAATAATTGGTTATACTTAATTGATTTACCAAATAATTACTACGAGCACAATCTATGTTAGTTAATATGCCTACCTTATGATGATTTCTTATCTTTTGTATTATGCCTAACAACTCATTATCCAATGAATATGTTTCAGCAAATAATGTTGATAATTCAGGGTAACTATAAAGATTTGCTACATTAACATTAGAGAATGTACATATAACATCCCAAAATTCTTTTTCGGAAATTTTTCCTTCTCGAAAAGCTGCCCCATGCTCCGATTTTTCGCTTAATAAAGAATCAATAGTTTTCCGATCAACATCAAATATATTCATTAATTCATTTTCCGCAGGATCTTGGTGGTCTTTTGCAACCACTCCTCCATAATCAAAAAGAATAATATCACCTTTCATATTATTTCCTCCTTTTTTCGTATCAATGATATACTGGCTAGTTCTCCAACGACAAACCAATAACTTAATGTTCCTAGAATACTTAATCCGCCTGATATTATTAATACTATAGCAAAATTACCTGTATTATACACAATATAACCAGTAATAATAGGAGCTACAATACCTGCTATATTAGCAAAAGTGTTTTGAATCCCACCAATAGTTCCAACATACTGATTTGAAGGTGCAATATCTCCGGGTATTGCCCAAATACTTGGGGATGCGGATATGTTCATCGCAAATGAAAAGGTAAGTAAGCATATTATTATAGCAGATGATTGCACAAAAGGAGTTAAAATAATTACACATGAAAATAACATCCCAATACACAACGGTAGTTTTCGTGCATATGTTACTGATATTCCCCTTGAAATTAATACATCTGCTAATATACCAGATGATAAATTACCAATAACTGCACCAATTAATGGTATTGTTGCGACGAAGCCAATAGTTAATATTGAAAAGCCTAAATCTTTAAATAAATACGACGGCATCCATGTAAGAAAAAAACTTTTTGCATAATTATAGCAGAATGCACCAAAACTTGCACCCAAAATCTTTTTATTAGATAGAAATTTCAGAATAACTTTGGTATTGTTTTTCCCTTTTTCTTTTTGGGATTCATCAGATATTTTTTCTTTATTTTTTGTAAAAAGAAACCATAAAAACACCCATACAAGACCCAAAATTCCAAAGAAGTATTGAGATTCTCGCCAACTATATTTTGAAATAAAAAAGACAATAATTGGTACACATATTGCAGCCCCAACATATGAACCAGTGTCAAAAATAGATGTAGCTCGTCCTCGTTCAGTAGTGCCAAAATTCTTGTTCACAAATTTCGCACAAGCAGGAAAAGCAGGAGCCTCTAATGCTCCGATTAAAAATCTTAAAATTAAAATACAAATCCAGTAATGTGCAAATCCTAATAGTATTGTTGATAATGATAATATTATCATCGTTATCGTTAATATTCTATTTGTTCCGAATCTATCTACCAAAAGTCCACCTATTAGCATGAACGCTACATAGCCAAATGAAAAAGCTGATAATATATAGCCTTGAATGTTTTCATTGATAGACATTTCTTTTGATATTTCTATTATTGTTGTAGAAATACTCGTTCTGAATATATAACATATTGCTATACATAAAGAAAGAATGACTATCATTGTCCATCTGCTACCCTTGTAATCACTCATCTTGTAATGTTTTAAGACATTCAATATTGTTAAGCAAATCTAAATTTTTTATAAATCTAATAGAAATTAAATCGCCTAATGCATCAACACAATATAATTTATCTTGTTCTTCTGATAATACCATATCATAGATGTAATCCTTACTATGATATAGAACAAATACAGAATTATTCAATATTGACCAAATTCTAACAGTACCATCTTTACTCCCTGATAAGATCCACCTCGACTGACCTGTTAATAATACTTTTCTGACAGCATCTTCATGGCCTTCCAAATAAAAATCTTTGTTTTTATCCTTTACAAAAATTTTTCCTGATGATATTCCAATTACCTCTAAAGATTCAGTATCTCTTTTAATGCTTATTGAAAAATTTGTATCTTTACTTATGGGATGATTTTCAAACACTCCATTATTATATTTATATGATGAATATAGCCCATTAGAACCAACAATCTTTAAAGAATTTGTAAATTTTTCATAACCCACAGAGAATATAATATTTCCACAGTTATGTATTATGCGTAATCTTCTTGATTTTTTCTTATCAAAAATTTCCCATTCACTTAAATCCCCACTTTTCTCTCCAACAACAAATTTCTCATCTGTCAGCCTATGTATAGCAAATATTGCACTATTAGAGGTAATTTTATTTAATATTGCTTTCTTATCTATATCAAAAAATATTATTTCACCCTTATCATTACCCAATAAAGCCATTTTAGATTTTTCAAGAATAAGGATACATCTAATTATAGACTCACAAATAGGGAAACTGCAAATTTCCATACTTATGGTATCATATGTATACAATAAACCGTCAAATCCGGCAGTATAAATAATACCTTTGTACATTGCACATGTTGTCAAACGCTTAGACGATATATGAATCTTCTTTATATGGTTATCTTTGTTATTTTTATTCAGAGTTTGATTATCGTTGTTTTGAAATAAGCCATTAGCAGGTATCATTTTCAATAGTGCAGTACAATAAATGGCCGCAACATTTGCAGCATATTCTTGCCAAGAGTCTTCTTTGTTTTCATCACCATAATCGCAAACTCCACGTATTAAAAGATAGCCAATCCCCGCATTCCAAGTTGCTTCTGCTACTCCAGAACCTTCCATTTCAAAAGCGATAATTCCATTTTCATGCGCAATTTCATCTCTTTTGCTTTTATCTTTAATCAAACTATTTGATGCTCCTATTTTACCTCGATGAATATTGTTCTTTTTACTTCCGTGAGGATGGGTAAAATTCTTCTTGGGCTCTTTTTTAGGCATACTCAGCCTATTCTCATTAAGAATTTTAAATAAATATTTTTCCCAATTAAATTTATTTAAAATCATTTCGGATTCTAAATAATTGACACCTTGTAATAACATGGCAGAGGGAGAGGGTGACGTATCTCTTATTTCATATTTCCCGTTTTTATATACTCCTAAATCAAACTGTATCACTCCTCGACCAGAAGATATTATAACATCTCCTAATCTTACATGTAACTCTTTCTTGTCCACTCTTGGAACTCCAGCGGCTATTCCAATCATTACAATATCTTTTATGGATGGAAAACTACGTACCATATTGGTAGTAGTAATAGATGCATTGTTACTCGCATACTTTGTTAAACACGCAAGAACTACGCAGTGTTTACCTTTCTCTCCTTGAATATATCCTTTTGTATAGATTGTAGGATCATTACCTATTTGTATAGTTTCTTTTTGCTCTATAAATCTAGAAATTGCAGCTTGCTCTTTAGGTAAAGCTGTAATCAAACCTAATGTTGGATAAACTACTTTCATATTTTTACATTATTTATATGGGGCAATTATCTTTTTATCGCCTCCAAATTTAACAAATATTTAATATACAGAAAAGAACGATCTACTATAATCTTTGAAATTATTTACTTTCAAGGAGTTTTGTAATATTGGTTTATGAAATGTACGTTTAAATTTCCGTCAGCAGGAAGAAAACCACATCATGGAAAACATCCTTTACAACGAATTTATAGCCCGGGATTCAATGTTGATGTCGGCGTTGTCGAATATAATCATACTGACATTAGCGGCAAGAAGATATGTATGCAACTTGAAATAGGTTTTGTAGTCAACCTGACGGATAAGCGTTATTAATTCAGTTAGCTCTTTGCGTCGCAGACGAAAGCGGCAACAAGAGGTCAATTTTCTTAGCCGTATTGATGATTCCTATATCAAAATTATTGTTATACGTGATAATATTTTGCCTTGGACAGATAGATGATAGTGGAGTCCAATATATCAATATCGAAGATTTCCTTATTAGAAGAAAAAATAAACGAGTTGTAAAAAGATGGTAATGACAAAGAAAAAATATATAAATCAAAGAATTTAATCTTCTCAGGAATTTACTTATCGCATAAAAACATTCCATAGTCATTACCGACTATGGAATTCCCTTATTTGCAAAGTCTCATTTTTGCCGCACAATAATCAAATGCAGTAAAGATGGAACTAATCACTTTTGACCATCCGGCTTACCAGGAACTGGTCAATAAAATCAACCGGATCGCCGATTACGTCTTCCACAAGGAGGCATCCCCACAACAAAAACAGGAAACCTGGCTTACCAGCGAGGAACTGGCGGACCTTCTTCGCATCAGTACCCGCACTCTCCAGCGCATGCGGAAAGACCAGACCATCCCTTACACCATTTTGCGCCGTAAATGCCTTTACCGCTTGTCTGACGTGGAAAAGTGCATAGCGGACCGGATTATCACCTGTTCCCCTCAAACCTTGGAGGACTTCTACAAAAATTACCGTCTTACCCAAACCCCTTCCCGTCATGAGTCATGAGACAGAAAAATTTGCGGAACAATTAGACAGAATCCTGGAACGGTTGGATGACCACAGCCGGCTGCTCTCTGTCATTCTCCGGCATACAGGAACGGAAAAGGAAACTATGCGGGAAAATCTCAAAGAGATGAAATTCTGGAAAGGCGGACGTCTTTTCGACAACCAGGACCTGTGCATCATGCTCCAGGTCAGCAAACGTTCCCTGCAACGCTACCGCAGTCTGGGTTTGCTCCCTTACCTCATGCTCCGCCAGAAAATCTATTATAAAGAATCCGATGTCGTGCAATTTCTCACCGGACACCTAAAAGATTTCAAAAAAGAAGACATCGAGGTATATAAAGACCGACTTAAATAAATCAATATTAACCATTAAAATAATTCTCATGGAAAAGAAAAAAGAGCAAGACGTACTAATCGTCCGCGATGAAAAGACCGGAGAACTCGGAGTCATTTCCGGTCTTACTAAAGATGGAACTCCCAAACGTGTTCCTGCCAAACCGGAAAATGCCTCCGACTTTCTGAAATTTGACCGCCACGGGGACATGCTGGACAATTTCTTCCTGAACTTCTTCCGGCAATGCAAAGAACCCAGCCGTTTCGGTTTTTACCGTATAGCGGCGGACCAAGCCGACAAACTGCTGGAAGTCATGAAAGAAATGCTGAAAAATCCCGACGCCAACAAAGAACTGCTTGCGCCCCACAAAGTGGATACCTCCGGTTACGAAAAAAAGGTACAGGAGGAACAGAAACAAGACGGGGAACTCTCCAAACAAGAAACAACAGAACAGAAACAAGATAATCCGGAGGAACAGCCCAAACAGAAAACGGGTTACCAACCCATAGATGAAAATAAAATCAACTGGCAGGAAATAGAGGAAAAATGGGGCGTAAAACGGGATGCACTTGCACAATCGGGTGATTTGGACAAAATGCTCCACTATGGCAAATCCGACCTGATAAAGGTAAAACCCACCTTTGGCGGAGAGACCTTCGAACTGGAAGCCCGCCTGTCCTTCCGGCAAGATACGGATGGCAATGTACGCCTCACGCCCCATTTTATCCGCAAAGAGCAGAAATTCGACGAATACAAAGGGCATAAATTCTCCGCCGAAGACAAACAGAACCTCCGGGAAACAGGCAATCTCGGTCGGATTGTAGACCTTGTGGACAAAAACACGGGAGAACTCATACCTTCCATCATCAGCATAGACCGTAAAACGAATGAGCTGACAGATATGGCGGCAAACAAACTCCGCATTCCGACAAAAATCGGCAATACGGAAATTACTCTTCAGGAACAAGACATGCTCCGCGCCGGATTGCCCATCCGGGACAAACTGATTGAACGTTCCGACGGCAGGAAGTTCGTCACAACGCTGCAAGCGAACGTGGAGCGCCGCGGCGTAGAATTTGTACCGGGTACCGGAAAATCTCCCCGCACTTCACAGGAACACAAAGAACAATCCAAAGAAACACAGCAAACAGTCTCCAAGGGAACCCGACGACACCGTAATTCCTGGACAGATGCCAACGGCAACATCCGGCCTATCAGCAAGTGGAAAGATGTCCAATTCACAGAAAGTCAACAAGCGGATTATGTTGCCGGAAAAACCGTCAAATTAGAAAACGCCACGGATAAAGAAGGCAAGAGCTGCACCCTCTATCTGAAATTCAATCCGGAGAAAGGGCGTCCTTTTACCTCCCGGAAAAATCCCGACCAAGCACAAGTTGTTGCATCTTCCAACGAAAGCCGGACACAAGTCGCGGTAAACAACGAAGGCAAAACCAACGAAGCGACCAGACACATCGGAGAACCTTTGCAGAAAGAACAAATAGCACCTTTAGGTGGCAAACAACAAGAACAGCAAAAACGCGGCGAAAAACAGGAGATAAAGAAATCCCCCAAAATGAAAATGTGATGTTTTTATCATGCTATCCGTCTTCTGTGGTTTGCCACGGAGAGAAAACCCAATTTCAAAAACCACTAAATCCAATTAAATATAACATATCATGAAAACAATTCTTGCAGAAAAGCCCAGTGTGGCAAAAGAAATCGCCCGTATCGCAGGTGCAACCAAAAGAGAAGAGGGTTACTTTTCCGGTGGCGGTTATGCTGTGACCTGGGCGTTCGGGCACCTTGTACAGCCCGCCCTTCCCGAAAATTACGGAGTCCGCGGCTTCCTCCGTGAAAGCCTGCCGTTCATTCCGGACCCCTTTATCCTTGTTCCCCGCCAGGTAAGAACAGAAAAAGGCTACAAACCCGACGGTAATGTTATGAAGCAACTCCGGTTGATTGCCGGACTTTTCAAGGAAAGTGAACGAATCATCGTAGCCACCGATGCCGGACGCGAAGGAGAGCTGATTTTCCGTTACCTGTACCATTACCTCGATTGTAATATCCCTTTTGACCGTCTGTGGATCAGTTCACTGACAGAAAAAGCCATCCGGGAAGGGCTGAAAAACTTGCAGGATGGCGGTGCCTACAATCACCTTTACCTTGCCGCCAAAGCCCGGAGTGAAGCCGATTACCTTATCGGCATTAACGGCACTCAAGCCATGACACTTGCCGCAGGGCGCGGTACTTATTCCGTTGGACGGGTGCAGACACCTACTTTGGCAATGGTATGCAAACGGTACTGGGAAAACAAACGCTTCCTGCCGGAACCCTTTTGGCAACTGCACATCGGTACGGACGGATGCAATGGCGAAGTCGTAAAATTCTCCTCTGTCGAAAAATGGCAACAAAAGGCAGCAACGGAAGAGCTTTATCAAAAGCTACAGACCTGCCTTTCAGTCACCATTGCCTGCATAGAACGGAAGCAAAGGACGGAAGAGGCTCCGCTCCTGTACGACTTGACCACCCTGCAAAAGGAAGCCAACGTAAAATACGGCTTCACGGCAGAACAGACGCTTGAAATCGCACAGAGACTCTACGAGAAGAAACTCATTACCTATCCGCGTACCGGAAGCCGCTATATTTCCGAAGACGTGTTCGCCGAAATCCCCAGGCTGCTCGCCTTTATCAGTAATATGCCCGAATCGAAAGGCAAGGTGCGGCTGAAAGCTGAACCGACACGCCGCAGCGTGGACGGCGGTAAAGTGACTGACCACCACGCCCTGCTCGTCACGGGTGAAAAGCCACTTTTTCTTTCCCAAAAGGACAGTATCGTCTATCACATGATTGCCGGGCGCATGGTCGAGGCGTTTTCCGAGAAATGCGTCAAAGACACCACTACCGTCACGGCGGAGTGTGCCGGAGTGGAGTTCACGGTGAAAGGAAGGGTAATCAGACAAGCCGGATGGCGTGCCGTCTATGGTGGGGAGGATAAGGATGAAACTATCTTTCCCGACTGGCAGGAGGGCGACACGTTGCCTGTAAAAGCAGTTTCCATCACGGAAGGAACGACTAAGGCAAAACCGCTTCACACCGAAGCCACCCTGCTTTTGGCCATGGAGAGCTGCGGTAAAGAAATAGAGGACGAGGGACTCCGTCAGGCGTTGAAGGACTGCGGCATCGGTACCCCTGCCACCCGTGCCGCCATCATCGAAACCCTGTTCTCCCGCGGTTACATGGAACGCCGCCAGAAATCGCTTGTCCCCACAGAAAAAGGGTTAGCCCTTTACTCGGTCGTCAAAGACATGCGTATCGCCGACGTCTCCATGACGGGAGAATGGGAATCCGCTCTGGCGAAAATAGAACAGGGAGAAATGTCTCCCGACACTTTCCGGGAAGCCATTGTCATATACACCAAACAAATCACCTCGGAACTGCTTGCTTCTGAAAAATTGTTCGGTCACAAAACATCGGATTGCCTTTGTCCGAAATGCCGGACGGGGAAAATGCAATTCTTCAGTAAAGTCGTGCGGTGTGACAATTCGCATTGCGGTCTGCCCCTCTTCCGGCAGAAAGCCGGGCGGCAGCTTTCCGATGCGGAGATTACGGACTTGCTGTTAAAAGGGAAAACGGAACTGCTCAAAGGCTTCAAAAACAAGCAGGGAAAAAACTTTGACGCAATGGTAGGCTTTGACGCTGATTTCAACACCCGGTTCATTTTCCCGGAAAAGAAAAAAACATCCGGTCATCCGGAAAAAAAGAAATAATCCGTAATTTTGCCACTGATTCCGGGTGAATCGTTCTTGTTCACAGGACACTGATTTTACTTGGATTTAGTGGTGCACTTCGGGAGGGATACCCGAAGTGCTTTTCATTTTTTTCCCATCCGGATAGCATTTACAAACCACTAAAATCCATTCCATGAACAAAAAAAAATCTCAAAAGCAGAGCGGGCTATCCTATTATGGTCTGTACCTGCTGAACTACCTGCAAGAAAACCGTTTTGAAGAGGCAACCGACACCGCCTTTATTCAGGAACGTGCGGAACAGGCTGCTGCAACTTACGAACGGGCACGGCTTGACGGCTATCCCGCTGAAGGCGCCCAGGAACTGGCAATGGCAGTGCTTGTCCAAGGACTTCACCATTCCCGGTACAGCGTTCTTCATGAAGTCATTGAAAAGGAGTTTTCCGACGAAGTGCCGGAAGAAAAACGCGACACGTTCACCGAGAAACTGCTGCCGCTTGTCAGCAATGTGTTTCCCATTTATGACCTTACAGACGACCACTTCGCCCTGTCGTCCAGTTACGAGCAGCTCTACACGGAACTGACGGGAGCTATCGCCCTTTACATCGAGGCGTATGGCATTTAACCGCAACCAAAAACTGCGGGACAACATCGAGGCGATACGGACGGCTTTCCTTCTTGACCGGGAACAACGCACGGCAACCGAAAAAGAACGCATAGTACTTCAAAAGTATTGCGGTTTCGGAGGTTTAAAGTGCATTCTGAACCCTGCCAAAGAACTGACAGATGCCATCCATTGGGCGAAATCCGACCTCAAACTGTTTGCCCCGACCGTGGAACTTTTCCGGCTTATTCGTGAAAACAGCAAAGATGATGCGGAATACAAGCGGTATACCGACTCGCTGAAAGGCTCCGTATTGACCGCTTTCTATACTCCGAAAGAGATCACCGACACCCTTGCGGACATCCTGCATGAACACGGGATTCGTCCCGACCGTGTACTTGAACCATCGGCGGGCGTAGGTGCATTCGTGGGGTCCGTACTGAAAAGCAAACCGGACGCGGACATAATGGCTTTTGAGAAAGACCTGATGACGGGAAAGATATTGGGACACCTGTATCCCGGTCAAAAGATAAGGGTGCAGGGATTCGAGAAGATAGAGAAGCCCTTCACGGACTATTTCGATCTGGCAATCTCGAACATCCCGTTCGGAGACGTGGCAGTGTTCGACCCGGAGTTCACAGGCAGCCGTGACCCGGCAAGACGCACGGCATCGAAAGCCATACACAACTATTTCTTCCTGAAAAGCCTTGACGCGGTGCGTGAGGGTGGCATCGTGGCGTTCATCGCCTCGCGGGGGGTGCTGGATGCCACGTCAAACGAACCCATACGCGAGTACATGATGCGTAATGCCAACCTGGTAGCGGTGACACGCCTGCCGAACAACCTCTTTACCGACAACGCGGGTACGGAAGTGGGCAGCGACCTGATTATCCTGCAAAAAAACAGCAGTAAGAAACGGGTATTGAACGGTTATGAAACAATGTTCATACAGACGCAAAAGACCCTGATAGGCAGTTTTAGCAACAGATATGTTGGCAGCATGAGCATGATTTTCCACTCGGAATTAATAAGTAGCACAGACTCTTATGGGAAACCTGTCTATAAAATCATGCACCGCGGCAGCATGGCGCAACTGGCAGATGATTTACGGGAGCATGTATGTGCCAGACTGCCTTCTCAGTTGGACAGAGAACTGTATGACAGATACAGCCTGGATTCTCCGCGGGCAGAAAGCACGGTAGCGGATGTGCGGTCCGCTCCGGCAACAATCATGACAGAGGACATAAAAAAAGCAGACCCAATGGAAGAAAAGCCGGAGACAGAACCCCGCCAACAGAATCATCCGGAAGGTGTTCAGCTCTCCCTGCTCGACCTCTGGGGCATGACCGGGGAGATACGTAAACAGGAAACCTCCGTCAAAAAGACGGCTAAGTCGAGAAGCACGGTAAGGCGTATGCCACCTAAACCGCAACAAATTACACCGAAGGTTGCAACCGTAACACCGGAGGCTCCTATTGCATCGGCACCAGAGAATAAAGAAACAACATCGGGGCATATTGGTGGGATAGGCAACCTGGAAGAGGTTTATGCGGCTATCGACTGGGAAACCAATCCTCCCGTAAACGGCTTTTATGAAATGATGCTGAACCTCACGCCGGAACGACGGATGGAACTCCGACAGAAAGCAGTCATGTATCAGCAGGAACACCAACAAAAAAGGGATGATAAAGACATTCCGGAGGCGGTAATTGTTCCTTCTTCTGCCGACCTGCAACCACAGAGTGCAGCAACGGACAAGATAGATGAACAGGAATCCGGCTCAATTTCAAAAACTGTAACAGAACCAGCGGGAGACACATCCGGAAAAGTTTCGACCACCCTTTTTCCGGAGATGGAAATGAAAAAACAGGAGGGAAAAGCTCCTGACCTGTCGCCCCGTCCATATGACCGGACTCTGGAACCATACCACCGGGAAGGCTCAATGGTGTTGGATACGGCAAATGACATCGGCTACATCAAGGACATCACAGTTTTTGGGGCAACTTTCCAACCGCTTGACCTGCAAGGCTATCAAAAAGAGAAAGCACTGTTGTACCTGTCCCTTCGCGATGCATACGAACGTTTATATCGTTATGAGGCAGAAAAACAGGTGGAAAATCCGCAACAGCGTGGGTATCTTAACACTTATTACGATGAGTTCGTTCTGCGTTACGGTCCTCTGAATACCAGACAGAATGTAAGCATACTTCTGATGGATGCAGCCGGGCGCGACATCCTTTCCCTGGAACGGGCGGAAGAAGGCAAGTTTGTCAAGGCGGACATCTTTAACCGTCCTGTCTCCTTTTCGGTGGAAACTGATATCCTTGTGGACTCTCCCGATGAAGCTCTCTCGGCATCCCTCAATAAATACGGCACAGTCAATCTCGAATACATGCGGAGAATCACAGGCAACACGGAAGAAGAATTGCTTACCGCCCTGCACGGACGCATTTATTATAATCCTTTGGCAGAAGGTTATGAGATAAAAGACCGTTTTATTGCCGGAAACGTGATTGAAAAGGCGGAAAGTATCGAAGCGTGGATGAATAGGAATTCCGGCAGTGAACACGCGTCCGAAGTGAAACAGGCACTCGAAGCCCTAAAAGAGGCTGAACCGCCCAAAATCACCTTTGAAGAACTGGATTTCAATTTCGGCGAACGCTGGATACCGACAGGCATTTATTCAGCCTATATGACGTATCTGTACGGAACTGATGTCAGAATTGGCTACAACGAAAGCCTTGATGAATTTTCTATCAGTTGTCAGAATCGTGAAAATCTGAAAATAAAGAATGAATTTGCCATAAAGGGTTACTATAAATCCTACGATGGAATCGCCCTGCTGAAACATGCTTTAGTAAACACCTGTCCCGATATGATGAAATCCATCGGTAAGGATGAGAACGGTAATGACATCAAAGTCCGTGACAGTGAAAAGATTCAGCTTGCCAACGCCCAAATTGACGAAATCCGGAACGGCTTTTCGGAATGGCTGGAAGAGCAGTCGCCGGAGTTCAAAGAACGGCTTGTGACCTTGTACAACCGTAGATTCAACTGTTTCGTCCGTCCGAAGTATGACGGTTCACACCAAACATTTCCCGACCTTGACCTGAAAGGGTTGGCAAGCCGGGGAATTAAGAGCATTTATTCTTCGCAGAAAGATTGTGTCTGGATGCTTAAACAGAATGGCGGCGGGATATGCGACCACGAGGTAGGAACTGGGAAAACACTGATTATGTGTATCGCAGCCCATGAAATGAAGCGGCTGAACTTAGCGCACAAACCAATGATTATCGGATTGAAAGCAAATGTGGCAGAAATTGCCGCCACCTATCAGGCTGCCTATCCGAACGCCCGTATTCTCTATGCTTCGGAAAAAGACTTCTCAACCGCCAACCGTGTGCGTTTTTTCAACAACATCAAAAACAATGATTACGACTGTGTCATCATGTCGCACGACCAGTTCGGCAAGATTCCCCAGTCTCCGGAGTTGCAGCAACGGATACTCCAGACAGAGTTGGACACGGTAGAGGAAAATCTCGGCGTATTGCGGCAGCAGGGCAAAGACATCTCACGCGCGATGCTGAAAGGGCTGGAAAAGCGCAAGCACAACCTTGAAGCGAAGTTGGAGAAGGTGGAACACGCCATCAAGTCACGCACGGACGATGTGGTGGACTTCAAGCAGATGGGCATTGACCACATTTTTATTGACGAGAGCCATCAATTTAAGAATCTGACCTTTAATACCCGTCATGACCGGGTTGCCGGGTTAGGTAACTCAGAAGGAAGCCAGAAAGCCCTCAACATGCTTTTTGCTATTCGCACCATACAGGAACGGACGGGCAAGGACTTGGGGGCAACCTTCCTATCCGGAACGACTATCAGCAACTCACTGACAGAACTCTATCTGCTTTTCAAATATCTCCGTCCGAAAGAACTGGAACGGCAGGACATCCGGTGTTTCGATGCCTGGGCAGCAATCTTCGCCAAGAAAACGACCGATTTCGAGTTCAATGTGACGAACAACATCGTGCAGAAAGAGCGTTTCCGTTACTTTATCAAAGTGCCGGAACTGGCAGCCTTTTACAACGAGATTACCGACTATCGCACAGCGGAGGATGTGGGTGTGGACCGTCCGCATAGGACCGAGATTTTACATCACATACCGCCTACACCGGACCAAGAGGTTTTCATTCAGAAGCTGATGCAGTTCGCCAAGACGGGTGATGCAACACTGTTGGGCAGAGCTCCACTTTCACCGACGGAGGAAAAGGCGAAAATGCTTATCGCCACTGACTATGCCCGGAAGATGGCACTCGACATGCGCTTAATAGATCCGCACTATGAAGACCATCCCGACAACAAGGCTTCCCATTGTGCCAAAATGATTGCAGAATATTACTACAAGTACGATGCACAGAAAGGAACACAGTTTGTTTTTTCGGATTTGGGTACTTATCAACCAGGCGATGGATGGAATGTATATAGCGAAATTAAACGCAAGTTGGTTGAAGACTACGGCATACCTGCTTCGGAAATCTGTTTCATTCAGGAATGTAAAAGCGATAAAGCCCGGAAAGCGTTGATAGACGCCATAAATGCCGGGATAAAACGGATACTGTTTGCTTCGACTATCAGGTTTGGAATTGGTGTAAATGCACAGAAAAGGTGCGTGGCAATTCATCACTTGGATGTACTGTGGCGCACGTCTGACTTTGTGCAACGAGATGGGCGCGGTGTTCGTGCAGGCAACGAGATTGCCAAGTATTTTGCCGGAAACAACGTGGATGTCATTATCTATGCGGTGGAAAAATCCTTGGACAGCTATAAGTTCAATGTACTGCATTGCAAAAATACATTTATCAGCCAGCTAAAAAGGGGAGTTCTGGGCGCAAGAACGATTGACGAGGGAGCTATGGATGAACAATCCGGCATGAATTATTCAGAATACATGGCTATCCTTTCCGGTAATACTGACCTGCTTGACAAGGCTAAATTAGAAAGAAAAATAGCAGCTTTGGAGAGTGAACGCAAGTCCTTCGGGAAAGCCAAATGCGAATCAGAAAACAAACTGGCTTCCCAAAAAATGGAATTGAAAAACAACAGGGCTATTATTGATGCCATGACGGAAGACTGGAACAAATTTCTCGCCGCAGCCAAAATGGACAAAGACGGGAATCGTCTCAACCTTATCCGGATTGACGGGGTAGACTCCGCAGATGAAAAGGTAATCGGAAAAAGATTGCAGGAGATTGCCCGAAATGCAGCTACCGGAGGACTTTACAAATCCATCGGGGAATTTTACGGTTTTCCGATAAAGGTGGTCAGTGAAAGGATGCTGAAAGACGGGTTGGAGCTTATGGACAATAGGTTCGTGATTGAAGGGAATTACAAGTACAGCTACAACAACGGTCATCTGGCAATGGCCGATCCGGTAGCAGCTGCGCACAATTTCCTAAACGCGCTGGAGAAAATCCCCTCCATGATCCAACAGTACGAAAAGAAAAATGAAGTGTTGGAACAAGAGATTCCCCAATTGCAGGAAATAGCCGGGAAAGTCTGGAAAAAGGAGGACGAGTTGAAACAGTTGAAGTCGAACCTTGCCGCATTGGACCGTAAAATTCAATTGGAATTGGCACCGCCAACGCCGGAAGTTTCTGGAAAGGAAAATGAAATGCCTGAAAAGGTCTGTTCAAACGTTACAATAGTAAAGCCGGGAAGTGAAATAAAAGATATTGAAAAATCCAAAGGGATAAGGATGTAGCAATATGAAAAAATAAACTCCGAAATTTTTGAAATCTGGTATAGAATACGTATCTTTGTATTTGTGGAAGTGATGCTATACGGCTTTAGCCGTTTCAACGATAACAGTACCCGCTTGGCATACCATAAGAACTGCTGGCGGGTCATTTTTTTTAATTCATGGCAAATAAAGAATCCCGGACTGTCGAAGAACAGATAACCCTTTTGAAAAGCAGGGGAATGTTAATCCGTGATGAAGCGGCAGCTTTACATCATTTGGCCCATATTAGCTACTACCGTTTAAAAGGATACTGGTGGGACATGCAATCCGACCGTATTAACCATACTTTTTTACCCAATGTATATTTAGAAGATGTCCTTACCCGCTACTATTTTGACAAGGAACTCCGTCTGATACTTTTTGATGCGATAGAGACCATTGAAATTGCTCTCCGTACCAAAATGATATATCATCTTTCACAGGCATTCGGAGGATTGTGGTACAGGGACGCTACTTTGTTCACAGACATAAATCTGCATGCCCAACAATTGAAAGAACTGGAGGAAGAGTTTTTGCGTAGTGGGGAAATCTTTGTAAAAGACTACAAGAGGAAACACCTTATAAAAAATGATACCGGACAATTCCTGGATGAGCATCCCGATGCCTGGATTATTTTTGAGGTGGCTACCTTTGGAACACTCTCCAAAATGTATAAAAATCTCAGACATCAGTTGCCGCAAAAATCCCTCATCGCCAATGAAATGGGATTGAATTTCCACAATGAATTATCCGGTTGGCTGGAAGCTATTTCCTATTTGCGGAATATCATTGCCCATCATTCCCGGATATGGAGCCGGAATATGGTAAAGCGTCCGGCAGAACTACATAATCCGCGGATGACATGGCTTTCCCGTTCCCTCACAGAAGTACAACAAAAGAAGCCTTTTTATCTCATAACGGCTATGCTTTATTTATGTAATGCCATAGATTCCAGACATACATTCAAACAAAAGTTGTTGAATCTGTTCCAACAGCATCCGGATATACCTATTTACAAAATAGGATTTTTTAATCATTGGGAACAGGAGCCTATATGGAAACAGTAAGGTAGATACAGGAAAGATATAAAATTACCCTAAACAAGTTGCTCCTATGCTAAAAATAGCAAAGAGAGCACAATTTTGGATGGCAGTCAAAAATATATCAGACTGCCATCCTTATTATTACTGCAATAAATGCTTCAGATTATCATCGTTGGTAATGCGTTCCAGTTCATCCTTGACTATCTGTTTTACCTCTTCTTTGATACGGTTGTAATTTTCCTGAACCATTTCCTTCATACAGTCATTCCCGTTCTCGTTTGTGAAATCGGTAATGACAGGAATCTTTTTGTAGTTGCTCTCTTCATGTTTTACTTGTACACTATCCACTACAATCTCCGCATGAAAAATCTTCTGCTCGATGCGCTCGTTGAAGTTGTCGGACACAGAACCGACAAACATACCCTGCGTCAAGCCGGAAATCTTGCTTGGTGGGATTAATGAATCCATCTGAGTGTTGATGGATGTCGAGACGTCCTGCCGATTGATAGAGATAGACTGTCGCTTTTGCAATACTTTTCCGAAACGTTCTGAAAGCGTTTTGGCGGTTTCGCCCACCACCTGACCGGAGAAGATATTGCCGACCGTGTTCATCACCACCTTCGCTTCGCGGTCTCCGTAGTCGCGCACCAATTGACTGAAATCCTGAAAACCTAAACATATGGCAACCTTATTGCTTCGTGCGGTGGCGATAAGGTTATCCAGCCCTTTAAAATAGATAGTCGGCAACTCATCAATGATAACTGAAGATTTGAGCATCCCTTTCTTGTTGATGAGCTTGACAATACGGGAGTTATACAGACCGAGAGCCGCTCCGTATATGTTCTGACGGTCGGGATTGTTGCCCACAACTAAGATTTTCGGCTCGTCCGGATTATTAATATCCAGCGTAAACTCACTGTCCGACATCACCCAATAAAGCTGCGGCGAAATCATGCGTGAAAGCGGAATCTTCGCGCTTGCGATTTGTCCGGCAAGTTGTTCCATTGCTCCTCCCTGCCAGGCGTCCATGAACGGAGAAAGATAGTTTTCAAGTTCCGGATAACTCGTGAGAATCGGAAACACATCCTCATACCGTCGGTTAAGCAGTTCTATGGCATGAGGAAAAGTACAATATTTCCCGTCTTTGTAAATCCGCAAATACCAGATGATTGCGGCAAAGAGGATTATAGGCGATTCCACAAAAAAGTCGCCTTGCTTCTGCACCCACGTTTTATTCAGATTTAACATGATAGTATAGGCACTTTCATAAGCATCCGATATATCCGTCATGAAATCCGGATGTATGGGGTTACAACGATGCGAACGGCGCGGATCGTCGAAATTGATCACATAGAATTTCGGCTTCACCTTATATCCGTCCAAATGGTTCATCAGATGATTATAGGCAATGGTTGAAAGGTCCGGGGCGGGTAGGTCGGCGCCCTTGCGGGTGCTTTCCCCCCTAAGAACCGTGCGTGATAGTTTCCCATCACACGGCTCAAGCAACAATATTTCAGACTTACTCCGAAACACGCTCATTCTTACACTTCTTTTTATGTGTCACACTCAAATAACAGCTTTCGTGGACAATAGACAATGAATTCTTACCGTTTACGGTTGACATCATTGTATGCCACGGCGTTTCAGCTGTTATCGGCTCACCGCAGATTGGACATCTTTGGCTTTGCCTTTTCCAAATATTGAAAAGAATCCTTTTCCCACTCATTGACATCTTCATTTTGACTGTGCGTTGTTTTTCACGGTACTCCGTCCATTCGGGGTCAAATGGATTGAGGTCGCATTTCAGTTGCGGATATGTCTGGATTTTTGTATTGAACAATATTGTCAACGGTACGAAGTATTCTTCTCCCTTTGAGTCAATTTTTGTCGTAGCAAATACCCAGTCCCGATTTCCAATCTTGTGGAAATAGCGTTGTTTAATCCATGTACGGTTTTTGTTTCCGTGCCTACGGATTCCCCATCGCCACAGTTTCTTGAAGATTAGATGGTCCGCTTTTCGGAACGTTTCCGAGGCCGCACTATATTGATAATAGTTTGCCCATCCTTTGAGAATAGGATTGAGACGCATGATAAGTTCATGTTGGGAAGTTCCACGCGAGCGGTGTATCTCTTGCTTTACCTTATCCAACATCCTCTTTACACGGTCTTTGGCTGGTCTTGTCAGCAGAGTACCATTGAATTTGCGGACGTTGAAGCCGAGGAAATCGAAACCATCTTCAATATGTGTTATCAGCGTTTTCTCTTGGGACAGGGTAAGACCCCTTTCTGCAAGAAACGATGCTACCAACGGTTTGACTTTCTGTTCCAGCAGCTCCTTTGATTCGCCCGTGATAATGAAATCATCTGCAAACCTTACAAGCCTTACTTTCGGACAGTACCATCCCGTAGAACCCTTTTTGTGTTCCCAAGGAAAGTTGTCTTCGAGCAATTTCTGTAATCCATCAAGAGCCATATTGGCAAGCGTTGGCGATATAATACCACCTTGCGGTGTGCCCTCGTCTGTCGGGAATACTTCGTTTTCAAAGATATAACCACATTTGAGCCATTTTCCCAATATGGCTTTATCCATTGGAATATGCTTCATCAGCCAGTCGTGGCTGATGTGGTCAAAGCAACCTTTGATGTCACCCTCCAGAATCCATTGTGGGGAGTACCCTTTTGAAAGGAGAGTATGGCAACGTGCCATTGCGTCAGCAGTGCCTCTTTCCTTTCTGAAGCCAAAGGAGTAGTTGTCAGCAGTTGTTTCTGACACAGGTTCCAAGGCGAGTAAGTAGAGAGCCTGCATCGCTCTGTCTTTCATTGTGGGGATACCCAACGGTCTCTGTTTGCCATTGTGCTTCTTTATGAATATCCTTCTCAAAGGTTGAGGCTTGTAGCCTCTTCTTCTGAGTGTGAGGATGGCTTTGTATTTCGATTTCGGAGTTGACCACAATACCTTGTCAACACCCGAAGTCTTTTTGCCATCGTTAGAAGTGACACGCTTCACCGCCAATGCCTTGGCGTAAAACGAGTGGGTAAGAGTCCATTGCAAGGCTTTCACTTTGCCGAACTTACCCTCTTTCTGAGCTTTTACAATACGCGCTTGTAGCTTACTGACCGCTTTCTCACACTTGTTCCAATCAATGTTTTCCCAAAATGTCTCTTTGTGGTCAGAAGACGCACACGAGTTTTTAGGCTCGTTCATTTGCTTTTCTCCTTTCATAAGTTCTAAAAGTTATCTTGTAAAATGTTACCATATCGGAAGTCTGCACACTTTCGTGTCGGATAATGTGGCTCTCTGCCATACATGACAATGAGGTCAATCCGTATCCGCTCCATTACAGAGTGGCATTTGCTTTTTCCGATTTTCCTTTACCTACATACCATTGTGCCTCCCTTACGTTCGGCCTACCATGATTGCTCATGGAGATATATAGGCTTACCGTGTTCTGCATCAGTGCCAATAACGGTTTAGGCTCTGTCTCTCCACCGGTGGCACTGTTGTTCGCGTAACCCCAAAATTCACAGGGTTATCCGGCCACACACCATTTTGGTTCAAGCTTGTAAGCATTCGTAAACTTGTTCGACTTAACGATGGTTCTGACAGTTCACTTGCGTTAGCCGTGCCGTCAAGCCAAGCCCCCCAACCGCATAATGCTTGCGGTTCTTGAAATCCCCTCACGGTTCATTCTCGACCCTTTCGGGAGGGTTACCTTGTCCGAGCAGCTTGGTACATCATAAGACGCACCTGCCGTAGGCTACTATTGGCGAAACAATAGGTCAACTCGTTCACTCCTCTGAGTGAACGGCTGACAGCCACTGATGCAACTTTTCACGTCACACAAATTTGAAATCATAGACATACATCGAGAAACCCTTTTCAATCTGCTGTTTGATGAAATTGTTTACCACGGCATAGGACTTCCCACTACCCGGAGTGCCCAGCACAATGGTTGCCCGGAACGGATTGACAATATTTATCCATCCTGTATTCCACTTCTTTTTATAGTAGAACCGGGTAGGCAGATTTACCGAATACTCGTTCTCGATAAGCCTTGTTTCCTGCTGGAAACTTTCATTTTCATTATTGAAAACATCGTCCATGAGGTTGTGTTTCAAGAGCCGTGACATCCAGGTTCCTGCCATCAACAGACAAACGTAGCCTGTACCGACGGTTAAGATATAAAGTCCCGTCACCACTTCAACAGGCAGTGGCAATGCCAAAATCCACCAATTCATGAAAAACAGCACGAAACCCACGGCAAGTATCATCCAGATTTTTTGCCAGGTGATTTTTTCCCCTTTCACGCCTTTTGTTCCCAGGCATGAAAGAGCAAGTAGCACAAGGGCAAAAATTTTGGTATAGAATATAGAATAAAACAGCCCTGCCGTGCGATTAAAATTCATCAGAATCTTATCCACGACAGCGATATTCACACCCCACAAAAGTATCGCTTTATGGCAATACCAATAGATATTCATCATGACTAACAATATACTTACGGCACGTAAAAAATCCATAATTTTTGCCAATGCCCTCAAATCGTCTTCTTGTTGCATATTTAAAATAGTTTAAATGGTTTAATAATGAATTACAGCACGAAGCCTCTGCGCTTCTTTCTTCTTTTGCGCCTGCGCCTCATGGCGCGAATGAACGCCTCCTCCTCGGCATTTACTGCCGGGCCTTCCGGGGTAAATAATCCCATACCGCCGGTTGGTGTATCGTCATCAGATGCGGTATATTCCCGTATCTTTTCCTTTTCCTCGTTCGGGATGGAAAGCTGAATAGGCGGCAGGCCGGCATACGGTAAGGTAAAATGTTCTTGCAAGGCATTTGCGGAGAGTTCTTTGCCCATTCGGGAGCCGTTCAGCACACAACCCGTCCGGTGGTCGATAAACGTAGAGCCATAGATGCGCCCCTCTTCCGTATAGCGGAAAACGGAATCTATTCCCCGCTTCTTTAATTCAGAAACGAATCTTGCTTCATCATACGTTGCCCCCATGATGGAAAGAAGAACCCGTTTCGTCTTTATTGCCAACTGTTTGTCTTTGATTTCCTGTTTGGAACGGGCAAATTTTTTCAGCAGGGCTTCATAACCGACCTCCTTGCCGAAAAGGGAGGCTTTAAACGGATTACCGATTTTGTTCCCGTTGTCATCCGTGGCGGAATAAACTAACCCGTGATACTCCCGTCCGCGCACGTTCCCCTGCGTTTCCTCCACCGTGACATTAAAAAGGGAAAGAAGTGCCCGGTATTCGCCTATTATTTGGAATCGGTACTGCCTGTTCAACGCATTGACTACATTGCCGACCTGCTTCTTTACATTTCCGGCAACCACATCCACTTTCTGCAAAGGGATTTCCAGACGGTCTGTCTGTCGTTCGGCAGTATGCAGTCCGTACTTTTTTTCCAATTCACGGGTAATGGCTTTACTGCGGTGGAAATTATAAGCATTGTTCAGACATTTACCGTTTTTGTCGATACGGATGGAAACAATGTGGATGTGATGGCGGTCTATATCTTCATGTTTATAAACTAAATAGGGTTGTTCACCATACCCCATTTTTTCCATATATTCCCTTGCAATTTCCTTTAAGTCATTATCCGTCAATTTATCATCGGGATGTGGGTTTAAGGATATGTGGACAACCGGTTTCTCCGTTCGCCTATTGACTGCAAGATAGCGTTCAAATACCTGCATCAATCTTGCTGTATCTACCTTTCCGGTACATTCATCAAAAAGACCATTGCTATCCAGCAATTTCCCTTCTTTTTTATTTATTTTTTCACCATTGTAGGCAAGTGCTCCAAATAGTGAGGTCCCTATACTGATTTTTGCAACCATTTTTCTTCATATTTTTTAGTCATAGCAATCACTTCATGTGTCAGCACTGCCAGTTCCTGTGTATGTTTTTCCAGTTTGTATAGCAATGCCATAGCCTTTTTTTCAGAGAAATGGCACTTGAGTTCTTTCACGACTTGATTGTAGTTATTGCCAATGGCACGATATTGGGCATGGAGTGAAGAGAGCTTTGTGTAGTAATCAAGCTGTGATTTGTCTTCTGTAAATACCCGCAGCGGTTGTCCGAAAAAGTGTTTTTTGAAAAAAGCCGAGCGCGCGTGCATGCCCGATTTTTCAAACATGGAGAGAAATAGATTGTTCTCTTTTGCATTCAGACGGAGCGTGTAACGAAATACCGCCGGATCAATTTTGGGATTTCTTCCGCTTTTTTTCTTTCTTTTTTCTGTCATCATTTTTGGATTTAGTGGTTATGCGCTTCAGCCGCTTTCTTAGAATCTCAACTTTCAGTTTTCATTAGGCTTCCCGACTTCGGAGAGGAAGCCAGCCCCCTGCAAGGGCAAGGCTCTTTTCTGATGCTCAAAATATTTTGAGCGGCTGAAAAGATACCTTGCTATTAGCTGACGCTAATAAAAATCCGCCGGAGGACGGATTGGGAGTCAATTGATAACCGGAAATCAAAAACTCTTTAAACGGTCTTATCGCTTAGGGACAAAATTAGGGAGCTTAACGGTGTAAAATCCGCTTTTCAGCAGTGCCAACCGCTACCGCCCTGTGCCAAATGCTGCCAGTTGTTCGGGAAATGATACAAGTGATATTTTTTCCTCGTTTATTTGCCGATGAATTGATTATGCAGCCGCTCATTCAACTGACTTTGCAACCGATAATTTAAATCATCCGTCAATTAATAATAGAGGTGATTAGTCGGAAACATGACTGTCGGACAAACCGATTTACTGATTGACTGATTTATTGGTTTAACGATTAACTACAATGTCGGTAAATCAGACAATAAGCTGTATAGTTGACCGATGGGTTTGTTTGTTGGTAGCTCAGTCAGGCAATTGTGTAGCTGCATGACCTCTCAATAGATTGTATTACTAATAAAATGATTGATTTATGAAAAAGCCGATTTATGTAGCTTTCTCCACGCAAAAGGGAGGAGCTGGAAAAACAACTATCACGGTGTTGGTTGCAAGTTATCTGCACTATGTTAAGGGGTATAACGTTGCTGTGGTTGATTGCGACTTTCCACAGTACAGTATCCATGACATGCGTAAACGCGACATGGACATGACGATGAAAGACAATTATTACAAGGTGATGGCTTACGAGCAGTTCAAACGCCTTGCGAAGAAAGCCTATCCGATAGTGTGTAGCAAACCGGACGACGCGCCGGATGCAGCGGGTCGGCTTGCCGATTCTGGCAGAGCGCTGGATTTCGTATTTTTTGACTTGCCAGGTACAATCAATAATCCAAGCGTGGTAAAGACTATCGCCGCAATGGATTATATTTTCTGCCCCATTGCCGCCGACCGGGTGGTCATGACAAGTTCCATGCAATTTGCAACTGTTATCAATGAACACATGATCAGTACGGGCAAAACTGCCATCAAAGGGTTATACCTGCTATGGAATATGGTAGACGGACGCGAAAAGACGGAGTTATATGCCACCTATGAAAAGATTTGTGCAGAACTGGCATTGCCTATTCTGAAAACTTTTCTGCCGGACAGCAAGCGATTCCGCAAGGAGGCGGCGACGGAACGCAAAGCGGTGTTCCGTTCCACACTTTTTCCGGCAGATAAATCCCTCGTTCGGGGAAGCAACCTGGAAGTGCTTGTAGATGAGATACTGAATATCATAAAACAATAGGAATATGGCGAAAAAGATGAATATTGAAGGTATCGACGAGAATTTTATCATTAATTCATTCCGGCAGGACGATTTAAGCATTCCCCCTGATGCACGAATTGCCAATCCTCTCGTTAAGCAGGAGGAACAGACAACACTGACAGATGAGAATACAGTTCTGATAAAGATTCCCGCGGTAAGGGAAGAAAGTCGCCGTAGGAAAAACAATAAACAGGATTACGAAACCTTGTTTATCCGTGATGCGCCGATTACGGCACGATTGGGTAAATTAGTGTATGTACGCCAAGAGTATCACGACCGTATCCTGAAAATCATTCAGGTTATTGGCCAAAACGGAATCTCGATTGCCAGTTACATTGATAACGTGTTACAGCATCATTTCGCTACTTATCAGGCTGAAATTACCGACTTGTATAACGAACATAACCGCTCCATCTTTTAAGCCTATGGAAACACTATTGATATTTCTGCTTGCGGGATACGGCGTATGGTTGGCGGTATACCTGCTTTGGGAAAAACGGCAATCGGAAGAACGCGCGTCAAAGGCAAATGTTCCACCTCCGACACAGAAAGATGACGCGCCGGATATTGTCGGGAAAAGCAGCTTCCGGATGAAGCCTGCGGTGCCAACCCCTGCCTCCCCTGTGTCCAATGCTGCCACTTCTGAAAAAGAAGAGGAAATCCGGGAGGAAGATGTTACTTTTGATTCTGAAACGGAGAAAAATCCTTCAGCAAGGATTCCCAACAACGAATTGGATGCCGTTTTCACCGACCTTCGGATGGAGGGTGCGATAGAGGATGGTGAAGACGGTGATGAAGAACCGCCGGTGAAAGGCTATGCCACCCAAAGCGGTTTTGAAGAAATCGACAAGGCAGTGATAACGGCAAAAAATCCGAAGGCATCGGAAAAAGCAAAAATTCAGGCTGGAGAGGTCTTCTCCGGATTGGACGGAACAGAACTGTTTGAAATGTTCACCGCACGTTTTTCTTCCATTGGCGGACGTATAATGGAGCTGATGAATGCCTATCTCGATAATCTTGCTTCCGGTGATACCGCAGAAAAAAGATTGAAAGTTCCCGCTCATGCTGAGGATTTTGACATCCGGGACTATGTATAACATTTAAAACTAAAAGCATATGAAACAGAAAGAATACGGTTAAAACAAAAACATGACAAAACCACTAAATCCGACACGGACTCTCCCAAGTCCTTAACCTGGGAACCACTAAATCCAAAATAACACATTAAAATCAGTGACTATGAAAAAGAAAACGTTTCTTTTCTCTGTAGCCCTTCTTATGGCTACCTCCTCAGCCTTTGCCCAAGGTAATGGCATGGCAGGAATCAACGAAGCGACAAGTCTTGTCGGTTCCTATTTCGACCCGCTTACAAAATTGGTATATGCAATTGGCGCAGTCTGCGGCTTGATTGGCGGAATCAAAGTGTATCAAAAGTTTTCTTCCGGAGATCCGGACACCAGCAAAGTGGCCTCCAGCTGGTTCGGAGCTTGTATCTTTTTGATTGTAGCAGCCACCATTTTAAGGTCATTCTTTTTATAACATGGCAGTCTATTCCATTAACAAGGGAATAGGCAAAACGGTTGAGTTCCGGGGACTGAAAGCGCAGTACCTTTTCATCTTCGCGGGGGGATTACTGCTCGTGTTCATCCTTTTTATCGTGATGTACATGGCAGGTGTGGGGGAAGTATTCTGTATCGGCTTCGGTCTTTTGGCTGCCTCGCTTTTAGTGTGGCAGACCTTCCGGCTGAATGCCCGATACGGAGAATACGGGCTGATGAAACTCTCCGCAAGCAGATACCGCCCCCGGTACCTGCTCAACCGTTCCCGCCGAAAGTTCCGGCAGATAGACCGGGATTTCCCCAAAAAGAACCCATTAAAAAGAATGACATGAGAAATACCTGTAAAGCAACGACCTTAGAAAACAAACTGCCTTTCCTTAGCGTGGAGGACGGATGCATCGTCTCGAAAGATGCCGATGTAACAGTCTGCTTCCGGGTGACCTTGCCGGAACTTTTCTCGGTGACTTCCTCCGAATACGAAGCGATACACGCTGCCTGGGTAAAAGCGGTGAAAGTATTGCCGGATTACTCCATCGTGCACAAACAGGACTGGTTTATAAAAGAAAACTATACACCCGACCTTCAGCAAGATGAGTTGAGTTTCCTTTCCCGCTCTTTTGAACGGCACTTCAATGAACGTCCGTTCCTGAATCATTTTTGTTATCTGTTTCTGACAAAAACGACCAAAGAGCGGGCGCGGATGCAAAGTAACTTCAGTACGCTTTGTCGGGGGTACATCCTTCCGAAAGAAGTAAACCGGGAGGTCTTTCAAAAATTTGCCGATGCTGTCGGGCAGTTTGAGCAGATTATCAATGAAAGCGGTTTTATCCGCTTGGAACGATTGACGAACGGTGAAATCTGCGGAACCTCCGACACTTCCGGTATCATTGAGAAATACCTGACACTATCCCCGTCCGGGGACAGGTGTCTGGAAGACATCGACCTTCAGGCGGACCGGATGCGCATCGGTGACAAACTGCTTTGCCTGCATACCCTTTCGGACGTGGAAGATTTGCCGGGCAACGTCGGGACGGACTGCCGATTTGAGAAGCTGTCCACTGACCGGAGCGACTGCCGTTTGTCCTTTGCCGCCCCACTCGGATTATTACTGCCCTGCGACCATATCTATAACCAGTATGTGTTTATAGATAACAGTGCGGACAATCTCCGGCATTTTGAAAAGACGATTAAAAACATGCAGTCTCTGTCAAGGTATAGCCGTCAAAACCAAATCAATAAAGAGTGGATAGACCTGTACCTCAACGAGGCTCATTCGCAGGGATTGACCTCGGTGCGCTGTCACTGCAATGTCATGGCATGGGCGGAAGATGAGGACGAGCTGAAACAGATCCGGAACGATGTCGGAGGACAAATTGCTATGATGGAATGCACTCCTCGCCATAACACGGTGGATGTGCCGACGCTCTTTTGGGCTGCGATGCCCGGCAATGCCGGTGATTTCCCGGCGGAAGAAAGTTTTTATACCTTCGTCGAACCCGCCCTTTGTTTCTTTACAGAAGAAACGAATTACCGGAGTTCACCTTCCCCTTTCGGTATCCGGATGTGCGACCGCATCAGCGGTAAACCCCTGCACATTGACCTGTCCGATTTACCTATGAAACGGGGTGTGACCACCAACCGCAACAAGTTCGTATTAGGCCCCTCCGGTTCCGGAAAATCTTTCTTTATGAACCACCTCGTGCGCCAGTATTACGAGCAGGGGACCCATGTCGTCCTTGTGGACACGGGCAACTCCTATCAGGGTTTGTGTGAAATGATTCATCACAAAACCAAAGGGGAAGACGGCATCTATTTCACTTATACGGAAGAAAATCCCATTTCTTTCAATCCGTTTTATACCGACGACTACGTGTTCGACGTGGAGAAGAAAGACAGTATCAAGACGCTGCTGCTGACGCTCTGGAAGTCGGAGGATGACAAGGTGACCAAGACCGAGAGCGGCGAGTTGGGCAGTGCCGTAAATGCCTACATCGAGCGTATCCGTGCGGACCGGAACATCGTGCCTTCGTTCAATACTTTCTACGAGTACCTGCGCGACGATTACCGGAAAGAACTGGCAGGACGTGAAATCAAGGTTAGCAAGTCTGACTTTAACATCGACAACATGCTGACCACCATGCGGCAGTATTACCGGGGCGGGCGTTATGACTTCCTGCTTAACTCGGCGGAGAACATTGACCTCCTCAACAAACGGTTCATCGTCTTTGAAATTGACGCCATCAAGGAAAACCGCGAACTGTTTCCGGTAGTGACTATCATCATCATGGAAGCCTTCATCAATAAGATGCGGCGTCTGAAGGGCGTAAGGAAACAACTTATCGTGGAGGAAGCGTGGAAAGCCCTTTCTTCGGCGAACATGGCGGAATACCTCCGCTACATGTACAAGACCGTGCGAAAGTATTTCGGCGAGGCGATCGTCGTGACGCAAGAGGTAGACGATATTATTTCCAGTCCAATCGTGAAAGAAGCCATTATCAATAACTCCGACTGCAAGATACTGCTCGACCAGCGCAAATACATGAACAAATTCGACCAGATACAGAAGCTTCTTGGACTGACGGAAAAGGAAAAGTCGCAGATACTCAGCATCAATATGGCAAACCATTCCGGACGGAAATACAAGGAGGTTTGGATAGGCCTTGGGGGAACACAGTCGGCAGTCTATGCCACAGAGGTCTCGCTCGAAGAATACCTATGCTACACCACCGAAGAAACCGAGAAGGTAGAAGTTTTACGGCTTTCCGAGAAGCTGGGTGGCAACATGGAACTTGCCATCAGGCAACTGGCTGAAAGCAAGCGAGGCAAGTGAAACCATTTATCAACCAATTAAAACAGAAAAATCATGTACAGCAATTTGGAATCAGACGAAAAGAAACGCGACGAGGTGATTTCAAGCCTTTTCTATTCACTTATGGGATTATGGGGAATACCGAAACCCATACAAGATTACTACGGATTTACAGACGACTACAAGCTGTATCACAAACTTGAAAGTATGGACCCCGCAAAATACTACCAAAAAAGGCAGACGGGTGAAATTCCCGATTGCTTGGAAGTCCAGGCGAGGCTGATTCGTTCGATGGAGAAAGTTTTTGAGAGCATCTGCCCCCATCCCCCCGTGGAATACCTCGACATGATGAATAAGGAACTTGAAACGTTGGGGCGGATTGCGCTTCATCCGGATGCCATCGACGACCCCTTAAGCTTTATCAGTTCGGTCTTACTTCTCAAGTACGGTATTGACGAAAACGCATCCCTTGAGGAACGCTCCCGTCAGGCAGAAAAGGCGTACCGGGAACTGGATGCACGCTTTGTCCGCATGACCGGGCGCGAACCGTATGCCGACAAGCTCTCCTCCTCTCTCAGACGCAGGGAAAAAGAAGCAGCAAAGGAGGAGAAACGTTCTCGCCGGAGCTTTTTCCGCAGACCACCGTCCAAAGGACGGAAAATGTCACTATAACTTGTAAAAAATTTATCCATGAATTAAAACAGTAACATCATGAAAAAGAAAATTCTCATGCTATGCCTGTGTGCGGGTAGCTTTATCGTCAGCCGCAATGCACAAGCACAAATACCTGTAACGGACGGGGCCAACATCGCCCAATCCATTGTAAACAGCAGCCAGCAATTGGTGCAGAATACCACGACGGCGACGAATATGATAAAAAACTTTCAAGAAACGGTAAAGATTTATCAGCAGGGCAAAGCCTATTATGATGCCCTTAAATCCATTCACAACCTTATCCGGGATGCCCGGAAGGTACAGAAAACCATTCTGGCAATCGGCGAAATTTCAGACATCTACGTGACCAACTTTCAGAAAATGCTCAGTGACAAAAACTATTCGGCAGAAGAACTTTCCGCCATAGCGTTCGGTTATACCCGGCTGCTGGAAGAAAGTACCGACCTTTTGCTCGAAATGAAAGAAGTAGTCAATATCAACGGTCTTTCCATGACGGATGCGGAACGGATGACCGTCATCGACCGGGTTTATAATGGCGTCATGCGCTACCGGAACCTCGTGAACTATTACACGCAGAAAAACATTGCCGTTTCTTACCTGCGTTCCAAAAGGAAAGGCGACACTGACCGGATCATGAGCCTGTACGGAAATACAAACGAACGACACTGGTAGTATGATAGCGTTAGCCGTTGATTTCGATAACCTGCATCAGATTCTGCGGAATCTGTATGTGGAAATGATGCCGCTATGTTCCAACATGGCGGGCGTAGCAAAAGGCATTGCCGGAATAGGTGCACTGCTGTATATCTCATATAAAGTGTGGCAGACATTGGCACGGGCGGAACCGATTGATGTCTTCCCAATGCTCCGTCCTTTTGCCATCGGGTTTTGTATTCTGTTCTTCCCGACATTCGTGCTCCAAGGGCTGAATGGCATTTTAAGTCCCATTGTAAAGGGTACTGCCCAGTTGCTGGACCTTCAGACGCTGGATATGGAAGAATACCGCCGTCAGAAAGAACAATTGGAATACCAAGTAATGATGAAAAATCCGGAAACCGCCTTTCTGGTGTCGAATGAAGAATTTGACCGCCAGTTGGATGAACTGGGATGGGGACCCGGAGATTTGGTCACGATGGCAGGAATGTACATTGAACGCAGTATGTACAATATGAAAAAAAGCATCCGTAATTATTTTCGGGAAATACTGGAACTTCTCTTTCAGGCATCGGCTTTGGTCATAGATACGGTCCGGACATTCTTTTTAGTCGTCTTGGCAATCCTCGGTCCCATTGCTTTCGGAATCTCCGTGTTTCCGGGATTTGAATCGACAATGACACAGTGGTTTACACGTTATATTTCAGTCTACCTGTGGCTTCCCGTCGCAGACCTCTTTAGTTGTGTGCTTGCCCGGATACAGATTTTAATGCTTAAGCAAGATATAGAAGTATTGGAGAGTGTCGGGGCTACAGCTTTAGATAGTTTGACCGGAGTGTATATAATCTTCATGGTCATAGGCATCATCGGGTACTTTACCGTGCCGACGGTTGCCGGATGGATTATCCAGGCCGGGGGCATGGGCAGTTACGGGAAGCATGTCAATAGTGCGGGAGGAAGAGTAAGTGGTTTAGCAGGTGCCGGTGCAGGAACTGTTACGGGAAATGTCACCGGAAGATTAATAAAAAAATAACAATGAATCAATTGTGTGAATATGGAATTTAAAAGTTTGAAAAACATAGAAAGCAGTTTCCGGCAAATACGCCTCTTTGGAATCGTATTTGTGTGCCTGTGTGCCGGAATCGTGGGTTATGCCTTGTGGAGTTCGTACCGTTTTGCAGAAAAACAGCGGGAAAAGATTTACGTCCTCGACAACGGAAAAAGCCTGATGCTGGCACTTTCCCAGGATTTGAGCCAGAACCGTCCAGTGGAAGCACGGGAACATGTCCGCCGGTTTCACGAACTCTTTTTTGCCTTGTCTCCGGATAAAGCGGCAATAGAATCCAACATCCGCAAGGCGTTGTTCCTTGCCGACAAAAGCGCTTTCAACTACTACAAGGATTTGGCGGAAAAGGGCTATTACAACCGGGTAATTTCGGGAAATATCAATCAGTTCATTAAGATTGACAGTATGAGTTGCCAGTTCGATACTTATCCCTACCAGGTAACGACCTATGCCCGGCAGAAGATTGTCAGGGAAAGCAACATCACGGAACGTTTACTCGTGTCCCGTTGCCACCTGATGAATACCACGCGAAGCGACAACAATCCGCAAGGATTTTTGATTGAACGTTTTGAAGTGGTGGAAAACCGCGATTTAAACACCATAAAAAGATGACAATGCAAAAAATAATCACACGACTGCAAGATTGGGTGAACGTGAAACTACGGAACCGCTGCGACAGGTTGCCTAAAAGCACCCAGCGCAAAATAGTGTTCGTCATGCTCGGTATTTTCGCCCTTTTTTCCCTTTCCCTTTTCGGGTACAGCCTGTATCGGATTGGAGAAAACCGGGGGCAGAAAATAGCCGTGGAACACCTAAGGCTTTTACCCCATGAAATTACACGGACACATAAAGAAATCAAACCATGAAACAGGAAAAAGAACGGACAACAGTTAATGAAACAGCAGAACTCAAACGTCGCCAGCGGCGGAAATCACTGCTGTTTTATCCGGCGATAGGCTTGCTTTTTGCCGGAGTAATCTATCTGATTTTTTCTCCCTCCTCTGAAAAGGACAGAGAATCCGGAGAAACGGTTTTGGGATATAAAGCGGACATTCCCCTTCCAGTAGAAGCGGAACTATTCGATGACAAAAAAAGTGCTTATGAACTGGCTTCCATCGGACAGTTCACGGAGGAAAAAAGAAAAAATCTGGAAGACTATGCGGCGGCATTAGAACAACAACCAACGGACAGCGTGTCGATAGTTGGCAGCAAAACAGACCATGAACCCGTTGAAAATTCCATCCGCCAATCGGGGAATGCCTACCGGAACATACATCGGGAACTACACTCTTTCTATACGCCGAGAGACACCGAAAAGGAAGCCTTAAAAAAACAGGTGGAGGAATTGACCGCCCGTTTAGATGCGGCTACGGCGCAACAGCAAAGCGAGAAACAGCTCGAACTTATGGAGAAATCCTATCAGATGGCATCCCGGTACCTTACCGGAGGGCAACCGACGCCTCAGCCGGAAGTATCAGAGCCGAAAGACACTTCGGTGTCCCATAATACAACCACTCCGGTTTCTTCCGTCCGGGGACAGGTAGTATCTCATCTGCGGCAGGAAATACCGGATTCAGCATTTACCGCTTCTGCCGGACAAAGGCGGAACCTGGGTTTTATTACGGCAGTGGGTCGGGAAAAGGAAGAAGCCGGAACAGACAAAAATACCATCTCCGCATGTATCTACGCCGACCAAACGCTGGTGTTCGGACAGGACGAGGGAGAGCAATACGTCGCCTTGCGTATCCTGGAAGAAATGCAGGCGGGAAACATCGTGCTGCCGCGCAACAGCACTGTTTCGGGTATTGCCAAACTGCAATCGGGGCGTGTCGGCTTGCAAATAGTCAGTGTTGAGCATCAAGGGTGTATTATTCCCGTGGAATTGACTGTGTATGATACGGACGGTCAGCCTGGCATTAACGTTCCCGGTTCTACCGAAGTCAATGCTCTGAAAGAAGCTGCCGCCAATGCAGGAGGAAGCCTGGGTACAAGTGTAAGTTTCACGCAGAATGCCGGACAACAAGTAGCTATGGACCTGACCAAGGAAATCATGCAAAGCGGTTCCCAATACCTGTCTAAAAAAATCCGGACGGTCAAAATCCATCTGAAAGCGGGTTACCGCTTGTTTTTATTAACCAAAGAAAAATAAACGAATATGAAAATGATACGATTGCTATTATTGTTTGCCTTGGGCTCCATCCCGTATGCCATCGTGGCGCAAAACAATTTGCCGGAAGGACTTTCCCGGAAACTTAGTTACGGACAAATGGTCGTCCCTTATGCCGTACAGGTAACCTTCAATAAAACGGTCCATATCCTTTTTCCGGCGGCTATTCGTTATGTGGATTTGGGTTCGTCGGACATCATTGCCGGAAAAGCGGACGGGGCAGAGAACGTGTTGCGGATAAAAGCCGCCATTGAAAATTTTTCCGGAGAGACCAACTTCTCAGTAATTACCGAGGACGGGCATTTCTATTCGTTCAATGCATTATACAGCCGGGAGCCGGAAATCCTGAACGTAGAAATGCAGGACTTCATCCGGCAACGGGCAGCAACGAATGAGGGACAGGAGAAAAGCAATGCCACTGACGTAAAGTTGCCGGAATTGCATGACAATACTCCGGAACTTGCCGATTTGGTCATGCGTTCCGTCTACCGGAATAACGAAAGGCGGATAAAACATCTGGGATGTAAGCGTTTTGGTATACAAATGTTGTTGAAAGGGCTGTATGTACATGACGGTTTGTATTACTTCCATACGCAGGTATGTAATTCATCGAACGTGGCTTTTGATGTCGATTTTATCCGCTTCAAAGTGGTGGACAAAAAAATAGCCAAACGGACAGCTATTCAAGAAACAATACTGAATCCTGTCCGGAGTTACAATGAAGAAACGGTTATAGAAGGGCAATCAACAGTAAGGACAGTCTATGTGCTGCCAAAGTTCACCATACCGGACGACAAACTGCTACTGGTGGAACTCTTTGAGAAAAACGGCGGTCGGCACCAGGTTATCCGCATAGAAGGCATAGACATAGAACGGGCAAAAACCATTACCAAACTAAAAACGAAGTGATTATGAAACGATTATTGCTACTCATTGCCATGTGTCTGTTTCTTCTGCCCTTGTCCGCACAGCGTTATCTGCCCGGACAGCAGGGGTTACAGGCCATCGGAGGGACAACGGACGGTTACGGGCTTATCCGGCATCGGAATGTCGGTTTTTACATTGGGATAGCCCGTTCTTCCTACACTTTTTCTGCCAACCGCTGGGTGTACGGTGTGGAATACCTGAACAGGCATTATTGCTACAAACATACCCCGTTGCCCGTTGCCCAATTTACAGCAGAAGGAGGCTATTATTACCAGTTCCTTTCCAATTCGGGCAAGGACGTGTTTTTCAGCGTTGGCGGTCTGCTTATGACAGGCTACGAGACATCCAATTGGGGGCGGAAGCGGCTCACGGACGGGGCAACCTTGCTGAATAAGGACAACTTCCTGTACGGAGGGGCTGTCGCTTTGGAGATAGAAACCTTTGTTACCGACAGGATTATATTGCTTTTTAATATAAAGGAACGGCTGCTGTTCGGTTCGTCGGTCGGCAAGTTTCATTGTCAGACTGGAATAGGCGTCAAATACATAATCAGATAAAGAGATGAAAAAACTAAAATTTTTAATCGGTATTGTCATAGCTGTTAACCTTTCGGGGTGTACCTCCGAATGTTCGGAGTGCGGGTGTGACGATTGTATGGATGCAGACATTGGCAACCTGGAACTGCTCCGCGATTGGTCGGCATTGCAGGATATGGAGAAACCGGAAGAGGTGGACATTTATCTGTATCATCCGGATTTGGCTCCCTGGCATGAAGTGACCTACAGCGATGTTTCCCGGTATGAGGTTACGCCCGGTCATTACGAAGTATTGGCGGTAAACAGGCAGGATGCCGTCTTATTTCAAGGGATGGATAATTATTATACGGCAGAGGTGTGCTTACCTACCCGCACACAGGATAGCTGTACCATCGTCGGGGAAGCTCCGCTGCTTTTGTTTGACCGGACGTCGGTAACAGTTGGTAAGCAAAAGAGCCGGTGTACGGTCAGTCCTGCTCCTTTTATCAAAATCATCAACTTTACTATCCGGGTCCATCGGCAAGGGAATGTGAAGGAAATAGAAACCTGTCATGGCAGGTTAGGCGGAGTACTGACATCCGCAAAAATCTGTGTCAGACAGCAGGACGGGTTTACCGCTTCTCTGGATTTTAATACCCGGAAAGAGAATGCAGATTTATTCAAAAAGTCGGTCACATTGCTCGGCATGAATCCCGACAGCTCCCACAAACTGAAACTGGAGCTGACGGATGAAAGCGGGATGGTCCGGGAAGCGGAAGTAGACACAGGAAAACTGGATTTTTCCGATACATCTGTGTTGAACTGTAACATTGAAATCAATCTCACGGGAACCGGAACGGAAGTCGGCATCGTGGATTGGGAACTGGGGTGTGTCGAAGACATTATTTTATAGTAGAAACCTTAAATCATGTTATTATGAACAGTTCATAACTTTCAAACCGTCTGTTTTACATTCAGAAAGATGAAAACAGGCATTCAACATTTTTAATCCATTTTATTAACGGTCATCAGACCACCACTAAATCCAAAGTAATATGAAACATGTAATGATTTTCGCAGCTCTTATCCTTGCTGCATTATTGACTGGTTGTACCAAAGAAGAAATGCCGGAAACGGCACAGTGTGAAGAATCCGTATTAAGCGTCACCCCCAATATTTCCGGGGTCGCGGTATCGACACGGGCACCTCTGGCGGCTTTCTCTGCTAATTCGGAACTGGGTTTGTTTGTCACATCCGGTTCGTTGGGAGTAAATTACAATGGTCTTACTGCCAATGCTAATGTGAAATCCACCTATAACGGCGGCACCTGGACGCAAACCCCGGATGTATATTTAAGTCCGGCCAATGCCGTTATTTATGCCTACTATCCTTATTCATCTGCCAATATAAACGGAACTGCCATTCCGATAGAGCACACCTCCCAGACCGACTACATGTACGGGACGCATTCAGCCGGACAGGGGGCAGTAAACAGTGGCAATTCACGGGTAAACCTCACCATGCGGCATGCGCTTGCTCTGCTTCAATTTAAATTCGGACGCTCCAACTATACGGGAAATGGTATCATCACCCGGATTGAAGTAGCCAATGCTTCCGGAAAAATTTGTATCTACAACAGGGGGACACTGAATATTGCCACCGGAGCTATCGCAAAAACTTCCGGACAAACCGCCTCTGCCTATATTCATAATGTGGCGGGATTATATACCATTCCGTCTTCCGGTGTGTCCGGAGAGGTAGCAAACCTTCGTTTGTTGCTATTGCCTGTAAATGCTACTGCCGCTTCCGGGGATGTAAAGATGTATTTCACGATTGACGGTAAAATATACGTATGGGACGTTCCGGCTTCTACAGCCTGGACTGCCGGAACCAAAAATGTGTATACTGTAACTCTGACAGGTACGGGCCTGATTGTCGGAAATGTGACAATAACGGATTGGACAGACGGAATGAATGGTATAGCAATTTTACAATAATGGATATGAAAGTATTTGTGTTTATTTTTCTTTTTCCGATTTTGATGTTGTCATGTCGGGAAGAAGACGGGATTGACTTTTCGGAGGAATCCCGGAATGGAGCGAGGTTTGTTTTTCAGGTTTCACCGGAAATACAGACTCGTGCGGAAGGAACTATGTTCGATGAAGGCGATAAGATTGGGATATATGTTGTCAGGCATTTGCCTGGCAACGTTCCTGTCTTGGAATCTTCGGGTAATTATGCCGATAATAAATGTTATGAAGTTGTAAACGGCATGTCTTTGGAACCCGATACGGACGACGATATTATAAGTGCTTCCGGAACGGGATATGTCTACACCATTTATGCGTATTATCCGTATAACGACACCATTTCGGACCCGACGAATATTTACGGTGAAGTGGAACTGGACCAAACCTATGGGACAAATTTCAAAAAAAGTGATTTTATGATGGCGCAAACCACCTGCCTGTCTGCCGGTACTCCCATCAATCTGAATTTTGAAAGGAAATTGTCTTGTTTGGAAGTGGTGTATGATAAAATTGACGGTGTTGTTCCGCGTTCTCTTGGTTTGTATGGTACTTGGTCGGAATACATCATAAATCTGCAAACCGGGATATTACAAAAAAACGGGGACCATTTTTACGTTAATCCGTTCTTGAAATATGCGGAAACGGATACACAATGCGTATATCGAATGATAGTGCCACCGCATAATTTGGAAAACGGAGGTTCTTTTCAAGTGGATATGGACGGAGAACTCAATTATTACTATATAGACAGTTTTCCTCTTCAACCAGGAGCATTGCACACATTTTATCTTACGGGACAAAAACGGCATATTTCTTATTCCGTCTTTCTTAATGGCGATGCAGAAGGAACAGTTTCGGGAATGGGAGCGGAATTTGTATTACGGGGTGACATTGATATTGCAGAGGGACAGCAATGCCGTGTTTCAGCAAAACCCAATGCTGGAAGTGTTTTTAACGGGTGGTTTCAAAACAATGTATTGGTTTCCCAGGAAGCAGATTATGTGTTTATAGTAACCGATGATACGGATTTGGTGGCCTCTTTTAGCAAAGCGAAAGTGAAAGTTACAATAGATTGCCAACCATCGAGGGAAACGCTGGCACCTTATGAACCATCTTTTTTATCTGAATTTTCTTATCCCTATGGACATAACGTCACATTGTATGGTTGGCTGCTTACTGATAGCCCATACACATTTGATGGCTGGTATGATAAAAACGGGAGGTATCTCGGTAGAGAGGATGCATATGTTTTTACCGCAACGGAAGATTGTCACCTAACAGCGAAATATGGATTACGAATTTTTTCATTGAGTGCATCAAGTTCTTTGTGGGCGGATGACCCCGGATTTTTTTCAGGTTCTCACATAGATGTCAATAGACATCCTACTTTTTTGAAAAAAGGACAGCGAGTCCGTATTACGGGGGATTCTGAACTTCAAAATGTACATGAGCTTTCAAACCCTGTAAAAATCACAGAAAATAAGCTGACCATCAAAATCGGAGAGCGGGTTGTCGTTGAAACTTTGGACTATTCAGATTTTATTTTTACCGCTCCGGAGGATGCGACCTATACTTTCCATTACTCGATGTCTGCCGAAGGCTTTTTGTCAGAAGGAGAAAAAGCCCGGATAACATTTGTCATGAAGCGGCTGGCTTGGTTTGTTGAATAATTTAATGGAAATACAACTATGAAATACATGATATTACTTCTATCGGTTGTCTGGGGTTTGTGTTCCTGTTCTTCGGATTTGAACATAAAACACGCTTATTCTTTTACTGTAAAAACCTTGCCCTTGCCCCAAAGGTTGGAACAGGGAGAAACCGTAGCCCTGGAATTTTCCCTTGTGCGGGAAAGAATATATGAGGATGCCGAATATTCATTCCGTTATTTTCAACCGGACGGCAAAGGGGTTTTGACTGATGATACCGGACAAAGGTTAGCCATGAACCGCTTGTACCGGATAAAAAGTGACGAGTTTACACTCCTTTATCAATCAGCCTGCGCGGAAGTCCAGCAACTGGATTTTGTGTTTATTGATAATTTCGGGCAGGAACTGGAATATTCTGTAACATTTCAGCATGAAAATAAGGAGTAGATTTTCTTCTGTTGCTCTCAAAGAAAAATTATTATAAAGTGAACCCTAAAAGTTTTTTGTCTAACTTTTAGGGTTCGTTTTTATTAAAGAATGTCTAAGAATAGTTTAAATACTATGGTTAATCTTCTTCCTGGACTTTTATATCCTCCGGAAGCAACTCAAACGTCCATTCATGATACGTATATTTCCCCTCTTTCCATTCCCGTTTTTGCCAATACTGCTCATTGAAAAATTGCTTGCCGGAATCATTCCGTTGAGATTGAATCCAAGTTTTAAGGAGGACATTATTCGAATCAAAAATTTTTAATGAATCCTCTAAGACAATTGCATCTAAAATCCAATTGAACATATCAGGTGTCTCTTCAAAACTGGCAATTCCAGCTCCATATACAGTAATAGTACTATCATTAGGAACAATATCATAATTTGGCGAATAGAAATTTTTCAATAGAATAATAGTATTACCGGTACTATTTTTTAAGAACCATTCACATTTATTTCTCGGATCTCTATAATCTGATGGATTGCAGGCTATTAAGACTATAAATATACCTACCCAAAAAAATTTAAAACCCATACCTGCTGAATTTGGCAATTATTGAATCTTTCTTTGAAGGATATCTTGAAATCATCTTTTGCTTCAATAGAGCATGTGAAGTAACATCTGAAGATAAACAATCAAAAATCTGTTTTTTGGTTAAAATCTTTTCTGTCATGAGATCATATAATAAATTTGGTTGGAACCATCTACTTTGACCATTTCTGGGTTTTTGTTGATATTTTTCGTAAGTCCGAATATATCCCATCGCATATCCCCACATTTCACCAACTCCACAAAAACCTGAATTATTACAACTTGCATCACCATAAGGATGGTCATATTTTTTACCATACGTAATGATATAATTGACATACTTCGCCCAAAAAGCACTTCCCACTTTGTTGAAGTGGCTGGCATGGGACAATTCATGATTTACACTTTCATATATTTTATATGTATCATAGCCTCCTCCTGTTCCGATAACAATATCCGGCAAAGCAAATTTAAGAAGAGTATTTGTATATGTCAACAATCTTCCGGCAGTGATATTGATAAAAAAGTTTGACCATCCTGAATTTGAGTTATAACCGATAGGATGCCATACACGTCGGAGCATCGGTGCGCAACTTGTATTAGACTGATGTCTGAAAACCCAGATTCTGACATTATTTGGGGGTAGCCCGATACCGTCTCTTTTGGCGTTCTGATAATATTCAAAACCAGCATTATTCACAGAACACCAATCCCATGCTTTGGCATTAGTCCCAAAAGTCCGGTCATGCCCTCCTTTTGAATGCCAGCCCATGTTATAATTTGCTGCCGCAAAAGGACCCCAATTCCCCCAGATAGTAAAACCCTGAGAATTGTCAAATACAACTGCATAATGCGGGCCTATACGGAATTTACTCCCCATACTATAATACCCGTTCTCATTTGTAAAAGCTGTAGACCATTTTACAATAGTATGACAACGCACCTTAACCCCCTTTACAGGAACGTCCCTCCTTAAATAAGTATCATACACTTTCAGCGTACCAGTAGGCCGTTTTCGTTTCCATGAACGTGTTTCCGGTTCGTTAAACTTTTCTTCAAATTTTTTAATTAACCCTGCATTTTCGAAAGCCTTTTGTTCAAGCAATTCGACAAAACTCATATTTTCAGCACGCGTTTCTATACTGTCATCTATCCCGTCATCAATCCATTCGTCATCTAAATCGTCCTCATTAGGGATAAAACATCTTTCAAGAATCTCATGATGTATTGCCGGAAATTCATAATCAGGCTTTACAGTCGTATACAACCAGGTAATCTTTCCTTCCGGAATACTCGGATCATGATAATATGTGCCTTCAACTTCAATATCATAGTCCAGGGGATAATCGAATAATTCCAAAAGAGTATCCCGTTGCAACATCAATAATTCAGTAGAATCTTTAGGTAAAAAACGCACATATAAATCAGTTGTTTCTATCTTAAAATCTCCGGCAGCCCGGGTTTTTATTAATTCGGCATAAGCCTTTTCCATATTCTCTATCGAATATGGATTTTCAAGCTTTTCTCCTAAAACCATCATCCCGTCTGTTTCTATTTGTTCCTTAGGAAAATTTGTGGAAGCATCACTCTCTGGTATAATCTCATTGTCTTGCGAACATGCAGCAAACAAAAAGATGAATTGAATAAATAAAAAAACTTTCTTCATTACATTAGATTTAGTACAATAAACTTTTATAGAATATAAACCGGTTTTTATTCCATACATAATAAATTCTGCACACAAAATTATAGTGATTCCCTTAAATTACAGGCAAGAAAAAGGTTCCTTCTGATTGTAATCAAAATTTGATTTCCATTGTAAATCAGTGAACTATATCATACTAATTTACAAAAAAACGAGAAATTTGATAAAATGGATTATAAAAGAATAAAAAAGGACAACTTGACAGTCAAAATATAAACACTCGGGTACTTATTTACATCACATTTTATCCTATATTTTTTAAAAGATACTCAAGAATGTCTTCCCGTTCATCTAACCCTAACTTTTTCCGAATACAGGTTTTCCTTTTATGTACCGAGTAAATTGTCAATCGGATGACAAAAGCAATTTCATCCGATTTAAAACCAGCTCGTAGCAAACAACACAATTGAATTTCTTTTTCATTCAATACAGCAAACTGCTGTGTCACCTTCAAATGAAAATTATTATACAGAAAGTTTATAGTGAAATATAACTCGGTCCAGTCTAATTCGATAGCCCTTTCGCCAACCACTTTACTATACATTTCCAGGAAAGATTTATTTTTATCCAAAGGTTGACCGGATAACAACGCCAGCTTTTTAGAAATTTCTAATTTTTCTATTAACAGAGTCCGGAATTTATCCTGACATACTTTCTGTTCATCATACAAATGCTTCAAGGTTTCTACTGTACTACACGCCTGAATATAATCCAACTGTTTTTTTCTTATCAAATTCTTAAAAAACAAAATAACCAAAGCCACTATCAAAACTAGAACACAAATACTTATATACAATTTATTCTGCTTATGAATAAGCCTGAGATTTTTCCCTGTCAACTTCCTTTTTTCATAATGCAACATTATATTATCAATTCTTTCATCAGAATTCCGCATCCATAAAGAATCTGCATAAACAAAACCTTGCTTATATAACGCCAGTGCGATCTCATGCTTGCCTCTCAATTCCTCTAATTGCGACTTGGTCATATAATAACAATGCATTATTTCTAAATTCTCCAAATCAGCAACATTGAATTTATTCAGAAAATAAAGAACCGAATCCTGATTCGTCATCATATACTCTTTTGCCATAGCAAGATAACACCGGTATCGCAATTCATCTGTCTTTACAGTATGGCTCAAAGATTTACGGAAATACTTCAGGGCATTGTCTCGGTCAGAAACCTGATGATAAGACTGGCCTATATTAAACAATAATTGTGCTGCTTCTTTAGAATTTCCCCAAATTATCGCTTCCTTTTCTGCTTTACAATAGGCAAGCATGGCTTTTTTGTAGTCTTTAGTATACAAATAACAATTACCTAAATAATAAGATACCCAACAACCATCACAATTTAGACTCTTATAACTTAGAGCTTGCTGATAGGCATTAATCGCCGCCTGTTTGTCATACTGTTGAAGATACAATTCTCCTTTTGTACAATAAACATTCAACAACAAATTACTATCTTCTACCATTTGCCCAAACTCTATTGCCTCAGAAAGATAGATTGTTGCGTCCTTGAAATTTTGTTTCTTTTGCGCAATTTTGCCACTAAAAAAATATAGCCACGAAGCTTTATTGATATCCTTATTTACCTCGTAATATTTGGCAAGTTTAAAAGCATTGCCAAAATTATCGAATTCCTTATCCAGTTTATAATATGCAAACATCCTGACATATCGTGCCAGATTTTTATATTTCCTGTTCAAGTGAGGAAAATACTTCACAGAGTCCAATAAACACAATGCATATTCCGGATTGTTTTCCATGTTCGCTTCCGCTTCCTTTATCAGACTCCTGTCATTAACATGTACACACGAGATTAAAAATGCGAAAATTGATACCACTACAACCATTCTCACACAACATCTGCAATAGTATTTATAATTCAGCTCCTTCATTCTTCTGGCTACTTTAGAATTTATAAATCCACCTAAATTCTCTTGTTCTGTAAGAAAATCTCACACACAAAATATCATTTCATACAAAAATATAAAAAAACTAAATAAATGCAAACAAACACCTCTTTAAACTTTTATGTACTATATACTACAGTCATTTTATATAATCATAAAAAACAGAATAAAGAGACAAATAAATTATTGATAAAATCAGGAAAAAAAATTGGATAATTAACAATAATTCTGTTTCTTTACTGCATAAAACAGATGCAAGAGGTATCTGTATTTTTTTACATGTTGTAGCGTTAATGCGCGTCTTAGCTGGATAGAAAGCTGCTATTTTTTCTTTAATTACAACGACTAAGACGGTTTGGTAACGCTCACGTAAGGAGATTCGTATATATTTATATGTTCTCAACGTGGGCTTGCCTTATCCGGTCGTTGTGGTGTTAGCAGTGCCCTATCCCCCCGGATAAAGGTAAGTTCCACGTTTTTATTTTCTTGCCGGATTTGAATGTTGGTTCTTGTCTTTTCCGAAATAATATATAGAGATTAGAATTTAAATGTAACAATCTACTCAATTGTTACATTTAAATTTATCTAATTGGACAATTATCCTTTTTAAAACTAAAAGTAAAAAAGAAATGAAAATAGAATAGAACTTAAAACATAAAAGCAAGGCGAAAACCCAAAAGTAGTAATCTTATTTCCTCTGCACCTTAGCCTGATTATCAATAATAGGTTTTGTTGGGAGAAAATCATGAACTGAGCACTTTAATACAATCGCAAACATATTAAGATGATTAAGATTATACTTACATTTACGTTTTCCGGCTTCAACATCTCCGATAAAACCATACGATAGATTTGCTTCTGCTGCTAAAGCAGCTTGGCTTAAGCCCATTGCGAGTCTTCTTGCTTTCACCTGATTTATTGCATACTGTTCAATTTTCGAAACCATAATAATTTATTTTATGGCTGCAATTAATGGAGATTTGTCGTCTGAAACACTCGTATATAACAGTGTATGATGCAAAAAAATAGGGGTTACAAGACAAAAGCGGGAAATACCTGTTTAAACAATAAATTACAGAATTAATGTGCAACAATGTAGAATATAACAAGCAATTAAAAATAGTACTGCAAGAGCTGAAAAAACTAAAACAACTGCAAGGTGTTTCGGGGGACATGGACTTGTTGGACGAAATTAGAAAGGAATACAATCTGCTGACTGATTTATCTGGTGACTGGAGTATTGGAGTCGAAAAAATCTATAAAATATTGGGCTATTACATACTTCATTCAGATGCTTCAATGCAAGAAAAAGAAAGCGATTGGAGTATTATTTCTGCTTTTTTAGTTGTCCTGGGAAAACTACAGAGTCATAACGATTACATAGCGACAAATCAAATTCTTTTTGAAGAATTACTGACTACAATTGAACACGAAGAAACGTTTAACAATACCTGAAACTTATGAATCATTTTCCGACCATAACTTTTGAAATCGATTCTGAAAGCAGCAACATCGTTAAAGTTGAAAACTTTATAGACTACATTATTGAAAAACTTGAGATACCTGAAGCACTGCGTGCACGAATAACGCTCCCAGTACTTGAAGCTGTGACAAACTCAATTCTCTTCCGTAATGAAACCACGCAAAAAATTAAATTATGGGCGACCAAAAGAAAGCAAAAATTGGTAATAACAGTGAAAGATGCGAAAGGTATGAATACGAACAAATTACCAGAGAAATTAAAAAACAAAGGTTTCTACATGCTGATAAGCCTGCCCGACCAAATACTTTTTTCTCATAATGGAGCTAAAATAACTATGACCTACAATTTAAGCAGTATAGAAACGTTGTAATCTGCGAACAAAAAGCAGCCCGCAAGGTTGTCAGAGAAACCGCCAAAATACAACGTATAGGGGATGTATATTAATAATACATCCCCTTCATTTTACGATACAATATTTATACTTCGTCATTCTTTTGTTGATAAGAGTATATAATATTCCCATTCTTTTATTTGGATTTTTAAATACTAATTAATATATTTGATGTGTTCATGAACAACTTAATATTTTTTAGTGTGCAATCTAAACTTTTAAACCTATGAAAAAATTATTAGTATTATTGACAATGTTTGCTTTTGCAACAGTCATGGCAGCAAGTAGTTCAACAACCTGTTCAGGTCGTTTGATAGACCAAAATTCACGTTATGTTAGTAAAGCTACTATCCATTGCGTTGAAACTGATCACAGCGTTACAACTGATTCAAGAGGAAACTTTTCGGCCCTTCAAGTTGAGCCGAACTCCGTTAACACGCTTGAATTTACAAGCTCGACAGGTGCTTATCTCGGTTCCCAGGAAATTGATGTTCAAAGTTCAAGTATCACCAGCATCACTTTACAAACCGGAAATATGAGTAGTTGGTCGAAATAATCATTAATTTAGGAGAACTTTAATGCGGTTGGAAACAGTGGCATTAAAGTTCTTTTTTTATAAAAGATAGAATTATGAAAAAAATATTTTGGATAATACCTTTATTCCTGCTTTTTGCATGCCAAAATGAAGATTTCTCAACAACGCAGGAATTGGACAGCGATAAAAGTCAATACGAATTGACAAGTACTCAGGCACAAGGCATTTTAGAGAAATTTATTTCTGAAAATCCTGATTTGAAACTTACTACCCGAACCGCTCAAACCCTTAAAATAAAAGAAGTTTCTAAAAAATATCATGGAGAAATAAATACCCGGAGCAATCAAACTTCAGAAAAAATTGCAATGTACAACTATGAGATTAACAATGACAAAAATCGTGGTTTCGCTATTGTTTGTGCCGATAAACGTTTCCCAAGAGTTATTGCTTTTTCAACAAAAGGGACTTTAGATGAACTAAAAAACAGTGATAACGAAGTTCTGGCAAATTATTTGAATAATATTGAGGACTATGTTGCAATATTGGTCTCCTACCGGGATAAACTTCCGGACCTGAATAATAAATATAACGCTGGGTTTCCGTATGAAGAAATGATAGACGTACAATATTCGTGGACGACGGATAGTACAAAAGAATCAATCGTTTATTTGAAAGAATCGATAACTTGGAGCCAATCAGCACCATATAACAATATGTTTGAATTTGCTCCGGGAACGAATGAACGTTATACTGTTGGATGTAGTAACATTGCCACCATCAATATTATGGCATATTATCATTATCCTAAAAACTACGATTGGGAAAACCTGACAATGTATCCTACTATCCTTGAAGAATACGACCCGGAAGAAGTCGTGCTTGAGGCTGCAAAATTATGTAAATATGTCAGTGAAGTATCAAACTCCACTTCCAATCCTTCTACGGGCACAACATCAACAACTCTGGCTGGGGCCAAAGCAGGTTTTACGGCATTAGGATACAAATATACTCAGGTCGATTCGTTCAGCATGACAGCCATTAAAAAATCCTTGGACAATTGTTATCCTGTGTACATGGCTGCGGGAGATAAAAACAACCCTTCCAATTCAACCGGTCATGCGTTTGTTGTAAGAGGATACTGGAATACCGAAATTAACGTTGAAGAATCTCTTTATAACGGAGATTTAGCCATATCGCTTGGTATAAACTGGGGAAATATGGGGGGATTTGGTGATGGATGGTATTTGGTAGAAATTGGGGATTTAGGGCTTGATTTTGTCGGACTTAATCCTATCGTACTGACAGACCAGGGACCTGCTTTTTCAAATCAGGATTGGTCAAGAGCTGTGAAATTATTAACAGATATACGTCCTGATAATATGGATTAAATATAAAAAATACGCGGGTGCCTTTCGACACCCGCGATTTGTTCGTATTTTTATTGTCAATTAAAATCAAACATCCAATCCGGAAAAGAGACTGATTATGAAATACTCGTTTTGTTATATTGCTATAGGTATTCTGTTAAGCCTGCAAGGGTATTCACATACACTGAGAAATATGCCGGATTCCACTTTTTTACTCAACTATTATCCCAACGATACGACAGGAATATATTTTTACAACTCTTACTTAGACGAAAAACCATATTTTCCAAACGGAAAACAGAGCTTAATAAATTGGTTCCGCACCAATATAAATTATCCGTCTGAATTATTATTAGTCCATAACCTTAAAATGAATTGTTATTTATCGGTAGTGGCAGATACGTTTGGTCGGATCTCTTTGGAAAAGATTGCTTACAGCATACCCAAGCATAAAATTACTGGTGAAACTTATCCAATATTAAGAGATAGTATTGCACGGAAATTGAATAGTGAAATTTTAAAATCGATAAATACCTTTCCCGTTTGTGAACCCGGAAAGCATCGGGGAGCAAAGAGGGCTATACACTTTGTATTGACTTATATGCTCAATCCTTCCGTTAATCAACAAAAGGCTGCATCTTTAAAACCCTTGGATATACCCGTATTTCCGATGGAAAAATGAAAAATTATGGGAACTGAATGAAGTAGATTTTAAAGAACTACAAAAAATCGTTCAATCCATTAATACTAATGACAATACAACAAAGATGAATCCGTTAAAAGATAAAGTGCTTGGATTATTAAAACAACATGGAATACCGATCTCTCACTCATTAACAGCTTCTGGAGTTTTTGAATTGCTAAAAAATTTTTTCAATTAAGTATATAATTAATGTTCGTTTGCCATTCTGTGGAAACAGTTGTGGCTTTATTGTTTTTCTCCCTTTATTCTTCCGGACGGATGAAGCCGATGGGGCGGCGGGGTTTGTCGGAGAGTTTCTTTTGCACCTGGAGTGCTGCCAGTGTCTGGTTGATGAGTTCCAGTTGCATCCGGGTGTCTTCGTTGATGTCGTTCTGGTCGGCAAAGACTTCTTCCATATATTCTTTGAGTTCCTTCATTTCCTGCTGAAGCAAGGAAACTTTATCAATCGGAGGATTCGTTATCAGTTGGCGGACTGCAACAAAAGCACGCATAATGCCTCTGTTTATTTCGATGGCTGTTTGGGAATTAAGGACGCTACTTAACATCGCTACCCCTAATTCGGTAAAGGCAAAGGGCATATATTTTATACTGGTAATTTTTCCGGTGTTTAAGGTGCCAAATTGGCACCTTTGACTGTTTATCAGTGATTTAACTTCTGAATTTGTTAGCTCAAACATAAAATCTTCTCCTTCAAAACGTTCTATATTACGTCGGACTGCACGTTTGAGTTGTTTTGTTTCCGTACCGTACATTTCTGCTAAATCAAAATCCAGCATTACGCGCTGCCCGCGGATTTCGTATATTTTGCTCTGTATTAGTTCCAGTTGATGCATACACCTTACCACTGATTCAAGGATAAAGATACGAATAATAGTTTATAATTTAAAGGATGTTTTCTGTAGAAATAGTTTGGACTTTTAAAGAAAATACCTAATATTGCAGATGAACATAAAGGTGCGCAAGAGTGCGCACCATAAAATAAAGTAAACATAGTTGCCGATTAAGCTAAATTCGGGGGGATTTTAATTGATACAAAGGGCAACGTTAATTGTTTACACCGTAAGGTGTGGACTGTTACGTTACCTTTGTGTAGGTTTCCCCCGAAACCATTAGCCGGAAAGGAGGTGTAAATAAAAACAATTCATAGTGTTCTTTGACATATTGACTATAAAAACAAAAAAACAATAATCCATTTCCCTGTCGGGCAGTCTTATGTGTTGGCTGCGTCAGGGATTGGAGCAAAGTACCGCATACTACAGAAAGCCCGGTCCGACGAAAGAAGGAGACGCCCAAAAAGGAGGCAATAATATTATAGAGGAGATGTTTTCTGTAGAAATAGTTTGGACTCTCAAAGAAAATGTCTAATATTGCATAAGAAGAGAAAAGTGTTCCCAAGCGAGGGAACACTTCAAAATATAAAAGTGAAAACTTTTTGTTTTAGAGTTCCAAACTGAAAATCGCCAAAATTTCTCACCGGAACAATAGACAAATAGTTTCATAGCTGATAGGCGTGAACTATAGATTCTATTGAGTAGGTGAAAGGCGTTTGGCGATGCCTCAGTTTTACGAAATGGTTGAAATATGTTTCGCGCCTTTTCGTATATGTATACAACCTTAAACCTACACAATTATGAAAAAACTTGGTACTAATCCTTATTTAATCTCCAATTAAACTTTACTTCGTCATAATCAAGATATGGCGATGGTAATAAGTCGGAAAGTTTACAATCCAATGCCTGGGCAATAGAGTTTAATTGATAAATATTTAGCTTTTGCTTATTGCTATCCGAACGGCTTAAAGAGTGAGATATAAAATCAGAATTACGTCCTATACGTAAAGATAATTCTGATGCTGTTACTTTCTTCTTATTCATAACTTTTAATAAGGCCGTAGCAATATATTCATCCAAAGGCGTCCACATAATAAATTGTTTTATCTGTTTGTAAAGGAAAAACAATTTGTATCAGAATGGCGACGATATAGCGTCGCTTAAGCCGTTAAAAGCCAGAAAGGAGGTGAACAAACAACTGAAAATTAGACAAAGTAATTAACCTAAAACCAACTAAGTATGAATGAGAAAAACAAACTATGTGAAAAAACAACCGAACGGCGAATGACTATTTTGCATGGAAATGCGCAAAACTATCCGGAAAACAGTGCCTCGTGTTTCAGACTATCCGGAAAATGGCTATACGATGCCGGTTTTCATCCGGGCGATAAAATAGTAATCCACGTGAGTGAAGGACAGTTACTCATCCGTAAAGAAGAACCATAACAGACAACATTCTTATGGCTTTCAGCAAACAAGCTGTTTCATTTAAACAGAAAGGAGGTGAAAAACAGATATCTAGACTAACCTATCCAAAAAAAGCAGGAGGCTGACCGTTAAGTTAGACAGTTCCCGGTCAGTCCTCCCTTTAATTAACACCTTTTGAGTATTAATATGTTACAAAATTATGAAAAAATATAAACGAAGTCAATACTATTGTATGCAAAAAATGTGGCTGATTTTCTGCGCAATATCCGTCATACAATTCTTTCTCCTGCCAGGCTATTCAACAGCCCAACAATCCCATTCGTTGAAAGGAACGGTGACGGACACCCGGGGAGTCCCACTTCCAGGGGTTACCATCCGTCTGGACGGAACACATCTCGGTGTCGCCTCAGACAATGAAGGGAAGTTTACACTAAACCTGCCCCAATTAAAAGGCGTAGTGGTGTGTTCCTCAGTCGGCTACCGGACGGTGAAAGTGAATTTCGTCACCGCTTCCCCTTTGGTGATAAAAATGGAGGAAGAGGTGTCCGAATTGGACGAAGTCCAGGTAATCGCCTACGGCACACAGACCAAACGTGAAATGACTGGGGCGATGAGCGTCGTGAAGGCTGCGGAAATCAAGGATGTTCCCTCGCCAAGTGTTGCCAACTTATTACAAGGACGGGTATCCGGAATGAGTGTTGTCAATTCTACGGGTGCACCGGGCGGTGGCGGAACCAATATCACTATCCGGGGATACAACAGCCTTTCCATCGAAAACGGTCGCCGGGGTTCCGAGCCGCTTTGGGTGATTGACGGGGTTCCGATGTTCGCATTCACCTCCCCCGAAACAGGTCTGAACACCCTCGCCGAAATCGACCCGGCAGACATCGAAACCCTGCAAGTATTGAAAGACGCGCAAAGTTCCAGTATCTACGGTTCGCGGGCAGCCAACGGCGTGATTCTCGTCACAACCAAAAAAGGACGGCTGAACCAGAAATCCCGTTTCAGCGTCAACCTTTCACATACGTTCAGCATCAAAACCTTTCTTCCCGAACAAACGGGAGGCAATGCCGAACGCCGCCTAAGACTGGAAGCCCTGAGGAATTACGCGACCGCCTATTACGACAAAGAAACCAATACCTACCGCTACCCGGAAAGTTGGGACGAAGCCCTTGAAAACAGGGCTGTTTTCGGCTATTTCTACGGCAACGGGCGGGGAATGGGCATTGCGGCATTGCAGGACAGTTTGAATCCCTATTACAACAGGAGCAGCAACCTCATGGGCTATTATTTCCGTCCCACCCGCGTTACGGATGCCAACCTCCAACTGTCCGGCGGTGCGGAACGGATTGCCTATAATGTCGGACTGGGCTACTATACGGAAAAAGGGACCTTGCGGAATACGGGTTTCAACCGCATCAAACTATTATCCAACCTCTATCTGAAACCCTTCCCGAAGGCGGAGAGCAACCTAAGGTTTTACCTTGCCCGCACCGGGCGCGACCGCTCTTCCCGTGGAAACGACATGTTCAACCACGTGTCGGAAGGCGACCTTGAAAAAATACCCTCCCTCATCATGGAAGGCACCAGCCTGCAAGACTTCAAAGGCGACGAGGCATTCGACCGGATTAAGGAAAAGAACGAATCCTACCGCCTGCGTTCCTCTTTCGACTTGCAGTACGAAATCGTACCGGGCCTGAAACTGAAATCCTCATTGGCTGTGGACTATACCCAGCAAAACCTGCATATCTTCAAGCCTTTAGAGCTGGACGAATACCATGAAACGTTCAACTCCGAACAGATAAACCGGAATCTGATGTGGATAAACGAAAATACGCTGAACTACAACGGGACGTTTGGCAGCCATTCGGTAGACCTGCTGGGCGGCATATCCTTCCAGGAAGAAACCGCCAACACACTGATGGGCTACGGCAAAGGGAACATCAACCAGATACACATCATCGGCAACGGTCCCGCGTACAACCAGAACGAAGACCGGGAACTGAAAAACGTACAGTCGGACATGACCGACATCGCTTCGGTGGGCGTGTTCTTCCGGGGCGACTATAATTACCGGAAAAAATACCTGTTCAGCACCACCTTCCGGTGGGATGCCTCCTCCACATTCGGGAAAAACCACCGCTGGGGGATGTTCCCGTCATTCGCCGTGGGGTATGCCTTCTCCGAAGAAAATCTCATGAAACGCCTGGAGTGGCTCAGTTACGGCAAAATCCGTGCAAGCTGGGGAAAATCGGGACGCCGATTTGAAAGTCCCTACCTTGCCTACGGGGTGTTGCAACTCAGCAACCAAAACTATAACGGCAACCAGACGATAACGCCGGACTGGACAAGCGGACTGCTCAACAACAAATTAAGCTGGGAAGAAACCCGGCAATGGGACCTGGGGCTCGACATGGACTTTCTGGAACACCGCATAGGACTGACCTTTGACTGGTACCGCCGCTATACGGACAAACTGCTCACGAAAGTGCCCGTCTCCGACAGCCCGTTCGCCTTTCAGTGGCGGAATGCCTATGGTATCTGCAATTCCGGGATAGAGTTCCAGATAAAGGCTGACATCATCAGAAATGAAAAACTGACCTGGAACGTGACGTTCAACATCGCCCGGAACTGGAATAAACTGGTAAAAAGCAACGATGGACAGGATTTCCAGAATACCCGTCTTTTGAACAACATCAGCATCATCGGCAAATCGCTCAATCAAATCCTCGCGTTCGACGACAGAGGGTATTACAACTCCCAGGAAGAAGTGCCTTATGTCTTTGTCAATGGCCGGAAACAATACCTCGGCAATACGAAACAACACTACCGCCCCGGCGACCGGATACTATATGATGCAGACGGCGACGGAACGATTCTGAGTCGCTATCCGAACCAGGACGACCGGAAAGTCTGCGGAAGCCCACTGCCTGAGGCACAAGGGGGTATCATCAGCAACCTGACGTGGAAAGGCTTCGACGTGAACCTGCTGTTCAACTACATGATAGGACGCCACATCCTGAACGCCGCCAAAAGTGCAAGCATCGGGACGGTCATACAGTCGGACCCGGGCAAAATGCTCCTGCCCGTATTCGACGATTTGGACAAAGTCAGTTTCTGGCAGCAACCGGGCGACCACGCGGACTTGCCGATGAACCGGGCGGAAACGGGGTTAAACAATTTTGCGACCAATCTGGCGTCGAACGTGGAAAAAGTCAATTTCCTGCGTTTGAAAACACTGGTAATCGGCTATACTTTGCCGGAATCGGTGCGCAAAGCGGTGGGGTTCAACTGCCGGGTGTTCGTGTCCGGAGAAAACCTGTTCACGCTGACCAATTATAGCGGCACTGACCCGGAGAGCGTGGACGTGACGACAGGTATCGACTATTACAACAACTATCCGCTCTCCAAAAGAATAACGGTAGGTTTGACATTAAATTTTTAAACGATGAAAAAGATCTTATTTCTGATATTATCGGCATGCTGCCTTTCCGCCTGTTCTGAATTTCTGGACCGGGAACCGGAAAATGCGGTCACATTCAGCAATTACTTCAAAAATGAAAAAGAGGTTCAGACCGCTGTGGAATCCATGCACGCCACGTTCCGTGCCTGCTTCGGTTCCGTAGATAACCGGCTCTGGCGGCAACGGGCACTTAATTTCGATTACCTCGATGCAGATTGGGAAAAATTGAAGGAAAACAATTTCCAGGACACCTACGACAAATATTCGCCCATCCTTTACTGGGACAACGAATACCGCGTCGTTGCGATGGCGAACATGGTCATTGATAACATCGCTATGGCGGAATTGCCGGAAGAAAGGCATGATTTTTACCTCGGACAGGCTTATTTCGTATGGGCTTACACCTATTTCCGGCTCATCCAGTATTGGGGCGATGTGCCTTTAGTGGAGCACATGGAAGACATTTCCGTCAAACCACGCACCTCGTGGCTGACCGTCTGTGACCGCATTGTCGGGTATGCGACGGAGGCAACCCGGCTGCTTCCCTCTGACGGGGAACGCAGGGACGCCGAGGGGCGTGCCATCATTGACAAACAGATTCCGTCGAGCGGTTCCGCATGGGCTTTATTGGCGTATGTCTACGGCTGGCGGGCACAATTGAACCAGCAGCCGGAACTGTTGTCCCTGGCTTTGGAGGCTTGCAACAAAGTCATCGATTCGGGGGATTACCAGTTGGCCGCCGACATACAGGAAGTAACGCAGAGCGTGTTGCTGGGAGATTCCAAAGAGGCGATTTACGAGCTTAATTACAGCCAGCTTGCAGGGGAAGAGAACGACATCGGGGCTTGCATCGCGGGAGTTTGCCAGGTGTATCCCGTCGAACTCAATTCCACGCCGTCGACACCCCGTTTCTACATGGGGATAGAATTTGCCACGGTTTTTGACATGTATCCGGAAGAGAGCGACGACAGGAGAACATGGTTCTACGAACTGGAAGAAACTTCCCGCTTGCCTTATTCCGAAACGGAGGGATTCGCTTATCCATACAAATACCAGTATCCGCTCCGGTATGAAAGCGGCTACATGGAGGGGGAAGTGCGCGCTTACGAAAACAACGAGCCTCTGATACGTCTGGCGGCAATTTACCTGCTGCGGGCGGAATATCGGGCAAAAACCGGAGATTACGGCGGTGCCGTTGCCGATTTGAACGTGGTGCGCCGCCGTGCCGGATGTTCGGATTATTCCGGCGGTACGGAAGAGTTAAGGCGGGAGATTTCACGGGAGAGAGACCGGGAACTCTTCTGCGAGGGCGACCGCTTTCTGGATTTGGTCCGGGAGGGGTTTGTGGAGGATTTGCCGGGATTTAGGGACATGACGCAGCAGGACATTGAAAACGGGCGGCTGTTCATACCGCTTTCCCGGACGGCATTCCAGAACAACACACAGATGACGCAGTGTCCTTATTGGGAACAACGGGGATTCTGATAACCGAAGTATTCATTAAAATTCTATGAAGATGAAAAAGATAATTGCTTTAATCTTGGGAGCATTCGCATTATACAGTTGTGTCGATGACAACTACCACGATTCGGGGCTGGCAAACGGACGTTATGACGGAACCGTGTGGGAATATATGCACTCGAACCACGAATGGGATTCCGCCCTTGTGGTCATCGAACGGGCGGGGCTTGTCGGCATATTCGACGGTTCGGACCCTGCTTATAAGGACGGGATAACGTTCTTCGGCTTTACGAACTTCACGGTATGGCAGTTCCTGGCTTATACCAAACAGGGCGGACAACGCAAATACCAATGTATCGCGGACATCCCTGTCGAATTGTGCCGTCAGATGGTGCTGGATTACGTGATTCCAAGGAAAAACATGAAAGCAAGTTTCGGCTATGAAATCCGGGGAACGCTGACGGGAGGTACGGAAGTGGAAACGCTTTCCGGGAAAACGCTGCGCGTGTACCGGACCCAAACACCGGACCCGAACACCGGAGAACCGGACAAAGGTCCGGAAGGGATGGGCATTCATGCGGTGAACAGTGGTCATGTCGCTGCGGTTGCTTCCGCCGACAATGAGGCGGACAACGGTGTCGTTCACGCTTTGGCTTACACATTCCAATGGACAGAACTATAAAAAGAAAAATGATGAAGAAAGTAGTAATGATGGCAGCCGTGTTCATGCTGATATGGGGCTGCAACAAACAGGAAATAGGTTATCTGGACACAAGCAATGCAGAGTATATTCCCGATTCTGCCGTGTTCAAGGCTGTGCTGGACCCGAACAACCGCCAGGATGCCCAAAAGATAAAGTTTGAGATTCCTTTCCAGACACCCGGTTTGCAAAAAGTGACGGGAAGCCCTGTCGTGCAATATTCCATTTACCGGGTGGATTGTAACAACGGAGCGGACAGCTCCGTCAGCCAGTTCCGGATAAGGGGAAAAGGAATAATAGAATTACCGTACAACCACACAGTGCCTGTCGGCAGGTATGTTTTCAGCATACAAGTCAGCAATGAAGGGCATGTGCATGTGCTGGATTCGGTATTGACTGTTATTTTACAATAAAAATATCGTTCATAAAGATTGCATAATTTGTGATTTTTAGTTTTCTTTGCAATCTGTCAGATACAAGAGGTATCTGTTTTTTTGAAATATTGTAGCGTTTATTACGCGTCTTAGTGGACAGAAAGCTGCTAATTTTTTTGTGATGTTTATCATTACAACGACTAAGACGGTGTAGGTAACGCTCACGATGAAAGTTCGTATATTTATTATATATGTTCTTAAACGTGGGCTTGCCTTATCCGGTCGTTGTGGTGTTAGCAGCACCCTGTCCTCCGGATACAGGTAAGTTCCACGTTTTTTTATGCCCGATAGAAATATAAATCGTGGAAACTTATTCTAGTCTGGCTTTAAAATACGATAGATGGAGTTAGACAGTTCGGCAGGGTTATCGGCTTGGACACATAGAACGGGATAACTCTATGTGGGGAAAGGTAATCTTGTCGGCTGTTTTTTAATCTTTCCAGAAGTCCAAAGGTTTAGTTGCACACTAAACTGAAGCCGACGGCAGATTGGATTTTCTAATCGTCGTCGGCTATTTTATTTTGTCCGGGCTGGCAATATGGGCTTGTCAGGAAAGAAGTCTTTAATAGAACACTTTAATGCGATAGCAATTAAATTAAGATGAGCGACGTTATATTTCCGAGTTCCGTTTTCAATATTGGCAATGCAGGTTCCTGTCCGCTCAATTAGGTAGGAAAGAGCTTCCTGGCTAATCCCAAGCTCCTCTCTGCGTTTTCGTATAGCTTGTGTTACATATTTATCTATTTCAGATTTCATGTAGCTAAATACGGAATATTATACGCCCAAGATATACTGCTATTGCGGTAGTTTTAAAAAGAAAGATGGTAGATTCTAAAAGTAACAGGGATTATGTGTGACAAAAAAGAAAAAATATTCTTTATTCTGTGCGAACTACAGAAATTGAGTGAGACTGATAATGGCTTATTGAAGGAACTGGAGCAAATACATGAGATATTAAAACATCTGTTTCACGACTGGGAAAAAGTTACCTGTCAAATTATCGGGCTGTGGGAAAATTATGCCGGCAATCCTGATATTTCGGAGGATAAAAAAAAGCGAGTAAATACATTGATAAATATGTCTGTCGATGCACTCAGGAAACTGTCTGAAAACCAAGAATATTTACAGAATACTTATACTTTAACAGAGAATTTGATATTAAAATTGAAAGAATTTAAATCTGAATAATATGAAACCTGTAAATTCAATTTTATCAAAATTGAGTAAATTAAGAAATTTTTCCGACTATCTGCTCGAAAAACAATCTCATCCATGAAGAAGAATATTTGTTATAGCTATTGTTTTAATAACGGTTTTGGGAATTTTGTTTTGGAAAGAATGCAGGGATGATGATATACGGGAACAAAAGTATCAGCAATATATAAAAGAATGTGAACGTGAAGACGACTTGCTTGAATGGGATTATGATTGTTGTATGGTATAGATGAATTTGTTTCATAGCATAATAAAATATAAATTTGCTCTGCTAAATATAAAACAAAACGTGTATGTTTGATTCTTCCGAAAATGTGCGCAAAGGTGTGCTTAGCGCGATATATGAATATAAAAACAGGAAGATTGTAGGTGGGGAGATACTTTTAATTGCCATAGTGTGCGGAGTATATTTCGCGTCGTGGTGGATATTCGGAGGTGTTTTGGCGGGTTGTATCCTGATGTTTTCAATTCGGATTCTAAGCTTCCTCCTTTGTGCGGTATTGACATTGGCTTGGGGGATAATCGGTTATGCCATAGGAACGGAATTCAGTGTAGCAGCAGGCTATGTTCTGGGTGGAGTTGGTTTGTTGTTGGGGTATGGCATACATTTTAGCATCCGTCATTAAGTAAGTCCCTTTTTCATACGGTTGGGATTTTCCCTTTTCCAATAATCTTGCCATCTCTGGAATATTCGATAGTCCCAGGTTTAAATCCCATACTTTCGATGGCAATATACCGGATATAATCGGCATATTCCTGACCTTGAAAATTTTTGCCTGTAAGGTTTCTGAAAATCATCTTTATGCTTATTCCGTCGTCGCTGTACAATATGATTTTTCCGTTCTGTTTGATTACTTCCATAATTAAAACCTTTTTTTGTGAATACTATCGTAGATTGGGACAGGGGTTTCTTTGCTACTTTCTTTATCCGCCATTTCCTGCTCACTGAAAGAAAGTAGGGCGGCAAAGCGTCTGCCGCCTAAATGCTTAAAATTCTATTTTCTCAGTTATGGGCGTGAATTTTTCCAACCATAATTTTACACCCGCCATGTTGTACTCGCTCGTAATAACTGCCGTATGGGTGCCAATAGCGGTAAACCTGCTACTCTCGTAGTTGTCAATCCATCCTTTTAGGGTGTCCGTTCCCCACACTTCGGCATCGTCAAATATGCCGTCCAATGCCGTGATAGGCTCTTTGAACTTGACAATCAGTGTTTGATAGGTTGTGTTCATACTCTGTCCTCCTTTCCTTGTTTTGCGGTCAACCATTTGTCCCGTTCGGCTCGGCATTCCTCTAATGAGGGTTTGACACAGGAGAATAGTTCCCCGTCAGTATGACGGTAATCGTACTGCACAAGGGGGCGACTTCTTCTGCCGATACCCAATTGGAAATGTTCATATTTTTCCGTACCTGCCTCTGTGCAGGTACTTACTCCGTTGACAGTCATTCGTGTTGTCATAATCGCATCAGTTAAAATTCAACAATCAGTAATCTGTTCTCCATACACTTGCTTGTATCGCTTGGCAGCCGTTGGTTTAACCAAAAATGATGACTGCCATAACCATAGGCAAAGAATTTGTCGAAGTCCGTACTTTCAGACAAATATGCTATGGCGGTTCTTAATTCGTTCTCACTCCTTGTGAACACGGCGGTGTTCACAAAGTCGATTAGCAATTTCGGGATTTGATTGTCCCACACGCTCACAAGGGTTTCAAATTTTACGTCCATATAATTTGATATTATTAAATTGATATTATGCTGCTGCGTTTATCCGTTCACGGATAAGGTTCATATTGTTGTTTACAAGATTTACAATACGGTCGTGGTATTCGGTATTGAAATTGTGCAAGCCACGACTTTGCACCACTTCCAATGTCTTTAAGGAAACCTCCACCGTTTCTATGCGCTTGCCGTCAATGGTTGCGGATAGGATAAGGGAGTTTTTTTCAAGGAAATAGGAGTTGGTAAATACGCAATGATGCAGTTCCGTCCCTTCCGCTGCAAACTCCGCCACGCTCTCCAATACACGCACCTGCAAAGTGCCGTCCGTGAACGCTATACCGAAGAATACGCCTTTGAGTTTGCGGTATGCCTTCTCGTGTTTCTCCGCTTGGCGGATACGTTCCTCCAACTTCTCCCGCTCTGTCTGCTTGTTGCGCTTGTGTGAAAGTCTGTCGTGTTCGGCTTTGAGGTCGGTGGGGCAAACGTACTTCGGGCTGTTCGTATCCTTGCCGAAGTGCCGCAGGAGGTCTACGGTGTCGCACCACATTGAGCCGTCCGGAATAGTATAACCGTTGCGGATACATGTTTTCACTGATGCCCAATATCGTCCCATGTCGAAAGAACTGCGTATATAGTGGCGCAACATGGAGTATTGTCCAGCTTTCAGCAGCGTTTCCGCCCGGCTGTCCGAAAGAATAGCCGTAAAGAGTTTGAAAGGCTGGATGTTGTGGCAGTTCCCCTTGAATCCGTTGCGTTTGAGTTCGGGAATGAAACGCTGGTGGCGGGGATAGATGCAGACGGGATTTATATCATATGCCCGAAGTTCTCCGTTCTTTCGTATCTCCATGTCGCTGTATTCCACCCATTGGTCGTAATAAAACACCGACATGCCACGCAGTCGGGCAACGGTTGTTGTCCTGCCGTCGGGAGCAACCCACCTTTGCACCACTTCATAAATGGCATACTCGGCGGGTTGTCCTGCTTTGTATCGGGATTTAACGAAAAAGAAGCGAATCACTTGGTACTGCTTGCAGGTGGTGACGATAGAGAAATACTCGTTCTCGCTGAAAACGCTCTTTCGGGTGCGTAACGCTTTTAATTCCATACCGCAATGTGGGCAGGTGCATCCGCAAACAGTATCAGCAAGGTTGTGTACACTCATCCACGAGCGTCCGCACTCGGTGCAGATGTTTGTGCCGTTAGCCCTCTTGATGGCATAATGCTTGCAACAATTTCGGAAAGCGTATGCTTTCTGTGTGGCAGTTAGTTCCGGTAATCGCTTACTCAAACGTGCGACTTCTTTTTGTAGGCGTGTTTTCGGTTTCATGGGTTAAAAGTCAAATAGTGAAAGTTGGGTTGTATTTTCCTGCTTGTGTGGTTTTGTCTTAGTGCGTTTTTGCAGTTTGCGGAGTGCTTCCTCCTCATATCTGCGTGCAGCGTTCCGCCGTGCTTCTGCCTTTTCTTCTGCTGTGAGTTCCACTACATGGTTCACTGCCACTTGGCAGTTTAATGGCTTGCCTGCCTTTATCTCCTTCTCATCATAATAGTGTATGGCTTGTCCGTAGATTTCTCCGTCCGTGAAGCCGTTGCAACGGCTTTCCCGTACATAGTTTAAAATATAAGTAATACAATCATCTATACTCTTGGACGGGTTATGATAGTTCCTGGCAAAGAGTGCGTCTTCTGCGGCTCTCTGTTCCAAATACATTTGTATCGTTCTCTTAAAGTGGTCGGTTCCTTTCATGATGTTGTCGGTCTTCTTGTCAAATGGTTTTCTTGATAATCTCAATCCGGTACTGCGACTTGACCTCCTTAAAAACAAAGTCTATAAAGTCCTTCCGTGCGTCCTTGTTCAGTTCTGTGTAAAGTTCACGGAACACGGATATGTTACCGTTGATGTACGTTTCCACCATATACCCGAAAATATCGTCTACTTCGTAATACCTGCACTGCTGTGCTGCTGTTTTATTATTTCTCTTTCTCATGTCGATACGGATTAAAGGGTGAGTAACCAAAGGATGAAAGCGAAAAAGGCGATAACCGAAAGGATAAAACCAACAAAGCCTATTATTATCCGGTATGCAATGTGGACAATATCCCAAAGAGGCTTTCCGATAATATACAATGCTCCCAATATGCAACGTAAAAGAGAGAAGCATATTGCAAGCAACATAATTTGAAAGCAGCGTTTAATTCGTATTGTTGTTGTCATGGTCATTTTATTAAAGGGGTAAATGATTATAGCTTTCCTTCGTCTGCATAGCTGTAATAGCTGGCTCTTGACACGATAAGATGGTCATGTAGTTTAATATCCAATAATTTAGCAGCCTCTTTTATTTGATGCGTTATTGCATCGTCTTGTTTACTGGGATGTGTTGCCCCGGCTGGATGGTTATGTGCTATAATAATGGATGAACTATGCGTTAGTAATGCGGTCTGTAATATCAGCCGTACATCGACTATTGTGCTATTCATTCCTCCCTCGGAAATACTAGTAATGCCTAACACCTGTCCTGCTTGATTCAGTAAGATAAGTTTGAAGTATTCTTTATATTCCAAAGTATCATTGTCAAATGCCTCTTTCGTCAGCAGTTTATAAGCGTCCTCGGAGCACTGAATAGTATATCTGTCTTTCGCTTTTACTTTGGGGCGGTAACTGATTTTCACTTCGCTGACCTGTTGAATGTTGATGTTTGTTCTCATGGTGACCTCCTTTTTGATTTGATGCGGATTTGGGAGTTGAGGGAGTGAGTTTCCAAACTTTATCTGCCTTTCCGTTTATCCGACATTTTTTTTGATGCGTCTTTCGGTCGTATCGGTCGTTTCGTTCGGGAGCTTATCGGTGTAGAGGTTAGGAGGTACAAGGTTTTGGAAAATAAATACCTCGCTAACGCAGAGACGCAGGGAAGATTTTTTTACAAACCGCAAGGCTCCGACCTTGTACCTCCGTAAAGACCTCGTAAACACCTTTGCTCCTGCAACGTAACGACAACACGATATGACCGACTGACAGCATACATGGAGGTAAACGGAGTAAAGGCAGATTCAATCAACGAACTATGTTTTTCCAAAAAACATTCTGGCCTGAATAAAAACACATATCTATGTTGTTTACGTAGTGAATATATCACTATTAGTGTGGCATAAATAGCTTGGAAGGATGTGAATACAACACATTTTTTCTTTAAAATAATGATAAATTAATTTGGTATTTATAATTTTATATCAATATATAATTCAATGAAAAAGAGTTGCTAAGAATTAATGGTTTTTATGTGGTGCTGTTAGTGAACCTTTAAAAAATAAATCCCCTCCTTTATCATTATTGATAGGGAAGTATATAACTATGATATAATAATTGGGATTTATAATTTAAATGATAAACAAATGGCACATCATATAACAACAGACAATTTAGTGGAAATAGCTTCTGCTGCCGTTACCGACGAATTATTCCATGAATTTAATCGGATACTTCAGTTTTTTTGTGATGAAGAACGGGATTGTACCGTGATTTTCCGTACATTACGGTATACCCGTATCCGCTTATATAGTCTACGCAAGTATTTGCCGGAACACAGTCCGCAGATTCGTTTTTTAGATATAGCTATTGATGATATTACCACGGAACTGGATTTATTGCAACGTTACGGGAAAACTCATCCACCGATACATTCATTACATGAATGGAATGGAACCTTAATAGATTATGTGGAATTGATTTATGGTTTGCAGGAAATGGGATGTATTGATGGAGGTAAGATAACCATTACGGAATTGGCTTCTTCCTTTAATAAGATATTCGGTATTACGATAAAAGAGAGTCATTTTTATAATGCTTACACGGATATAAAACGACGCAAGAATGACAGCCGGACTTATTTTATTGATAAAATGCGAGAGCGTTTAAACCGTCGAATGGAAGAGGATGATTTAAATAGTGTGCAACGAAAGTAACAGGAAAAATTAGAATGGGAGTGCCTGAAATTTATAGACACTCCCTTCGATCAATCAGTTTGCTTCACCTGTATGAATGGGAATTTGTAGAATAATTGGGGGTAACGATTTCATTTTCAATGATTGGAGAATTTGTTTCCCAATACATTTCCGAAACACTTTGCTTGAATAAGTGTCAATTTGAAAACTGAGAGCAATAATCATATCAAGATTATAATATTCAATAATACACCGTTTGCTTCCAAACATGTCCACATGTTTTGTCCGCACTTCGCACTCATACAGCATTTTTCCGGCAAATATCTTTTTAATATGCCGTTCAATGCACGCAACTGTAACATTAAATAGTGAAGCAATTTCTTCGGTAGTCATCTGGATAGTTCCCTCCGAAGATAAAGTACCCCTAATATGGTTTGTTTCTATGGTAATAATTCCTCGTTTCATAACTATGCCTCTAATGCGATTTTTTCTATTTCTCCTAATTTCCCCGATAATGCCTGCATATCCCGGCCGATTTTATCATTGGTAATACGGGCGTAAATCTGTGTTGTGGTGATATTGGTATGCCCCAACATTTTACTGACTGTTTCAATTGGAACACCTTTGGCGAGTGTCATAGTCGTCGCAAACGTATGGCGTGCGAGGTGGAAAGTGATGGTCTTTGTAATACCGCATAAGTCGGCAATTTCTTTCAGATACGAATTGAGTTTTTGATTGCTCAACACAGGTAGCAAACGCCCGTCAGCTTGTGTACCTTCATATTTTTTCAGAATAGCCTGTGGTACTTTTAATAATGGGACAGTTACAGTGGTATCCGTCTTCTGACGTGCGGTCATAATCCATAATTTACCATCAAACGAGGTTTGGATATTGTCTTTAGTTAAATTTCGCACATCTATATATGCCAACCCCGTGAAGCAAGAAAAAATGAAAATATCGCGAACCTGCTCCAATCGCTTACAAGTAAATTGCTTTTTTAGAATCTTCTTGATTTCAGTTTCGGTCAGGTAACCTCGATCAACCCTTTTCAAGTGGATTTTGTAATTAATAAACGGGTCGGCAAATATCCAACCGTTATTCTTTGCCTTGATGATAATCATGCGGAACGTCTGCATGAATTTGGCTGTTGTATTCTCATTGCATCGACTCTCCGTGCGCAGATAAGTCTCGAAATCCGTAATGAATACGTGCGAGATTTCTTTGAGTGCAATATCCTTGATTCGGTATTTCGCTTGCATGAATTCCTCCAATCGCCGCATACAACGGTCGTATTTGGCGTAGGTGGCAGCACTCTTGCTGATGCCTACCAACTTTTGCACGTCTTCGTTGTATTTGCGGAAAGTTGTCAGCAGTGTCTGCTGACGGACAGATATACCTAGAAAAGCATTCCGTACTTTTTCAGCTGTAACATAGGCTTCGTAAGTCTCAATGTCGTGAAAATGATTTTTCAACGATGTGCGTACATCATCTAATAGTGAATTGAACTGGCGTGCTTTCAATGAACTGCCGCTCATTTTCTGGCTTTTTACATCCCATAAGCTGGGGTCTACCTCCAACCGGGAACTAAACTGCGATGTATCGCCGTTGATAGTAAGACGAATCATTATACCCGCCTTTCCCTCTTTGTTTAGCTGATTCTTCCGTACATAGAAAAGAATCCTGAATGTACTTTTACTCATATGACCTTCTTTTTGTTCCTTTTAAATCCTTGCGGCGAAGGAACGGTTAATAATTGGGTTATGAGCAGACATTTTCTTGACAACAAGCGACAAATCAAATACTTATCCTAAAAATCGTTACTAAAATCCTCGTACTATTTTTAGTAACGATTTAGTAACGAAACTTTGTCCAAACGGGGCTTTTTCGTGTCTTTGAGATATTCAATAGAGAAAAGAAAAAATCCCGTAAAACCTTGATTTTACAGGATTTGTCGTATATTGTCCCCGGTTCGTCTTTGGGGTTCAGCGGAGAGACAGGCTCCCGAACCTACGCTTTCAGAAAATATCATAAAATTGCAAATCACTGATAATCATACATTATCTACAATGCAGAGTAAATCTAAATCTTTCTAAATGCCTTTTGCTATTTCAATTTTTGGGTGTAT
>OFGF01000126.1_pt1 | contig 75469 bp, 46 predicted proteins | sample 1521711 | NCBI WGS metagenome assembly OFGF01 (sample SAMEA3504092, study PRJEB24116) | mouse gut metagenome | biome: mouse gut; feature: mouse-associated habitat; material: faeces | place: Denmark | collected 2011 | reverse complement strand
TAAGAGCCCCTAAACCCCATCACAAGGCCCCAGTCTCATACCCTGCCCCCTGACTGACTACGGTTTTGGCTGATCCACGGGGGATTTCTTATTTACGTCAGATGGGTATAGAGGGATCCTGTAGGGTTTTCTTGTTTTTGTCATATTTGTCATATGGACTAATTTTTAGATGGCAGGTATTCAATAACGTAGTTAGGAATGCATGGCTTTGAAATGTTCGTTGTAGTATATAATATTTATGAAAAATTTGATTTTGGCAATAGTGGCAAGGGGGGTGGTAAAATGTCTTATTTTCCGTTGTTTATTGAACTGAAAAACAAGCGCTGCCTTGTGGTTGGAGGCGGCAGGATTGCGCTTCATAAGGCAGGGGTATTAAAAGGGTTTGGGGCGGGGGTTGTGGTAGTGGCAAGTAGTATTTTACCGGAATTAAGAGGGATGGAAGGTATTGTCTGCCTGGAAAGGGGCTTTCTGCCGGGGGATCTCGATGGACGGGCGCTTGTGGTGGCAGCAACGGACGATTCCTCTTTGAACCATAGAATCAGCTTGTTATGCCAAAAGCGGGGTATTCCGGTCAATGCGGTGGATCAGCCTGAGGACTGTAGTTTTATCTTCCCGGCGTACATAAAGGAGGGGGAGGTTGTGGCGGCATTTGTGAGCGGCGGGCAAAGCCCGGTTGTTACGCAGTATTTAAAAGAATGTATGCGCCCGGTTTTGACGGAGTTAATAGGGGATCTGGCGGAACAGCTTGGCAGTTTGAGGGAAGCGGTTAAACAGAGTGTTCCGGGAGAAGGAAGGAAAGCGGTTTATCAGGAGCTTTTAAACTGGGGGCTGGGAAAAGGCAGGACGCTGACGGAAAAGGAAATTAGAAGGATTGTAGGAGGGGCGGTAGAATGGAAAGATTGAGAAGGCTTCGGGTAAGCCCTGCTGTGCGGGGCATGGTGAAGGAAAACCATGTACGTGTGGATGAGCTTATTTATCCGGTGTTTGTAACAGAGGGGCAGGATATCTGCCATCCGGTGGATTCGATGCCGGGTATTTGCCAGTATTCCCTGGATCGACTTCCGGAAGAGTTGGAGCGTGTAATGGCTGCGCGTATTCCGGCAGTGCTTTTGTTTGGAATTCCGGAATATAAGGATGAAAGGGGAAGCGGCGCGTATGAAAAGGACGGGATTGTACAAAGGGCCATCCGGCTGATAAAATCGGATGCAAGATATAAAAGCCTGATTGCCATTGCAGATGTCTGCCTGTGTGAATATACCTCCCATGGGCACTGTGGCCTGGTAAAAGACGGGGTTGTTTTAAATGATGAAACACTGCCCCTTTTGGCCAGGGCTGCGGTAAGTTATGCGGATGCCGGGGCGGATATGGTGGCTCCAAGTGATATGATGGACGGCCGTGTGGGAAAGATACGGGAAGCTTTGGATGAAAATGGGTTTTCCCATATCCCTATTATGGCGTACAGCGCTAAATTTGCCTCTGCTTTCTATGGGCCGTTCCGTGATGCGGCACACTCCGCGCCGGGGTTTGGAGATCGGAAAACATATCAGATGGATGTGGCAAACGGGCGGGAGGCGCTGCGCGAAATGAAAGCGGATCTTTTAGAAGGGGCAGATATTATAATTGCCAAGCCTGCCATGGCTTATATGGATATTATCCGCGAAGCCAGTTATAATTTTAATGTCCCGATTGCAGCTTATAATGTGAGCGGGGAATACGCTATGGTAAAGGCGGCTGCGCAAAAGGGATGGATTGATGAGAAGAAGATTGTAATGGAAATATTAGTCGGTTTAAAGCGCGCCGGGGCAAAGATGATCATTACTTACCATGCCCTGGATGCGGCAGGATGGATTGGCGAGGAAGGGCATGGGGGCTTATGATGGATACGAAATCAAAAGAATTGTTTGAAGAGGCGAAAAGGCACATTCCGGGCGGTGTGAACAGCCCGGTGCGTGCCTTTGGCGCGGTGCATAAGACGCCGAGGTTTGTTGCTTCTGCCTGTGGAAGCCATATTGTAGATGTGGATGGCAACGAAATGATTGATTATGTGGGTTCTTTTGGCCCTGCGATTTTGGGGCATGCCCATCCAAGGGTTGTTGAGAAGGTAGTAGAGGCGTGCAAAGACGGGCTGACTTTTGGCGCGCCAACGGAACGGGAAGTACGCTTGGCTGAGTTAATCGCAGAACTTATGCCTTCTATGGAGGTGAGCCGTCTGGTGAGCTCTGGTACGGAGGCCGTGATGAGTGCAGTCCGCGTAGCGCGCGCGTTTACGGGCAGGGATAAAGTAATTAAATTTAGAGGGTGTTATCACGGGCACTCGGATGGGCTTTTAGTAAAAGCCGGATCCGGCGCTATGGCCTCGTCTGTCCCCGACTCTGCCGGAGTCCCTTTGGATTATTCAAAAAATACACTGGTTGCCCGTTATAATGACAGGGCTTCGGTGGAGGAGCTGTTTGCCCAAAACCCAGGGGGGATAGCGGCGGTTATCATAGAGCCTGTGGCAGCTAATATGGGTGTGGTTCTGCCAGAGCATGGCTTCCTTGCATTTTTAAGGCAGATTACGATAAAATACGGTGCGCTGCTGATTTTTGATGAAGTGATTACCGGGTTTAGGCTTTCTCTTGGCGGTGCGCAGGAATACTACCGCGTTACGCCGGATTTGACGGCGCTGGGGAAAATCGTAGGGGGAGGGATGCCAGTTGGCGCATATGGGGGGCGCCGGGAGATTATGGAACTGGTAGCCCCGCTTGGCCCGGTGTACCAGGCAGGCACGTTGTCCGGAAATCCGGCCGCTACGGCGGCTGGGCTTGAAACACTTATGATTTTAAAGGAGGATCCAGGGATTTATGAACGCCTTTCGGCAAAAGCAGGACGGATTGCAGATGCCGTACGGGAAGCGGCCAGGGGAAGTGTGTGTGTTAACCAGGCAGGCTCTCTGCTCAGTGTATTTTTTACGGACAGGCAGGGGGCAGATTATGAAAGTGCTATAACATCCGATACCAGGCGTTATGCGGAATTTTTTGGGCATCTTTTGAATCAGGGGGTTTATACTGCCCCTTCCCAGTTTGAGGCAATGTTTGTGTCGGATGCGCATTCGGAGGAAGATATTGCATATACGTGCAGGGCGGTACAAAAAGCAGCGTGGTAAATTTTTAAAGCTACTTGAATATCTTTATGAATATGGGTATAATGGAAATGTATAATTTGATGGAATCTAAAAAAGGGAGGCAAAATTATGTTACAAAAAAAGTTAAGGAAGATGGGGGCGTGGGTGCTCGCATTTGCTTTGGCAGTTGGCCCGGTGCAGGGGATACCTGTACAAGCAGAGGAGGCACAGGCCAACCTGGCGCTTGAAGCGACAGCTACGGCATCAGACACAGAAAGTGGGAATGAGGTTAATAAGATTAACGACGGCAAATCAGATACCAGATGGGCGGCAAATCAGGGCAATACGGAAAGATGGGTCCAGCTTGAGTGGGACAGCGCCCAGAAGATGAAAAGCTTTTCGATTGCATGGGAGCGCAGGACGGCACAGGAATATTGCCTTGAAATTTCTAATGACGGGGAATCCTGGCAGACGGTTTATGAGAGGACCCAGATTCCAAATGCATTGACAGAAAAGATTAACCTGGCTTCCGCTGTGACGGCAAAATATTTACGCCTGAGGGTTACAAGTATCAATACGAATGATCCGGATACTACGACTAGCTGGCAGGCAATTTCTATTTGGGAATTTGAAGTTTATGAAGGCGAAATACCAGACAACCGGACAGATATTGAGAAATTTATGGACAGCCTTTCGGCTCCGGAGGTGAATGCTGGGGATACCAGGATTGAAATGCCAAAGGCTCCGGAAGGAGGGGAACTGAATTTTTATGCGGATTATGAACAGGTTGTTGGGGCAGACGGTACAATCTATACGCCGCTTGAAGATAAGGTGGTCAAAGGATTTTATGAACTGACTATGCCGGATGATGGGACAGCCCAGTCTAACGAGTATAATGTAACTATTCCGGGGCAATATACGGCAGATTCAGAAGCTAATGCAAAGCCAGCCGTTATTCCGGAACTGCAGGAGTGGCATGGCAAGAAAGGGGATTTTGCATTATCCAAAACAGGAAAGCTTATTGTAGGGGATGCATCCCTGTTAGACGTAGCCAAAATGTTCCAGGAAGACTATCATGAGGTTACTGGGTTTAACTTAAGTGAGGTAAAGACAGGCAGCAAGGCAGATGTAAAAGCAGGCGATTTTTATTTTGGGTTTGTGTCAGAGGAAGACGGGCTTGGCAAGGAAGGGTATGCCATGGATATCGATGACGTGGTATTTGTAGAAGCCGAACAGGGTACGGGTGTTTATTGGGCAACCAGGACGATCCTGCAGATCCTCAAACAGACAAATGGCATAATACCTAAGGGCCTGGTCCGGGATTACCCGAAATTTGAGGTTCGTGCATTCAGCATAGATGTGGGAAGGAAACCGTTTACACTGGATGCATTGTATGAATTTGCCGAGAATATGTCATGGTATAAGATGAACAGCTTACAGGTTCATTTGAGCGACAACCTGATTTTCCACGAGGATTACCCTACATTGCAGGAAGCAGCAGATCAGTCATATGCAGGGTTTAGGCTGGAATCAGATGTAGTGAATGAAGACACAGGCAAATCTGCGACATCAGAAGATGTATATTATACGAAGGAAGATTTCCGTGATTTTATCCAGACAAGCAGGGTTATGGGCGTCGATATTGTACCGGAATTTGATATGCCGGCGCATGCTTTGCCATTTACGAGGGCGTTTCCGGAGTTCATGACGAAAAAAGCAGGCGGAAGCCATTCTTATTTGATTGAAGAGATAGATCTTTCAAATGAAGGCGCCACGCCGTGGGCGCAAAGCATTTGGAATGATTATTTTGAAGGGGAAGATCCCATTTTTGATGAGCAGATGACAGTCCATATTGGAACAGACGAGTTTCACGGTGTGGACGGACAGGCTGGAAAAGAGATGTTCCGGAAGTTCTCAGATGATATGATTAAGTTTGTACAGGGCAAGGGGAGGACCGTGCGTATGTGGGGGAGCCTTTCCAACAAGAGCGGCGAGACTCCGGTGGCATCCAAGGATGTGTAGCTTAATATTTGGAATACCGGGTATGCAAATCCAAAAGCAATGTATGACCTGGGTTATGATTTAATCAATACTCTGGAGGGACCCAATTATATTGTACCTGCCGCAGGTTATTACAACGATTACATAAATGCACAGAATATTTATAATACCTGGAAGCCTAATGTTATCAATAACTTAAATATAAAAGCAGGGGATGATCAGATTTTAGGCGGCTGTTATGCGATTTGGCATGACAGTATAGATACCAGGGGCAACGGGATCTCGCAATATGATTCTTTTGACCGTTTCTTTAAACCTCTGCCGTCTTATGGCGCAAAGCTCTGGGGGGACGGGGCAGACAGAAATTACTCTGACTTTACAAAATTAGCTGAAAAGACAGGGACGGCCCCAGGTACAACACTTTATGGGGATTTGGATTATAATACGTCAGTTGTTGCTGATTATACGTTTGATGAAACACTCGTAAAAGATTCCGGCTTAAACGGGTTTGATCTGGCAGGGCAGGTTAATGTAGAACAGGCCAATGCAGATCAGACAAAAGCAATGAAGTTAAAAGGCGGCGCAAGCTATGCAGAAACACCAGAGGGCTTGGATTTGGTAGGTTCCTCTGCCATCCTTACCATGCGTGTTAAAATGGATGAAGACGCACAGGGCGAGCAAATTCTCTGCGAATCCAAATCTGAATGTGGGATATATGGCGCATATGCGTTCAAAGCTTCCCAAATCAATACCGGAAAAGTTGGATATTCCAGGGAAGGCTACGATTTTTCCTTTGACTATACTCTTCCGGCAGGCGAATGGCATACGCTGCAGTTTTGCAGCGGGCAGGATTCAGTCAGCCTGTATGTAGACGGGGAACTTGTAGACAATAATCCGGATATTTATTTTGCAAACCATCCTACGACAGAATTAAGTGCAAAGCTAAGCAGCCATAACATTAGAAAGACGGCTACAATGCTTGTCCCTCTGGGGCGGATTGGAAGCAAGACGAAGAGCTTTAAAGGCGTAATTGATTATGTTACCGTAACCGGAACAAAAGAAACATCAGGGGAATATGGCAAGCTGCCCCGTGACGGATGGACGGCAGCTGCTTGTTCCACCCATGCTACAGAAGGCTCCAAAGAGGCTGTGCTTGACGGGGATAACTCGACATATTGGCATCAGGACTATGCAAGTGACAAAACAATTACAGAGGATCATCATTGGTTTGAAGTGACCTTGCCAGAAGCAAAAGAAATAAGCAGGCTGACATACCTGCCAAGGCAGGACAGCGTAAACGGCCGGATTTATGAGTACAGCATTGAAGTTATAAAAGAAGACGGTACAGAAGAAACTGTTGTTTCTCATGAAACATGGGCTAATAACAGCAATTTAAAAACCGCGTCATTTGAAACTGTGAAAGCCAAAAAAGTAAAGCTGCGTATCCATAGATCAGAAGGAAGCCATGCTACGATTGCAGAATTGAATTTGTATGGGCCGATGGATGATGCAACTTTAAAAGCAGAGTTGGATCAGGGTATCAATGCAGAGTTTAAAGAGGACGATTACACAGATGGCAGTTGGAAAACGCTGCAGGATGCTAAGCAGGATGCAAGAGAGGTTAAGGATTTTGCTGGCAGTACGACGGACGACTATATTTATGTATATGAGAAGCTACAGCAGGCGATTGCAGGCCTGACGCAAAAGCCGTCTACCAGAATTGTAGAATTAGCTGACGCAGTGGAAGATGCAAAGCAAAAGCTAAAAGATACATCCTACACGGCAGAATCGCTTGCTGCATTACAGCAAAATATCAGCGCGGCAGAAGGGGTTATTCAAAAAGGCTCTAACGCAGGATATTTTGAGATTCTAAATTCTATAGAAGTGTTACAAAATGTTAAACTTGTTACAAAGGTTTCAGTAGCAAGGGCAGAACTTGAGATTGCAGTTGCAGACGCCAAAATCAAGCTTACAAATATTACGGGCTACACGGCTGCATCCGTATCTGCATTACAGCAGGCCCTTAAAGATGCAGAAGGCGTGCTTGCAAACAGCAATGCTACATTGGATGAGCTTACAGCAGCGCTTACGGCATTAAAGGGCAAAGAGCTCGTGAAAGAGCAGCCCTCCACAGACGACAAACAGGAACAGCCTGCGGTATTGCAGACAGGCCAGCAGAAGACAGTGAGCGGCTCCAAATATAAAGTGGCAAATGCAGACAAAAAAGAAGTAACCCTTACAAAAGGGAAAAATACCAAAAATGTCAAAGTGGGCGCAACAGTAACAATTGACGGCGTGACCTGTAAGATAACCAAAATTGCTGATAATGCCTTTAAAAACTGCAAAAAAGTAAAGACAGTAGAGGTTGGCAGCAATGTTACGGCAGTAGGTAAAAACGCATTTAACAATTGTACGAATTTGACCACAGTTACTATTGGAAAGAATGTTAAGACGGTAAATGCAAAAGCATTTTATAACTGTAAGAAGTTAAAGAATATTACATTTAAAGGTACAAAAGCGCCGAAAGTTGGCAGCAAGGCTTTCAAAGGAAGCGTAGCAAAATGTAAAGTTACAGTACCTAAGAAGATGGCCAAAAAACAATTAAACACATTAAAATCAAGCTTAAAGAAAGCCGGAATCGGTAAAAATGTAACTTACAAAAAGAAATAAAGTTTTGATTTTATCCTTGCAATTCCCCCAAAGCTATGCTATTATATAGCAAGCAATTTTAATCATCACAGGGAAATGCAATGAAGGTGTCCAGTAAGCTTCTTGTACACATTACAGAGAGGAAGAGCCGCCGGCTGTAAGCTCTTTCATGTGACGGAACGCTGAATTTTCACACCGGAGCAGTATGGGTGAACGCAGTACTGTAGTAGCCTATAACGGTTTGTGCACGTTACGCATAAAATGAGTGCCCAGGCTTTTTCTGGGAACCAGGGTGGTATCACGGAGTTATCCGTCCCTATGAACAGGGATGGATAGCTCCTTTTTATATCAAAAAACGAACATTCTGCTTTTTTGCAGAGGGAAAGAAAAAGGAGATATGTTATGAAAGAAAAATTGCAAAACATCAAAAATGAAGCAATTCAAAAGCTGAATGCTTCTGACAGTTTAACAAAGTTAAACGACGTCCGTGTAGCCATCCTTGGCAAAAAAGGCGAACTGACTGCCATAATGAAATCTATGAAAGAGCTGCTTCCAGAGGAGCGTCCGGCGTTTGGGCAGCTTGTAAATGAAGTGCGGGCCGAGATTGAGCAGAAACTAGAAGAAGCAAAATCGGCGCTTGAGGCAAAGGAGTTGGAGCTGCGCCTTAAGAATGAGGTTATTGATGTAACGCTTCCGGCCAAAAAGAACATGGTTGGGCATAGGCATCCGAATACAATTGCGCTTGAAGAAGTGGAGCGTATTTTTATCGGGATGGGCTATGAGGTCGTGGAAGGCCCGGAAGTGGAATTGGATTACTACAATTTTGAAGCGCTCAATATCCCGGCAAACCATCCGGCGAAGGATGAACAGGATACATTTTACATCAACAATAATATCGTGCTGCGTACACAGACCTCGCCCGTGCAGGTGCGGGTGATGGAAGGAGGCAAGCTTCCAATCCGTGTGATTGCGCCGGGCCGCGTGTTCCGGTCGGATGAAGTGGATGCAACACATTCGCCTTCTTTCCATCAGATTGAAGGGCTTGTGATAGATAAGCATATTACATTTGCGGATTTAAAAGGCACGCTTGCAGAATTTGTCCGCGAGCTGTTTGGGGCAGATACGAAGGTAAAGTTCCGCCCGCACCATTTCCCTTTTACGGAGCCAAGCGCTGAGGTGGATATATCCTGTTTTAAGTGCGGAGGCAAGGGGTGCCGGTTCTGTAAAGGCAGCGGCTGGATTGAGATTCTGGGCTGCGGCATGGTACATCCAAAGGTACTTAAAATGAGCGGGATCGATCCAGAGGAATATTCCGGGTTTGCATTTGGCGTAGGCTTAGAGCGGATTGCATTGTTAAAGTATGAAATAGACGATATGCGCCTGCTTTATGAAAATGACAGCAGGTTCTTAAAACAATTCTAAAGTTGGGAGGATGTAAGATGAATACTTCATTGGAATGGGTAAAATCAATGGTTCCGGGGCTTGACGTGACGGAACAGGAGTATATGGACGCAATGACGCTCTCCGGGACAAAAGTGGAGGGTTACTGCAAATTAGACGCTGATTTGGAAAAAATTGTGGTAGGGCAGATTAAAGAAATCGAACGCCACCCGGACGCCGACAAGCTGATTGTCTGCCAGGTGGATATTGGAACCGGGGAAAATATCCAGATTGTGACTGGGGCTCCCAATGTGGCTAAAGGCGATAAGATCCCGGTAGTGCTTTCCGGAGGGCGCGTAGCAGGCGGACATGACGGCAGCGTTACACCGGGAGGAGTTAAGATAAAAAAAGGCAAGCTGCGCGGCGTAGAATCCGATGGTATGATGTGTTCGATTGAAGAACTTGGATCGAACCGCGATATGTATCCGGAAGCCCCGGAGCTTGGGATTTATATTTTTAAAGAAGACGTTCCGGTGGGGGCGGATGCCGTAGGGCTTTTGGGGCTTCACGATGCTGTATTTGAATATGAAGTGACATCGAATAGGGTGGATTGCTTTTCGGTAACCGGTATTGCAAGGGAAGCGGCAGCGACGTTTAGAAAAGAATTTAAGCCCCCTGTAGTAACAGAAACGGGCAACGGTGAGGATGTAAATGATTTTATTAAGGTCACGGTAAAGGATACGGATTTGTGTTCACGTTATGTGGCAAGGGCTGTAAAAAATATCAAAATCGCCCCGTCCCCCAAGTGGATGCAGCACCGCCTGGCCGCGCAAGGCATCCGTCCGATTAATAACCTGGTTGATATAACAAATTATGTGATGGCAGAATACGGGCAGCCGATGCATGCGTATGATTTGGATACAATTGCAGGAAAAGAGATTATCGTAAGGCGCGCGTCAAAGGATGAAGCGTTTACCACTTTAGACGGGCAAAAGCGCAAGCTAGACGAGAGTGTGCTTATGATCTGCGACGCTGAAAAACCAGTTGGGATTGCAGGGATTATGGGGGGCGAAAACTCCATGATTACCGACAATGTGAAATGCATGCTGTTTGAGGCAGCCTGCTTTGACGGCACAAACATCCGCCTTTCCAGCAAAAAAATCGGGCTGCGTACTGATGCGTCTTCTGTATTTGAAAAGGGCTTAGACCCGAATAACGCAATCGAAGCAATGAACCGCGCCTGCCAGCTTGTAGAGGAGTTAGGCGCAGGCGAGGTAATCGGCGGTGCGGTTGACGTATATCCGGTCAAGAAAGAAGGCAGGCGCATTCCGTTTGAACCAGAAAAGTACAACCGGCTTTTGGGGACGCAGATTGCAGCAGAGGAAATGCTTTCTTATTTTGAGAGGTTAGAGCTTGGGTACGATAAAGGGGCAAATGAGATCCTGGTGCCTTCCTGGAGGCAGGATTTGGAGTGTGGCGCGGACCTTGCAGAAGAGGCAGCGAGGTTCTTTGGCTATGATAATATACCGACGACGCTGCCAAACGGGGAGGCAACGACGGGAAAATTGTCATTTAAGCTCCGGATTGAGAAGGCGGCCAGGGATGTTGCAGAGTTCTGCGGATTTTCTGAAGGGATGTGTTATTCTTTTGAAAGCCCAAAGGTGTTTGATAAGCTGCGCATTCCAGTGGATTCTAAGCTACGGGATACGGTGGTGATTTTAAATCCGCTGGGCGAGGATTTTAGTATTATGCGTACTACGCCGTTAAACGGGATGCTGTCTTCCTTATCTACAAACTATAACCGCAGGAATAAGGATGTGCGCCTTTATGAGCTTGGCAATATATATTTGCCGAAGCAGGTTCCGGTAACAGAGCTGCCCGAAGAACGTATGCAGTTTACGCTTGGCATGTACGGGGAAGGGGATTTCTTTACGTTAAAGGGCGTCCTGGAAGAGTTTTTGGCTAAAATCGGGATGGGGGAAAAGCCGGAGTATAATCCAAACGCATCCAGGCCTTACCTGCATCCGGGGCGGCAGGCGGATATTTCTTATAATGGGGTAGCTTTAGGCTATGTTGGGGAAGTACATCCGCTAGTGTCGGCAAATTATTCTATAAAAGGCCGTGTGTATGTGGCTGTGCTGGATATGCCGGAGATTACCGCGGCTGCTGATTTTGGCCGCAAGTACCGGGGTATTGCGAAGTTTCCGGCGTCGAACCGCGATATCAGTATGGTTGTGCCCAAGGAAATACTGGCAGGCGATATTGAGAAGGTATTTGATGCAAAGGGCGGCGCTTATCTGGAAAGTTATGAGTTATTTGATATTTATGAAGGGACCCAGATTGGGGACGGATATAAATCGCTTGCTTATTCCCTTACGTTCCGCGGGAAGGAGAAAAATCTGGAGGAAGCAGATATTACGGGCGCAATGGAGAGGATTTTGAAGGCTCTTTTAGGTATGGGGGTTGAGCTTAGAAAGTAGTGTAAAAGCCCCTAAACCCCATCGCAAGGCCCCAGCCGTATACCCTGCCCCCTGTCTGACTACGGTTTTGGCTGGCCTACGGAGGATTTCTTTTAGGTGCAGGATGATATGCTTTAGGGTGATTAATAGAGTGGGGATGTTAAAAGCAGGATTATGCCTGTTGATGTTTATGTTGGCATTTTTGGAAATGTGAAGAAAATGTGAAAAAAGAATTGAATTTATATTGAAATTATGTTATTATATATAATAACTAAAAAATATAATTACAGAAAGGAACATTTTATTATGGAAAGGACAAAAAAGAATTTATTTCAAAAAGCAGTAAGTTTTTTGCTGGTGGCAGCGCTTGTGTTTTCTACATTGGTTGTTGGGACACAGCAGACAGTCAGTGCAGCGGATGTATCGCTGAAGCCGAGTGGCGGGGTTGTAACGATTTCTGATGAAAATTGTTCATACCTTACACAGGACTATACTTGGATTAAATATAAATCAAAGGCGGATGGCTATTTATGGCTTAAGTTTTCAAGCAACAGCCAGGTAATGCCTTATGTAGCTGGCGAAGTGCAGTTATATGACAAGAATAAGAATACGTATTTGTCAGAATTGATTGCTTATGATACAAGATCTACAACTGCAAGCGAAACATCAGAATGCTATGGAGTTAAGAAAAATACTGTTTATTACATACGTGTTAATTCCGTTGGCGGAGTAAAAATTACTGCTAAATTTAATAAAGTCAACGACAAAAGCGGTACGAAAAAAAGTAAAGCCTTGAATTTGAGAAAAGGGAAAAACACAAATGGGCTTATTACAACAGCAAATAAGAAATCCCATTGGTACAAGTTTACAACTACAAAACCTTCTAAATTTACATTCAATATTACACCTTATTTGACTGGGCCTATTGATATTACTTTATCTGGAACTGGTGTAAAGACAAATACATTCAGGCTGCAGACTGGCCTATGGGGAAAGAAAGATGGATTTTCTCCGACAGGGAAAGTAAGGGCAGGGACATATTATGTTCAGATTAAACCGGCTTCTAAGATTTGTAACGGATATTATAAAGTAAGCTGGAAATAAGATTAATAAAGAGCGGGCAATTTAAGCCCGCTTTTTTATTTTATTGTAGCAATGTAGCTTTCTATCTGTTATAATAGATTTAGTTTTAGGAAAAGCGGAGGAAAAGCATATGAAGTATATTAAAAAACATATGAAGAGAATGGGTGTCCTGCTATGCTTTGCAATATGCCTGATTGGCCTGCTGCCCTCAGATGTATCGGCTGCTGCTAAAAATTTTAATAAGAAAAAAACGATTACTATTTCTGGGGCAGAGGATTATGTACATACACAGAAATATACGTGGATCAAATATAAGGCCCCCAATAATGGCTATATAACAGTAACGGCCCAGAATAAGGAAGAGAAATTAAAAGACGGCGCTTCTGGTGACAATACAGGGCAGGCTTACGCTACGGGGGAATGGAGGCTTTTTGATTCTAAAAAGAAAACGCCGCTCTCTGGAGGTTTTGTATATAATACTGCGGGAAATACATCTGCCGATTATACGATGGTTTATGGTGTAAAAAAGAATACCACGTATTATTTGCAGGTACAGGCACAAGGTGCGGTTTCTGTAAAATGTAAATTTATTAAGGTAAGTAAGAGCAGCGCGGATAAGAAGGCAAAGGCTTCCCTGCTTGCAAAGGGGAAGCTTGCGAAAGGGATCCTGTCAGCTGGGGACAGTACGGCGGATTGGTATAAAATTAACGTGCCTAAAAAGCAATACCTGCATTTTTATTATTCAGGAAAAGCAAACGGGCAGATTCAGCTTACTTTTTCAGGGGCTTATTTAAATACCGCAAAGCGCTATGTGGTGCAGGGCTCAGAGGAGGAAGGCTATGCGTACACAATAGAGCGGGTGCAGCCGGGGAATTATTATGTAAAGGTGGAGCGTGCAGACAGTTTGTCTTCCGGTTTCTATACTTTGAAATGGCAGTAGAAGGCGCCGTTTGGCAGAATAATAAGAGTTTAAAACCTCTGTGGGGAGAATGTGTTTACTGGAAGTAGAATAATTTTACATGGAGGAATTATTATGCGAAAGAGTTATAAATTATGCATGATGCTGTTGTTGTTTGGGTTCTTGTGTATGTTGCCGAACGCTATACACGCAGCGGATAAAAAGAAAGAACAAGAGTTTGATTTTAATAGCAATAAAACAGTTACAGTATCTGAGGATAAGAGTTATGCCCAGACAGAGAAATATACATGGTTGAAGTATAAAGCGGCTGCGGATGGATATTTGACAGTGGAAGTTTTAGATCCGGATGGGGCATACGAGAATGCGAAGGGGTATCTGGCTTTGTATAATTCGTCCAAAACCAGCCTTTTATCATCTAGCTCTATATTTTATAATACAGCTAACAGAGAAAAAAGCATTTGGTATAAATTTACATTTGGCATGTTAAAGGGGCAGGAATATTTTATTCGGGTCAGATCGGAAAATGCGGTAGGGCTAACCCGTTCGTTTACCAAGGTAAAAGATGTATCCGGCCCTACTAGGATAAAGGCTGCTAAATTAAAGAAGAATAAGCTGCGGACAGGGTTAATCCCGGCAGGGGTTACTAATGCCGACTGGTATCTGATAGAGCTTACGAAAAAGCAAAATCTCCGTTTGTATTATAGCGCCAAGACAAATGGGAGCTTTAAGCTGTCTTTTTATATGGGAGCCAAGTGGATTGCCAGCCGGAATATTTATCAGACTGCCGAGCAGCAGAAGCTTGTACTTAGGCTAAAGAAAACGTCCGGCAAGCAGTCGGGGATGAATCCGGGTAAATACTATATAAAAATAGAGCGGGCGAATTCAACCTCTTCCGGATTTTATAAAATTAAATGGAACTAACAGGGTTTTAGGCGTGTTTGAAAATACAATGGTTTTCAGGCACGCCTTCAAATAACAGGAGACAAAAATATGGATGTCAAAGATTTTTATTATGAGCTTCCGGAAGAATTGATTGCACAGGATCCGTTGGAGGATCGTTCCAATTCAAGGCTGATGGTGTTAAAAAAGGATGCGCAGGGGGTTTGCCACCGGGTTTTTTCGGATATTACAGAGTATTTGCAGCCGGGGGATTGTTTGGTGCTCAATAATACCAAAGTAATTCCGGCGCGCTTGTATGGAAATAAAGAAGGTACCGATGCCCGGATTGAGCTGCTGCTTTTAAAACGGTTGGAGCATGATATATGGGAGGCTTTGGTAAAACCTGGGAAAAAGGCAAAGGTGGGTACGAAGATTTTGTTCGGGGATGGGCTTTTGACAGGAGAGGTTGTGGATATTGTAGAAGAAGGCAACCGCCTGATCCGGTTCGCATATGATGGGATTTTTGAAGAAATTTTAGACAGGCTGGGGCAAATGCCGCTGCCCCCTTATATCACGCATCCTTTGAAAGATAAAAACCGTTACCAGACAGTTTATGCAAAGTATGACGGATCTGCAGCAGCGCCTACAGCGGGGCTGCATTTTACGCCCAGGCTGCTTCAGGAAATTAGGGATAAGGGTGTGCAGGTGGCAGAAGTTACACTCCATGTAGGGCTTGGGACATTCCGTCCTGTAAAAGAGTCCGATGTGTTAAAGCACCATATGCATTCCGAATTTTTTCAGATTGGGGAGGAGGCGGCAGCCCAAATAAATGCTGCAAAAGCAGACGGCAAGCGGGTTATTGCTGTGGGGACAACAAGTACCAGGACATTAGAGTCTGCAGCAGATGAAAACGGTTTTTTGCGGGCAAGGAGCGGGTGGACCGATATTTTTATTTACCCAGGCTATCAGTTTCGGGTAATAGACGGGCTGATTACCAATTTTCATCTGCCAGAATCGACGCTTGTAATGTTGGTCTCGGCGCTGGCGGGCAGGGAAAAGGTTTTAGCGGCTTATGGCGAGGCGGTCAGGGAGAGGTACCGTTTTTTTAGTTTTGGGGATGCGATGCTTATTTATTAAATGAGGATACGCCTGTTAGTTTGGCAAGATCCCCATAAAACTCTGGATATGATATTTCCACACATTCTGCCCCATGTACCGTGGACGTCCCATTTAAGGCCAGGGCGGCAACGGCAAAAGACATTGCGATCCGGTGATCCCCATAGCTTTCAAAGTCTGCATGATACAGGGAATCCGGATTGCCTTCTATCACCATGCCGTCCTCTGTTGGCCGGACTGCTGCACCCATGCGCCTTAAGTTCTCTGATGTCGTAAAAATACGGTCAGATTCCTTTACCTTCAGTTCGGCAGCGTCTTTGATAATGGTTTTCCCTTCGGCAAATGCTGCCATGACGGCAATTATTGGTATTTCGTCGATTAAAGCAGGAATCAGGCTTCCGCTTATTGTAGTTTTGTGCAGATCGCTTGATTTGACAAGCAGATCGCATACGGGCTCGCCTGATACTGTGCGTTTGTTTTGAATGACAATGTTTGCGCCCATTTCTTTTGCTACTGTTATTATCCCGTCCCGCGTTGGGTTTACTCCGACATTTTTTATCAAAATTTCAGAGTCCTTTACCAACAGCCCGGCGGCAATAAAGTATGCTGCAGAAGAAATGTCGCCAGGGACTTCGATTTGAAGGCCTCTAAGCTTGGGATGCGGTAAAATAGAAACAGTTGTGCCATTGGATGAGATTTCCGCCCCAAATGCGGACAGCATCAGTTCGGTATGGTTTCTGGATATCACTGGTTCTGTAACGGATGTCGTTCCATCCGCATACAGCCCTGCAAGTAAAATACAGGATTTTACCTGGGCGGATGATACTGGGGACTGGTAAGGGATGCCATGTAGCCGGGCAGATGCAAATGCAAGGGGTGCGCAGCCGTTATCCTTTATACTTTTTACATTTGCCCCCATTGCGGATAATGGCTCAAGGATCCGTTTCATTGGGCGTTTTTGTATGGAAGCGTCTCCATTTAATTCACATGAAAAGGCCTGCCCTGCTAAAATACCGGAGATTAAGCGCGCCGTTGTGCCGCTGTTGCCGACATCAAGTATATCGGAAGGCGCTAAGAGCCCGTGCAGGCCCTTGCCGTGTACGGTAACGCGCCCCTGTTCGTTTTCTATGGGAATCCCCATCTTACGGAAGCAGGAAATGGTAGAAAGGCAGTCTGCCCCCTGTAAAAAATTAGTTATTTCTGTTGTCCCTTCTGAAATTGCGCCAAACATAATTGCACGGTGGGAAATCGACTTATCCCCAGGGATAAAAACGGTCCCCCTTAAGCGCTCAGCGTGTTTTAACTCCATAAATGTCCTTTCCTTTCTGTTAGAGCGTGTTTGAAATTTCCATGTGGTTGATCAATATGCCTAATATTTATTTTTCAAACATGATCTAGCGTTCATAAACCGTATAGTGGTATTTACGCAGCAATGCAATTGTACGTTCATATGAAGCCTTGTCGTACATTTCAATTTTTAAAACGCCCTCTTCAAATTCACGGTTGTGTATAATCCCTATATTTTTGATGCTTAAATTGTTACTGGCAAGGATGGTTGCAATTGTGGCAATGCCGCCTGCTTCGTCAATCAAATCGCAGTACAGCTCAAATACAGCTTTATATAGCCCTTTTGGCGTAACTGCCAGCGAATCCCGGTAATCCTTTGCCGACTGGAAAAAATTGTGGATGCCGTCCCCGTCAGAATGTTCGATCCTTTGGCGGATAGCAGAAAGGCTTTTTTGGTAAGCATCTAACATCATGAGCAGCTTTTCACGGTTGGAAAGGCAGATTTCCTCCCACATCACTGGAGATGAAGAAGCAATTCTTGTAATATCTTTAAACCCTCCGGCCGCAATGGTTTTCATTGTCCCGTATTTATCGTCTGACTGTTCTATCAGGTTTACTAGCGCGGAAGCAATGACGTGGGGCAAATGGCTGATTGCAGCGGTTGCAGTATCATGGGTATCATAGCCGAGTACCATGGGGATTGCCCCTAAGGAGGCAATAAAATCCCTGAGTTCACGGATATAACGATCATCCACTTGTGCTGTTGGGGTCAGGATGTAGTAGGCATTTTCCAAAAGATAGGCAGTCGCATTGGAAAGCCCGGTTTTTTCAGAGCCTGCCATTGGATGGCCGCCGATGAAATGTGCGTTTAGCCCAAGATCGGCAACTGTCTTGTGGATATCGCCTTTTACGCTTCCTACATCCGTCAAAATACACGAATCCTTCATAATATCTTTTAGCTGCCGGATATAAGAAAGGTTTTTTTGTACTGGTGTACATAAAAAAATATAATCGCAGTCTGCAAAATCCTCCGGAGAGGCATTCCGTTCGTTGTCAATCAGTCCATCTCCATAAGCTTCTGTAACCGTGGACTGATGCCCAGACCGGGCAATGATGCGCAGATCCGGGTAAACGCGTTTTGCTGTCTTAACAATTGAACCGCCAATTAAGCCAAGCCCAATAAATCCAAGTGTCTGGATAGACATGAAAACTCCTCCTGTCTGTAAAATGTACATTCTAAATTTATCATAAACGTTTTGGATACGAAAGTCAACACGTTGAAGCGATAAAGCGGAAGGGCTGTGAGGCTGTTTTAAGTGGCAATGCTTTTATTGGAACAAATATTATGATTTTGCATATATTACAAAATGTGTTTCAAAAAAGAGGTGTATGCAATGGGACGTCTGGTGATTAATGGAGAAGAAATTTATGAATTAGACGAACAGTGCCTAAAAGAAAAATACGAAAAGCAGATGCAGGAAAAACACCTGCATACTGTGGAAGAGAAGAAGGATACTAACAGGTATTTCCGCAAACAGGGGCGAAGAAAACCCTGAGGGCGTAATTAGCTGCGGGAATGGTTTTTCAAACACGTTATAGGGAGTAGATGGCAAAAGGGCCGTCAGTCAGAGGGCAGGGCATTGCTGTGGATCGGACGGGATGCCTAAGAGCCCCTAACCCCCATCACAAGGCCCCAGAGCTCTGGCTTTATTTTATGAATGTAAGGTTTTGGGTTAAGGCTTGCTTTGTACATCATGTTTTAAAAGCTGGTATGCAGTTGCCGCTAATGGTACGCCCAGGAACATGCCGGCAATGCCCATAACGCCGCCGCCAACTGTTACTGCAGCAAGTACCCATATGCCTGGCAGCCCGATGGAGGAGCCTACGATGCGGGGATAAATCAGGTTTCCTTCTAATTGCTGCAAAACTGATAGATATATTAGGAATATAAGCGCCTGTACCGGGGAAACGGTAAAAATCATGAATACGCCGACTACAGCGCCGATATAGGCTCCTGCTACAGGAATGAGCGCAGTAAATCCAATTAAGCAGCCTATCATGGCGGCATATGGCAGCCGTAGCAAAAACATTCCAAGCATGCAAAGTATACCCAAAACAACCGCTTCTGTACACTGGCCGACAATGAAGCTGTGGAAGGAATGATCCAGCGTCCTGGATACATAGTAGATTTTGTTTGTTAGTTTTTTGGGCAGGTAACGGGAAAACAGCAGTTTTAACTGCCTGGCAATTTTTTCTTTTCCGGCTAGCAGGTAAATGGAAAAGATAAAAGCTACCAGGCCGGTGACGACGGTTGAAAACAAGGAGGATACTACACTTGCAGCTACCCCCATTGCGCCGCCAAGGCCATTTAGTAATATATCCATAATTTTTGCAAGGTTTTTCTGCCAATCCATTTCACTGCTAAAGAGGATGGTGTCTTTGCTTTGGAGCAGGGAATTTACGGGCAGGTTATCTTCGAGCCAGAGGAAAACAGTGTTGAGGGCTTCTGGCAGTTCTTCGAGCAGGATTTGTAAGCAGCGTATTAGTTCTGGTACTATCATCCATATAATCAGGACTGCAATGAGGATGATGCTGATAAACGCAAGTAGCATACAAAGCGGGCGGTATATTTTTCGGAGGCTGCTTGTTTGGGATATTGTAATTAAATGCCGTTCAAAAAAAGACATTAGGATGTTTACTACATAGGCAATGGCACATCCTAGCAGCAATGGGAGCGCTGCGCCAAATGCAATATGGGCAAGGCCTGTGAATGTGGGCCAGTATTGTGTAATTAAAAAAAGGGCTGTCGCAGTTACTCCTATTTTGATGCAGCTTTTCCATTTTAGTTCCATGTGGGTCCCTCCGTTTTTGTTGATGTTTTGGGATAGTATAACAGGATTATGGACGGGTTTCAACCTTATTGTTGGATATTGGACTTTTTGCTGGTTCTTGACATTTGCGGGGGGAGCGTTATGATAGGAGGGATGGCGTATCTGTTTGGTGGGGAGGGGGAGTTATGATTTATACTGTGACCTTTAATCCGTCGCTTGATTATGTGGTGCAGGTAGGGCATTTTACGGCGGATGGCATCAGCCGTACGGATACAGAACATGTGTATCCGGGCGGGAAGGGCAATAATGTGGCGGTGGTGGCGTCGAACCTAGGGCAGAAAAGCCGTGCGCTTGGTTTTAAGGCTGGGTTTACGGGTGACGCGATGGAAGCTATGTTAAAGCAGTACGGATGTGATACCGATTTTATTATGCTTGATGAGGGGCTGACACGTATCAATGTAAAAGTGAAGGCGGAACAGGAATTTGAAATTAATGGGCAGGGGCCTGCGATCCCAGATGATAAAATCAGGCAGTTGCTTGATAAGCTGGATGCGGTTGGCGAAGGGGACATGCTGGTGCTTTCTGGCAGTATTCCAAATACGCTGCCGGATGATATGTATGAGAAGATTATGAGGCGTTTTATGGGGCGTAAGGTTAAGGTTTGCGTGGATGCGGCGCGCGGTTTGCTGGTGAATGTGCTGAAATACCATCCGTTTTTAGTAAAGCCAAACAGCCGTGAGCTGGGAGAGGTGTTTGGGTGTGTGTTGAAAAGGGAAGAGGAGGTTATTAGGTGTGCAAAAAAGCTGCAACAGATGGGGGCTGTGAATGTGCTGGTTTCTATGGCTGGTGACGGTGCGGTTTTAGTGGATGAATATAAAATGGCCAGAAAACAGGCGCCGCCAAAGGGGGAGGTAGTCAATTCGGTTGGTGCGGGGGATTCCATGGTGGCGGGGTTTTTGTCTGGGTACCTCCAAACCGGGGATTATGGGTATGCCCTTAAGCTTGGGACGGCGGCGGGGAGCGCGACGGCGTTTACTTCGTGGCTTGCGGGGCGAAAAGCCATTTTGGGGATGTTATAATTGAGTGTTTGGAAATATTTTCTTCATCATGAAAATTCTATAAAATTTTCAAAAACCAATTGACAAAAAAGTAACATAGTGTATATTTAAATATGATGAATTTTCAATGAATAATGAAACAGAAACCATAATTTTAAGGAGGAAATTTTCCATGGCAACAAAAGCATATTACCCCATTGAAGAAATTGGCGCTGGAAAAGTTGGCTTTTCCAAAACCCGCTCTATTATCGAAGGAGCATTCTACGGCAATAATGTCGTTAAAGTAAGTACATTAAGGGAAGCATATGAACTTGCAAAAAATTCCCCAGGAACGATTGTAACGGATATGCCTGTATATAGAGGCGAAGAATTTGGCCTGGATAAAGATGCAAAAGTCCTTCTGTTTAACGATGGCGCTGTAACCGGGCGTTATGCTGCGGCACGCCGCATCAAAGGCGAGCCAGGTGTAGATGCTGCGAAGCTGGATAAAGTGGCAATGGATGCTATTTATGAATCCCGCTGGAAGACGTTATACCATGCAGAGGTATTTGTAGGCCTGGATCCGGAATTTATGGTAAAAGCGCATCTTTTGATTCCAGAAGGGGAAGAGAATATCATGTATAACTGGATGTTAAACTTCCAGTATATGTCTGATGAATATGTGAAGATGTACAAAAATTCCAAACCGGTAGGGGACGGCAAAGAGCCGGATATCTATATTTTCTCCGATCCGCAGTGGACTCCGCAGGAGAGGCCGGACGTTGACTTTAGCTGCTTAAGCGATCCGCTGACCTTATGTTATTTTGACACCGCAGAAAACTGCGCGTGCATTCTTGGTATGAGGTATTTTGGCGAGCATAAGAAGGGTACGCTGACTATGGCGTGGGCAATTGCTAACCGTAACGGCTATGCTTCCTGCCACGGCGGCCAGAAAGAGTACACCTTATCGGACGGTTCCAAATATGTTGCATCTGTATTCGGGCTGTCAGGCTCTGGCAAATCGACCCTGACACACGCAAAACACGGAGGCAAATATCCGATTACTGTATTGCATGACGATGCGTTTATCATCAATTCCGATACTTGCTCATCCGTAGCGTTAGAGCCGACCTATTTTGATAAGACAGCAGATTACCCGACAGGCTGTGCGGACAACAAGTACTTATTATCTGCACAAAACTGCTCTGCTACAATAGATTCTGAAGGCAAGATCCAGTTAGTAACGGAAGATATCCGTAACGGCAATGGCCGTGCCATCAAGTCTAAGCTGTGGTCGCCGAACCGCGTAGATAAGATTGATGCCCCGGTAAATGCAATTTTCTGGATTATGAAGGATCCTTCCATCCCACCGGTTGTAAAATTAAAAGGAGCTGCTTTGGCATCCGTTATGGGCGCAACGCTGGCGACAAAGACTTCGACAGCAGAGCGTGTGGCAGCAGGGACAGACTTAAATGCACTGCGCATTGTACCATATGCAAATCCGTTCCGGACGTATCCGCTGGTTAATGATTATGAGAAGTTCAAGAAGCTGGTGGAAGAAAAGAACGTAGACTGCTATATCGTAAATACAGGCGACTTTATGGGTGCAAAGGTAAAACCGGCTGATACGCTGGGGATTTTGGAGACGATCGTTGAAGGAAAGGCCAAGTTTGAAACATGGGGTCCATTTGAAGACATCGAGATTATGTACGACTGGTCAGGCAAGACGGGCGACTTTAAGCCGAACTTAGAGGATAAGGACTATGTGGCTGCATTAAAGGGAGCTATGGAGAACCGCGTTAAAGCAGTAGAAGACTTTGCAACTAAGAAAGACGGCTATGACAAGCTGCCAGAGGAAGCTTTAGAAGCGTTAAAGAAGATTGTAGAAGAAGCAGCAACACTGTAATTATTACAAAACATAATAAATATACCGCGGGAGCGCCCTGGTATCCCATAGGATACACGTGCCCCGCGGCATTTAAAGTTAAATTACAAAATAAGGGAATCATGTATGTGCTTCCCTTATTTTTTTATGTATTTTGCATTGAAAAATGTGGAATAGTAAGGTATAATGTTTTACATGAACCAGATAATAATCCTGGGGTGTTCGATACCCTGCTATTTTGAACCTACATTTTCTTTACGGGTTCCCTACATCGCTAATTGGATGCCAGGCCGCCATTAACTGAGAGCAGCGGAAGGCAGAAGAGAAGCTGCGGTTACCCACCTGGCTTTGGCTAGGACTCAAAATTGCAGGAAACGGCATTTTGGGATTTTCCGGGAGGATGCCGTTAGGCTACCCTCCGGGGTTCAAAAGATAAACGGACAAGTTACAAAAGATTTTAGGGCACAGAAGATTCATAAGGTACAGAAGGTTTTTAAAGTACAAAAGAAAAATCATAATTGTACACATGATAGCATACAAATGAGAGAAGCTGCTTTTACGGCAGCTTCTTTTCCTTATTACTGCCGAAAGGCAAAAAGGGATACCCACAGGGGTGTTTCCTTATTACTGCCGAAAGGCAAAAAGGGATACCCGTAAGGAAAAGGTATTTGTATCGGGAACAGGTAAGGAGTCAGGCATGAAAAGTCAGAATAAAAAAAAGCTATTTATAATAGGCCTTGGTATCATCTGTATTATTTTTTTCCTGTATTACAAGGAACGCCCTGGCATTGGACGGGCGGGGAAGGAATACAAATATACAGATGAATATGTACAGATAAAAGAGCTTCCGCCGTTATTGGATTTTTATTATTATTCGAGGGAAGAATGGGAAGAAAAAATCGCAGAGCAGGAGTTTGGGGATACTGTTACCCCGGCTGTAGTATCCTGGATACTTGAACAGACAGGCAGCGCACAATATATCTCTTATGATGCAGCAGATAATTCTATTGACAGGGCAGGCTGGAATGAAATATACGGGAAGCTGTTAGATTTGCTGGATACAGAGGGCGCTGTGCGCATGGCGGACGAGGTTATTTTAAAAAAAGATGGCAATACACTGGTATGCGCGTCCGGTACATATAAGTTTAACCTGGAAAAATTAGAAACAGAGCCAATGGCAGCAGTCAGTTTTTATATAAAAGAAGACCGTATCATCGGTGTCCACAGCTTAAAAAGCAAGGCAGCTTTACTGCAGAATGTCTATGTAAAAAAAGCTGATGAAGAAAAGATTGAATTCCTTGCAAAAGGGGAAACGTATACCTTGCCGCTTGCGTTAAAAGATCCTGCGAAGACGGCGGGCCATGTCTGCGATTTGATTTGGGAAAATGGCCAGGTTGCTAAGGTTTCTGTAAAAGAAGATACCATACAAGGAGATCTGATTGCAGTAGATGAAGGTTTTATTGAAATTGAGGGATATGGAAAAATCAACCGTTCTGCTGAGCTTCCCGTATACAAGACTTATGGGACAGTAGAGGAAAAGGATATTTCTGATATAGTCATTGCTAATATGAGTGTAAAATATGTCGTGGCTGCGGATAAGGTTGAAGCCGTCCTTTTGGCAGAGCCTGCACAGCTAAGCAGAATACGGGTCCTTTTACTGGGGGAGGACGGCGGACCGTATCACGGGGATGTCTGTATTCAGACTGCTACATCCGCAACGGTTGTAAAAGACGACGGGGAATCTAAAGTTCCGGCAGGTACGCTTATCAGGGCAAGCGAGTGGTTTGGTACAGGAGGGGTTACGGGTATCCGGATTACGCCTGAGGAAGAAAACGGGGAACTGTTCTTGTGTGATGGCACAGGGGCCCCTTTATCGAAAGGCTACCAGGGGATTTTAGAACTGCGCCATTACCCTGAAGGCTATGCTGTGGTAAGCGAGCTTGCGATAGAGCAGTACCTTTGTTCTGTTGTGCCAAGTGAGATGCCAAGCCGTTTTGAAAAGGAGGCGCTCAAGGCACAGGCAGTTTGTGCGCGAAGCTATGCGTATATCCAGCTGGAACGCGGGGATTATGCAGCGTTTGGCGCACATGTAGACGATTCCACCAATTACCAGGTATACAACAAGCAGGATCGGGATGAAAAAACGACAGCTGCTGTCTGGGATACGGCTGGGATGGTGCTTAGCTATGAGGGCGAAACGGCAGAAGCTTATTATTTTTCTACATCCGCGGGGGTTACAGGAAACGGGGATGCATGGAATTTAACTGCAGATCCCAAATATGGCTACTTACACAGCGGGTTGGTAAAACAAGGGGGAGGGAAACCTGATTTGTCGGATGAACAGGCCTTTGCCGGGTTTATTGCAGCTGTGGACGCATCGTTTTACGAAAGCGCAATGCCATATTTTAGGTGGAACGCAGTGGGGGATTATAGCTCCAAAGAAATACAGAATAAGATCCGGGATATCTTAACTGCGCGAAAAGAAAGGACACCGCAGGATATTGTATTTTTAAACCGGAAAAAAAAGCAGGCAGACAGTATAAAAAATTTTGGGAAGCTGCAAAGTATTAAGGTTGCAAAACGCAGTGCAAATGGAGTGGTTTTGCAGCTTAAGTTAAAATATAAAAAAGGTACGGTTTTGGTGGGAAACGAATACAATATCCGCGCGTTGTTGGGCGCGGGGGTAACAGAACTGGTTTTGGCAGACGGAAGCAAAAAGGAGACTGCGCTGCTTCCAAGTGCCTATACAACGCTTACGCAGCTGGAAAACGGCACATACGCCATGTCTGGAGGCGGTTATGGCCATGGGATTGGCATGAGTCAGAATGGCGCGGGGGCAATGGCGGCAGAAGGGAAAACCTGCGAGGAAATTTTAAAATTTTTCTTCTCTGGGATTGAGTTAAAGGCAGTTTCCGGGGAGGGCGGCGCAAATTAAGCATAGGATTTAGACAGGAAAGAGTACGGGGAATTTAGGTATGAAAATCTGGAAGTGGATAAAAAAAATGAACTGGTTTTTTGAAAAATGCAGGAATGACAATATCGGGGCATACGCTGCGCAATCCGCGTTTTTTTTGATACTTTCGCTGATTCCCTTTTTGCTGCTGTTTAGCGCCCTGCTGCAATACACGGTCGTCTCAGAAGCAATGCTGCTTACGTTTGTCAATGATCTGATGCCGGAATATATTGCCCCGTTTGTGATATCCATTATCAACGAGGTTTACCACAAACCAGTGGGAATAGTTTCTGTGACGGCGGTAACGGCTATCTGGTCGTCGGCAAAGGGAGTTCAGCATATGGCGGCGGGGCTGAATGTGATTTATGGCATAAAGGAGACCAGGAACTGGCTGGTGCGGCGGTTTTGGGCAGTAGTGTATATGGCAGTATTTTTACTCGCAGTTGTGGCGGCTTTGGTGCTTTTGGTATTTGGCAACCGGATCCATGGGATGCTGGCAGGGTATGTCCCGCTGCTCGCTTCGGCTACAGATTTGCTGTTCCGTTTCCGGGGGATTATTGTGCTTGGGGTGATGGGCTGTGTGTTTACGGTTTTGTACCGGACTCTGCCTAATAATAAGGAAATAGAAAAAGGGAGGCTGACCCTGCAAAACCAGTTTCCGGGAGCTTTGCTTTGTGCAGTGGCGTGGAATCTGTTTTCGGTTGGGATTTCAGTTTATATAGATTATTTTAATGGGTTTTCCATGTACGGGAGTTTAACAGTAATTGTACTTTTGATGCTCTGGCTTTATTTTGGGATGTATATTATGATGTTGTGCGCGGAGGTGAATGTGGCGGTTTTTGGCAAGGGGGCAAAGGGGATAAAAAAACGTTTGGCAAGGATAGGGCGGCTAAAATAAAAGATACCGATTGAATCTCTTCCCAGTCTGGTGTATAGTAAAAATATGACAAAGGAGGAGGTATTTTTATGTTTCTAAAAAAACAAAAAACCGTAGGCGCAGTCTTGTTGTCATTTAGCTTGTTCTGCAGCAGTGTCCCTGTTTTAGCGGCAGGGGTCCAAATGTCTGCTGCAAACCCAAGCTCTGATGCAGAGGAAATTGCGGCAGCGGTAGAAGCGCCAGAAATTTTAAAAGGGGATGCGCAAATAGCCATGCCGGATGCCGGAAACGGGGGAGAGGTACGTTTTCTGGCGGATTACGAGCAGGTGATTGGGGAAGACGGTACAATTTACCAGCCGCTTGAAACCAGGACAGTAAAGGGGTTTTACGAAATTACCGCAGCGGACGGTTCCGTGGCAAAGACAGAAGAGTTTACGCTTACCGTCCCTGGGCAGTATAAACAGAGGACAGGGGAAAATCCAAAACCGAACGTTATCCCGTCACTGCAGGAATGGCATGGCGGCGAAGGCAGCTTTGTGATTTCTTCGGCAGGCCGGATTTTGGCGGAGGACGAAGCGCTGATGCCTGTGGCGCAAGAATTTGCCAAGGATTACAAAGACATAACGGGAATGGATATTGAGGTGCTCAGGGCAGGGAAAAAAGAAGCCAGGATCGGCGATTTTTACCTGTCCCTTACCACAGGGCAGGGGCTGTTAAAAGAAGGCTATACGATGGATATCGGCCGCTTTGTAACTGTAGAAGCAGAAACAGCTACCGGGGCATACTGGGCTACCAGGAGTATCCTTCAGATTTTAAAATACACGGAGGGCAGTATTCCCAAAGGAGTTGTGAAGGATTATCCGAAATATGAGGTGCGCGGGCTAAACCTAGATGTGGCGCGTAAGCCTTTTACAATGGACGTGCTCTATGATTTTGTCAAAAACATGTCCTGGTACAAGTTAAACAGCTTCCAGGTGCATTTAAGCGACAATCTGATTTTTATGGAGGACTATGCGTCCCGGGAGGAAGCAATTGCACAGGCATATGCGGGATACCGCCTGGAGTCGGACATTACCAATGCATATGGGGAATCGGCCACTTCAACAGATGTATATTATACAAAGGACGAGTTTTGCCAGTTTATGAAAGACAGCCGTGTGCTTGGCGTTGATATTGTGCCGGAGCTGGATTTTCCAGCGCATGCGCTTGCGTTTACAAGGGTATTTAAAGAATTTATGTCAGAAGGGTTCAACAGGCAGCAGCATTCCAATGCTACAGGGCAGTACCGTCCGCTGATTGATGAGCTGGATCTTGCAAAAGAAGGTGCTGTGGAATTTGCAAAGGAAATCTGGAGCGAATATTTGGACGGGGATAATCCGGTGTTCGGTGAAGGGGCGACAGTGCATATCGGAACGGATGAGTTCCATGGAGGAGGAGATGCGGGCAATGAATATTTCCGTTCGTTTTCCAATGAGTTGATTACTTATATCCAGAGTAAGGGCAGGACGGTACGCATGTGGGGATCGCTCACGAATAAAAAGGGGGAAACCCCGGTAGCAAGCGAGGGCGTCCAGGCCAACATCTGGAGTGTAGATTATGGCAGGCCAAAGGAAATGTACGATTTGGGCTATGATTTAATTAATACGGCGGACCGCTGGCTTTACATGGTGCCGAACGGGACAAATGCAAGGGGGATGTATAATGATTACCTGCAGGTAGAAAATATATACAATAATTGGAATGTCAATACTATGTATGAGGATACCCAGTACGGCTTTACTGTGCCAGCGGGGGACAAGCAGATGTTAGGCGCTTGTTTTGCCATCTGGCATGACAACATTGACACGCGCGCCAGCGGGATATCCCAGTACGATTCTTTCATACGCTTTATGGATACAGCCCCGGCCTTTGGTGAAAAGCTGTGGGGCGACGGCGCGGCACAAAAGGATTATGCGGATTTTAAACAGGATGCCGCAGCTTTGGGCATTGCGCCAAATACGGCTATCGGGGCAAAAGCAGAATATATTACAAATACAATTGCCAGATATACGTTTGAGGATACTCTGCAAATGGATTCTGGTTTAAACGGCTTTTCCCTTGGGAATGCGGTCAATGCCAGAACTGTAGCGGCAGACGGCGGACAGGCTTTGGTATTAAACGGCGGAAAGAGTTATGTGGACACCCCATTTGAAATGTTAGAGCCCGGCGCGGTACTTACAATGAAAGTGAAGCTAAACGAGGGGGCGCAGGGAGAGCAGGTATTGTGTGAATCCAAAGGTAAATTCGGGACGGACGGTGCGTATGCCATTAAGGCGGCTGTGCGGCAGACAGGAAATGTCGGTTTTTCAAGGGAAGGGCATGATTATTCCTTTGATTATAAGCTTCCGCCAGGGGAATGGGTTGAGCTGTCCTTTTGCAGCGGCGAGAATAAAAATGTTTCCCTGCGTGTAAAGGATGCGGACGGCGAGACGGTTTATACAGATTTGACATTTTATTACAAAAATCACCCGGAAACAGAAATGAGCGCTGCTCGGGGCAATGCCAGGGTAAATACGCTTTTGATCCCGTTTGGCCGCATCGGAAGCGATACGCAAAGCTTCCAGGGGGAAATTGCAGAGGTGGCTATTACTGGCACAAAAGGTATGTCGTCAGATCAGGGCGCTATCCCCCATTCAGAAATGACAGTGTCTGCCTGCTCTGAGGCGCAGCAGAGTATAGATGGGACAGAAGGGCCGGCTGTTTATGCAATTGATGGAAGAGAAGATACTTACTGGCATACGAATTGGAATAATGATACCAGCTTATCAGAAGACGAGCCGCATTATTTTGAAGTAGAGCTTGCTGTTCCACATGTCATTGACAGGCTGTCCTATCTGCCCAGGCAGGATTCTACAAACGGCAGGATATACCGGTACAGCATTGAGGTGACAAAGCCGGACGGTACGGTGCAGCTTGTCGTAGACAACGCAGCCTGGGCAAAGGACAACAGCCAAAAGACGGCATACTTTGAGCCGGTTTTGGCCAAATGCGTCAAGCTTTTGGTATATGATGCGCAAGGCAATCAGGACGGCGTACATGCGACAATCGCAGAGTTGAATCTGTATGAGCCAGACGTATATGGAAAAGAAGAATTAAAGGCAGAGCTTTTAAAAACGGGGCTTTACCAGAAGGGCGCTTATACAGATACAAGCTGGGCTGCGCTTGAGAAGGCAAAAGCGGCTGTACAAAAAATTATAGATAACAAAGACAGTACACAGGATGAATATGCTTATGCCAACGGGCTTTTGCAGCAGGCTATATCCGGGCTTAATGCTTTGGCGGATGTGTTTGGAATTTCCGAACAGAAGCAGTACCAGCTCGCAGCGCAGGTCAAAGCGGCGGAAATCCAAATCAGCTCTGCGGCGGATTATACGGCGGAATCTGCTGCATCATACCAAAAGGCCATTGCGGCTGCAAAAAAGGCGCTTGTAAAAGAAAATGTGTCAATACAGGAGCTTGATTCCGCCCTTTCCCTGCTTTTAAGTACGAAATTGGTAACAAAGCTATCTGCCAAACGCGATGAGCTAATAAAGGCAGTAGCAGATGCTAAGCAGAAGCTTTCCAATACAGCGGGTTATACCGCAGCTTCTGTAGAAGCGTTACGCCAGGCGGTGGATCATGCCCAAAAGCTTTTGGGGAAAGAAAATGCTTCATTTATGGAGCTTACCAGTGCGCTTAATGCTTTGCAGGGCGTTTCGCTGGTTTTGGATGAGGCTGGCGGCAATACACAGTATCCACAGACGAAGGCGCCGCTTACAAAGGGAGAAAAAATTTCCGCAGGGGGATATACTTACCAGGTAGCGGATGCAGATAAAAAAGAAGCGGTGGTTGTAAAAGGAAAAAACACTAAAACGGTTAAAATCGGCGCAACAGTGAAATTAAACGGCGTATCCTGTAAGATTACCGGGATTATGGACAATGCGTTTAAAGGATACAAAAAGGTAAAAACTGTTACAGTGGGCGGCAATGTTAAGCTCATTGGCAAAAATGCGTTCCAAAACTGCAGTGCCCTTCATACGGTTACACTGGGGAAAAATGTCAAAACCATCAAAATGAAAGCGTTTTACAATTGTAAAAAATTAAAAAAGGCAGCCCTGCAGGGAAAACGCGCGCCAAAGATTGAGAAATTAGCATTTAAAGGGACTGCTGCAAAGATCAGTATCATGTTTCCTAAAAAAATGCCGTCGGCACAGCGTAACCAGCTTAAGAAACGTATGGCTTTAGCAGGTGTGAGTGAAAAAGCAGCCTATAAAGTAAAGTAATACGGCAAGGCACGCCTGGTTTGTCTGCCAAAAACGGCCAGGCACAGCGCCTTTTACTGTGGCATTATAGTAAAAGCATCATAAAGGAGGTAATACAGATGGCAGAAAGAGAAGTACAGGTTTACGGTCAGGGAGGCACATTTTGCATCAAACCGTACGAGCACCATGCAAAATATTACGAAACGGATCAGATGGGCATTATCCACCATTCCAATTATATCCGTTGGATGGAGGAAGCCAGGATGGATTTGATGGAGCAAATCGGGTTATCCTATAAGGGCATGGAAAAGATGGAGGTTATAAGCCCGGTGCTTTCCGTAACCTGTGATTATAAAAGCATGGTATACTTTGACGACACAGTTGTCATTGAAACCAAAATTGCAGAATACGACGGGATACGCATGCGGGTTGAGTACCGTATGACAGATAAAAAAACGGGTGAGTTAAGAACCTTGGCCTCAAGTGAACACTGCTTTTTAAACCGCAGCGGCAAGCCGATTTCACTGAAACGGTCTTATCCGGAGCTGGATACCAAATTTTTTGAATATTACGGGGAGAATGAGGATGAATGACCGGATTAGAGGGCGCCTTATGGGGCTTAGGGAAGAAATGAAACAAAACGGGGTGGATATCTATATCATCCCGACGGCAGATTTCCATGGCTCGGAGTATGTCGGGGACCATTTTAAGGCCAGGGAATATGTGACCGGGTTTACTGGCTCAGCCGGGACAGCTGTGGTTATGCAACAGGAAGCAGGGCTTTGGACTGACGGGCGTTATTTTATACAGGCCGGGTCGCAGCTTGCCGGGAGCGGGATTACGCTTTACCGTATGGAGGAAGAGGGGGTACCTACAGTAAAGGAATTTTTAAAGGATAAATTAAAAGAGGGGGGGTGCTTGGGGTTTGATGGCCGCACCGTTTTAGCCAGGGATGGGGCGGCATATGAAAAGATTGCATCAGATAAAGGGGCCAGGCTGTGTACAGATCAGGATCTTGCCGGTAAAATCTGGCAAGGCCGCCCGCCCCTGCCCAGGGAGCCGTTTTTTATTTTAGAGGAGGGCTATGCTGGGGCCAGTATCCAGGAAAAGCTTTCTAAAGTCCGGGAAAAAATGCAGCTCGCCGGGGCAGACACCCATATCATCTCATCGCTTTATGACATTGCCTGGCTTTTGAATGTGCGGGGCGGCGACATTTCTCATGTCCCAGTGGTGCTTTCTTATCTTACCCTGACACAAAAAGAATGCACCTGGTATGTACAAGAGGGCATCGTTACAAAGGGGCAGAGGGCTTACCTTAACGAAAACAAAATTACCACCCGGCCTTACGGGGATATTTACCAGGACATGCAGGCGCTTGACGCGGAGGCTGTGCTTTATGATGAAAACAGTACGAATTACCGGATTGTCAAAAGCCTGCCCTCCCACACCAAAAGGATTGTACAAAAAAATCCATCGGAGCTGTTAAAGGCAATAAAAAATCCAACTGAGATTAAAAACACTATTGCTGCGCATAAAAAGGACGGCGTAGCGTTTACAAAGTTTATGTATTGGCTGAAAACCAATATTGGAAAAATCCCAATGACAGAGCTTTTGGCTTCGGAGTACCTCAAAAAGCAGCGCCAGGCGCAGGAGAATTTTTTGGATTTAAGCTTTGATACGATTTGCGCGTACGGGCCCAATGCAGCGATGATGCACTATACAGCAACACCAGAGGGCAATGCCCAGTTAAAGCCGGAAGGGTTTCTTTTGGTGGATTCTGGCGGCCACTATTTGGAAGGGACAACGGATATTACAAGGACAATAGCGCTTGGGCCTCTAACGGATGAGATGCGGCGGCATTTTACAGCGGTTTTACGGTCGAATTTAAACCTTGCAGGGGCGAAGTTTCTGCAGGGCTGTACGGGCAGCCAGTTGGATATTCTGGCGAGGGGGCCTCTGTGGGAGATGGGGATCGATTACAAATGCGGGACCGGACATGGCGTAGGGCACATTTTAAATGTGCATGAGGGGCCGAACGGGTTCCGCTGGAAATTGCGCAAGGACGGGAATGACTGCGCGGCGCTTGAAGAAGGCATGGTGACGACAGACGAGCCGGGTGTGTACATCGAAGGCGCGTACGGTATCCGGATCGAAAATGAGCTGGCCTGCAAAAAGGCGGAGAAAAACGAATACGGGCAGTTTTTATGCTTTGAAACGATTACCTATGCCCCGATCGATTTGGACGCCGTAGACGTCCTGCAGCTTTCGCAGCGTGAAAAAGAATTGTTAAACAGCTACCACAAGAAGGTGTATGAAATGCTTTCACCGTATTTCGAAGGCGCCGAAAAAGAATGGTTAAAAGAATATACGAGGGCAATATGAGTGAAAAAATAGTATTGATTGACGGGCACAGTATTTTAAACCGCGCGTTTTATGGGATTCCTGACCTGACTAATGCGGCAGGCCTGCATACCAATGCGGTGTATGGTTTTTTGAATATATTATTTAAGATTTTGGACGAGGAGCAGCCGGATTATTTGACGGTTGCTTTTGACGTGCACGCGCCGACCTTCCGGCACAAGATGTATGCACAGTATAAGGGGACCAGAAAGCCAATGGCGGAGGAATTGCGTGAGCAGGTGCCGGTTATAAAGAAAATGCTTACGGCGATGGGCATACGGATTGTAGAGAAGGAAGGGTATGAGGCGGATGATATTTTAGGGACGATCTCAAGGATGGCCCAGGAAGCGGGCTTATCTGTATCTGTCGTATCTGGCGACAGGGATTTATTGCAGCTTGCGACAGAACGTGTCAAAATCCGCATCCCTAAGACCAAACGCACTGGGACCGAAATTGAAGATTATTACGCAGCGGATGTTTTGGAGCGCTATCAGGTAACACCGGAACAGTTTATTGATGTAAAGGCTCTAATGGGCGACGCATCTGACAATATTCCCGGTGTGCCAGGCATTGGGGAAAAGACGGCGACAAATTTAATTGTGGCATACGGCAGCATAGAAAACGCCTATGCCCACCTTGAGGAGATCAAGCCAAAACGCGCTAAGGAGAACTTAAAAGAATATTATGGGCTGGCGCAGCTTTCTAAGACACTGGCGTCCATTGATGTAAATGCCAGGATTTCGTATGAGCTGCCGGAAGCGAAGATACAGGATTTTTACACGGAAGAAGCATATCTTTTGTGTAAAGAGCTGGAATTTAAAAATATGCTAAGCCGCTTTGAGCTGGATACCAAAAAAAGCGGGGCGGAGGAATATTTTTGCAGGATTGAGGAGTTTGCCCAAGCAGAAGCATGGTTAAAAGAAGCAGAGGAAAGCGGCTTTTTCGGACTGGCCCCTGTAGTAAAAGATGGAAGGCTTTATGGGGCGGCGGTTTGTTTTGGGGAACAAAAAACGGCGTATCTTCCGGTTTTGGGCTTTTTGACGGAATCTTATTTAAAGGATAGGCTGCGTGGTATGCTTCTTGGTGGGGCCTTGGCGTCTGTACACGATTTAAAGGATCAGGTGAAATTTTTTGGAATTTTGGAAGGGGGGGCTGCCGCACGAAAGAACCTGTTCGACTGCGGCATTGCGGCTTACCTGTTAAATCCGCTGCAAAACGAATATCCCTATGAGGATATTGCCAAAAACTATCTGGGTATGATGATCCCCTCCCAGGCGGATTTGCTGGGGAAATTAAACCTTGCGGACGGGATGCAGGAAAAACAGGAAGAAGCTTTTCGGTGTGCCTGCTACATGGCTTACACTGCTTACCGGGCAAAGGGGCCGCTTATAGCGCGGCTAAAGGAAACCGGGATGCAGGCGTTGTATGAAGAAATTGAGCTTCCTCTGGTATATGTACTTGCAGATATGGAGCAGGAAGGCATAGCTGCGGATAAAGGGGCCCTGGCAGCATACGGGGAGAGCCTGGTGGCGCGGATTACACAGCTGGAACAGTCTGTTTGGAAGCAGGCAGGGGAGGAATTTAATATCAATTCCCCCAAACAGCTTGGCGTTATTTTATTTGACAAGCTGAAAATGCCATATGGCAAAAAAACAAAAACCGGGTACTCCACTGCGGCGGAAGTGCTTGAGAGGCTTGCCCCAGAATATCCTATTGTGGCTGATATTTTAGAGTATCGGCAGCTTACTAAGCTAAAATCTACGTATGCGGACGGGCTGGCCAATTTTATTGACGAGACTGAAAGGATCCACAGTACGTTCCACCAGACTATTACCGCCACTGGGCGGATTAGCAGTACGGATCCGAATTTACAGAATATTCCAATCCGTATGGAGCTAGGGCGCCTAATCCGGAAGGTATTTTTGCCTGCCGAAGGCTGTATTTTTGTAGATGCGGACTATTCGCAGATCGAGCTGCGGGTACTGGCGCATATGTCCGGGGACGAGCAGTTGATTTTAGCATACCAGCAAGAAAAGGATATCCACAGGACGACGGCGTCACAGGTGTTCCATGTCCCGTTTGAGGAGGTAACTGATTTGCAGCGGCGCAATGCAAAGGCGGTTAACTTTGGGATTGTATACGGGATTAGTTCGTTTGGCTTAAGCCAGGATTTGAGTATTAGTAAAAAAGAGGCGGCGGATTATATTGAACGGTATTTTGAAACCTATCCCAAAATTAAGGCGTTTTTGGACGGGCTGGTGGATGACGCCAAAAAACGGGGGTATTCCCTGACATTATTTGGCAGGCGCCGTCCAGTGCCAGAGCTGTCTTCGGGAAATTTCATGCAGAGGTCGTTTGGGGAGCGCGTTGCGATGAATGCGCCAATCCAGGGGACGGCGGCGGATATTATAAAAATCGCCATGATCCGCGTGCATGGGCGGCTCTTGGCAGAAGGGCTAAGATCCAAGCTGATTTTGCAGGTGCATGACGAGCTTTTGATTGAGGCCCGAAAGGAAGAGCTTTCGGATGTAGAGCGGATTTTAAAGGAGGAAATGAGTAAGGCGGCGGAGCTTTCGGTAGCATTGGAAGTAGACATGCATACGGGGATGAATTGGTATGAAGCAAAATAAACGAATTATGACAGGTGAAAAATGCGTTTTATAGGGATTACAGGAGGCGTAGGAGCCGGCAAGTCCGAGCTTCTTAAATACATAGAACAGGAATTTCCAGCAAAGGTTGTGCTGGCTGATAAGCTGGCGCATACCCTAATGCTTCCGGGGGCAGATTGCTATGAGCAAATCCGCAAGGCGTTTGCGGGCGTGGATTTATACAGGGAGGACGGCAGCTTTGCCCCGGAAAAGCTGGCTGCCGTTATTTTTTCCAATCCAGACAGGCGGGCCGCCTTAAATGGAATCGTCCATCCGGCAGTGAAGCGGGAAGTGCTCCGCCTGGCGGATAATGAGAGGAGATCGGGGCGTTACGCATATTTTATCCTGGAAGCTGCGCTTTTGATTGAGGAAGGGTACGGGGATATCTGTGATGAGCTCTGGTATATCTATGCCAGCCAAAAGCTGCGGAGACAGCGGTTAAAGGAGAGCCGGGGATATTCTGATCAAAAGATAGATGGGATTTTAAAAAGCCAGCTTTCTGAAGCGGAATTTCAACGGCACTGCCAGGTTGTAATTGACAATAACGGGACATTGGAGGAGTCATTTTGCCAGATCCGCAAGGCAATAGAGGCAAATCTTTGAGTGGAGGGGACAAAAATGGAATTATGCAGTATTGCCAGCGGAAGCAGCGGCAATTGTATTATGGCAGGCGGAGGCGATAGCCGCCTGCTTATTGATGCCGGAATCAGTGGAAAACGGATTGAGAAGGGCCTAAATTCCTTAGGCCACAAAACATCCGAGATGAAAGGGGTTTTGGTCACCCATGAGCACATTGACCATATTAGCGGCCTTGGCGTAATTGCCAGGCGCTACGGGCTGCCCATCTATGCTACGCGGGGCACAGTAGAGGCCATTTCAAACACCGCGCAGGTGGGTAAAATCGATCCTTGCCTGTTTCATATTATAAAGCCTGACCAGGAGTTTACGGTAGGGGGGCTTAAAGCGCTTCCCGTGAGGATTTCCCATGATGCGGCAGATCCGGTGGCGTATATTATACGCAGCGGCGGAAAATCTGCCGGTGTTATCACGGATCTGGGCGCCTATGGGGAACATCTGGTTGAGAGGCTAAGCGGCATAAGCCTTTTATTACTTGAAGCAAACCATGACGTGAATATGCTGCAGGCGGGCCCTTATCCGTATTACCTAAAGCGGCGGATTATGGGGGACAGGGGGCACCTTTCCAATGAAAGCTGCGGCAGGCTTTTGGCGCGCCTGCTCCACGATAACTGTAAGGGGGTATTGCTTGGGCATTTGAGCAAGGAAAATAATTACCCAAGCCTTGCCTTAGAGGCAGTCCGTATGGAGATTACAATGGGGAACTGCCCGTATGGAGGGAAGGACTTCCCGATATTTGTTGCCAACAGGGACGGTGTGTCAGAACTTTTGGCAATATGAACATAATTAATTCCCAAAAGATCCGTTTTTTGGTTGAATTGTAAATCCTTTTATATTATAATAGAAAAAGACATGGGGAAAATATATAATTTCACATTTTCACATGAGATATGTTGTACATTATGTGGGTCATATTATGTATGAAAGGAGATTTTATTTATGAAACTGAAACAATTTTTAGCAGGGGCCATGGCAGCAGCGTTGTTAGTTACCAGCGTTCCGGCGCCATGGCTTGGGAATGTAGAGGCGCGTGCGGCCGAAGATAGTACGGACTATGTGGACGTCCCGATTAAGATGGGCGCCGCAGAGAGCCAGGAGCTGACAGGCGAGTGTAATGCGAATGGCGTCAATGGGTGGGCAATGCATGCTGTGGATGGGAATACCAATACTTTTTGGCATACAGCGTGGCAAAACGTAGAAGGCGGAACGAATGTCAATATGGCGGACGGGACGAATAACAGCTATTTTATTGCACTGCAGGAGGCATCTTCTGTCGATAAAATTACATATCTTCCAAGGCAGGATACACAAACAGATGTAAATGGCACAATACTCAACTGTACGGTTTCTGTTACAACAGATGCCCTGGAAGGAATGCCGTCCTTACAGGATATCACGGATTCGGCAAGCGCCGGGACGAAGAATAGTGAGGCTGTTGAATTATTTACAGCAGAAGACGTTACTTGGAAAGAAGTTGCGATAACTACTTTTGATGAAGGTAACTGGGCGTTTGACAGTCAGGCAAAGGAGATTTTATTTGACGCTGCAGAGGAAAATGTTACAGGTATTAAGATTACAGTAACTGCTGCTGGCGGAACATCTGCTCAAAACACCAATAAATTTATCAGCGGTGCTGAATTTGGCGTAAAAGCTGAAGTCCCGCCGGTTTATAAGGATGTGGAGATTCAGATGGGGGCTGCTGAGAGCCAGGAGCTGACAGGCGAAAACGAAGGCGCTAACGGATGGGCAAAATATGCCGTGGATGGAAATGCATCTACCTTCTGGCATACAGAATGGAAAGCCGCAAATACCGTTAATATGGAAAGCAATACAGATAACAGCTTCTTTATTGCATTGAAGAAGCCGTCCTCTGTGGATAAGCTTACTTACCTTCCAAGGAATAATAGGGCTTCCGGTGTGAACGGTACAATTTTAAGATGTGAGATTTATGTTACAACGGATACCCTGGCAGGCATGCCTTTAACATCAGACATTAGCAATGCGGATAACGCGTCATCCATGAACAGTACTGCTTTGGGTATCTTTAAGGCAGAGGGTGTCAATTGGAAAAAAGTTGGCGAAGCAAGCTGGGAAGATAACGATCAAGAAAAAGAGTTTGCGTTTCCCGCTACCGAAGAGGATGTAACAGGGATTAAGGTTACTGTAAAAGAATCAGTAACCACCCAAAGTCCAAAGCAGTTTATCAGTGGCAGGGAATTTGGCGTTAAGGCAATTAATGATTCTGAGGATCCAGGTCCGGTTGAACCAGAGCCGACATATGTAAAAGCCGATATCAAAATGGGAGCTGCAGGCAGCCAGGAAATGACGGGCGAGAGCCACGGCGCTAACGGCTGGGCGAAATATGCCGTAGACGGCGATGAAAATACTTACTGGCATACACGCTATAATGGCGGCAATGATGTCCAGATTGCAAATGACGTAAATAATAGTTATTATATTGCATTGAAAAAAGCTACTTCTGTAGACAAGATTACATATTTGCCAAGGCGCGGCAGCGGGGATGTAAACGGCACAATCTTAAAGTGTGAGGTTTATGTCACTACAGACAGGCTGGCAGGTATGCCTTCTCTTGAAGATATTACAGATGCGGCCAGCAGCTCTTTAGCAAATAGTGACGCAATGGATGCATTTACATCAGAAGGGGTTACATGGAAGAAAGTAGATATTAAAACGTTTGACGAAGGCAACTGGAATTTTGATGACAAGGAAAAAGCGATCCTCTTTGACGCTACAGAAGAAAAGGTGACTGGAATACAGATTAAAGTACTGTCAACGGGCTCGGCGTATTCGCAAAATGTAGATAAGTTCATCAGCGGCGCGGAATTTGGTGTTTTTGGCAAAGAAGCTGCTCCAGAACCAGAATTTGTTAACGAAGCTATCAAAATGGGCGCTGCAGAGAGCCAGGAAATGACAGGGGAAAACAGTGGTGCAAACGGCTGGGCGAAATATGCTGTAGACGGCAATGCAAATACCTACTGGCATTCCAATTACAATCCGCAGGATGTAAATATTGCGAGCGGGGAGAACAGCAGCTATTATATTGCTATGCAGAAAGCAACATCAGTAGATAAGCTTACCTATGTTCCAAGGCAGACACAAGGCGTACATGTTAATGGTACGATTTTGAATTGTGATGTTTATGTTACGTCAGACGAACTGGCAGGTATGCCGTCAGTTGGGGATGTTACAGATCAGGCAAGTGCGGCGGCTAAAAATAGTGAAGCGCTTGATATATTTAAGGCAGAAGGCGTTACCTGGAGAAAGGTTGAAACAGATGCATTTGCCAATGGGAACTGGCCATATGACCAGAACGCCAAAGAGATTGTTTTCAAGGCAAAAGAAAGAAACGTAACAGGGATTAAAATTACAGCTAAGGCGACGGGCGCCCAGTCTAATACACAGAATGATATGTTTATCAGCGGTGCGGAATTTGGCGTAATCAGAAGGACAGTGGAAGATGAAACCCCCGAAGAGGCAATGGACGAACTGGTAGGTGCAATTACCCCGGCTATGCAGCGCATCATTGAATCAGAAAATGCATCTGATGACGGGCAAATTTATACAACTGCATCTTATAAACGCTTTGAAGCTGCTTACGAAAAAGCAAGAAGCTTAGCGGAGATGACCGATTTATCGAATGTAACCGTAGAAGAAATTAAGGCGGCAAAGGAAGCGCTGGAGGATACTTACAAGAGGTTAGTAAGGACTAGCGATGTAAGGCCGATTACAGCTACTCCAGATGTGACGGTAAAAGCCCCTGTAGTAGGGGAAGCTCCTGCAGATGCAGAATTGACAGGCGAGACACTTGACACAAATGCAGATGTAGATATTGAGTGGCTGGAATTTGATGAAGAAGGCGGTATTACAGGGAAAATTACAGCTCCTAATGACAGGAACTCCATCTTTAATATAACCGGCGATACCAAATTCTTAATGCACTTTGAGATGAAGACAGACCCGGTAAGCAGTACACAGTCTATTATCGGAAAGCTGGATGAACAGTACGGGCTTCAGATAGACAGCTCTAAAATTTTATTATTTGGTAATACGACAGGGAGCTGGCTTGAGGTAGACTGCCCAATTCCTGCTGATGAAGGATGGTATGATGAATGGCACGATGTGGTAGGTATCTTTAATGGAGAAACTTTTGAACTCTATCTGGATGGCGTAGAAGGGACGATCCCGTCAAGCCATGCTGGAAGGACAGGGCAGCTTAAGGAATCTGCAAACAGCGTTTTCGGAATTTTCTATAACGCTACAAAGGCAGGCCAGGAGTTTGGAGGCAAGTTAAGGGACATCAGCATGTATATCGGAGATCAGGTTCCGGAATACACAATCGGAGAAGAAGATACGGCAGAAGATGTTATGGAGATGTTCAAAACCGCATTAGAAGGGCAGGAAAAGAGTTTTGAATTGAATGCCAAGGCGGCAGATCAGCAGCGTGGGTACACGGTAGAAAGTACAACTTGGATTCCGGCAGCAAATTCTTTTGAAAGATATAAAGATTATACGGTTCAGGTTGTGCTTAGGGCAGATGAAAATTATGAATTTAAAGAGAATGCAACTGCAATTGTAAGGACAGGCGCATCGTCTGTACTTCCGGCAAAAGATGTAAAGGTTGTGGCTTCCGGCGATGAAATGACGATCAGTTATACGTTTAAGGGAGAAGAATTCCCCAAGGTAACCCTTTCAAAATACCTGAATTCAGAAGAGCTCAAAGCAATTGGCTGGACAAATAAGGGTGAAAATGGCGCACGCAAATATACTGCAGCGTCCTGGGAGCAGTATTTAAAAGCATATAATGCGGCAAGTGTTGCAAATGGTACACCTGGACTTAATGCAGAAGAGTACACAGCAAAATTAAATGGATTAAAGAACGCAATGGCAGGCTTAAAGTTGGCAGCGGAGAATTGTGAATGCGAATTGTTTGATATTACCGGATTTACGGATGCAAGCGTTTCGATGGGAATGAGCGCTGAAAGGACAATCGTTTTAAGCGGTGACAGCAAGTACACGAATGAATGCCAGGTACATCCGTCTACGGCGGTAGATATAAAATATGCCTTGGTAGGAAACCCGGCAGGCGCTACATTGTCAGGCAATGAGTTAAAACTGACGCAGGCAGGCAGCGTACAGGTGCGTATGACAGCAACGTTAGGCAGGCAGACAAAAACAGCGACAGCGACATTTACAGTAACGAGTAAACGGCCTACAGATGAACAGAAAAATGCTTTAGAAAGTGCAATTGCAGACGTAGAGCAGAATTATGTGCCAAACAAAGACAGGTATACATCTGTTAGCTGGAGGGCAGTAACAGACGCTTTGGAAAAAGCAAAGAAACTGGGGGCGACAGCAACCGTAGATAAGATTGGAGATTATGAGAAGGCAATAAAAGACGCGGTAGCTAACCTGGTGCTCCGTGACAAGAAAGCCCTTGAAGACTTAGTAAGTGAAATTTCTGCTTTGAAAGCCGATGATTATACGGCAGACAGCTGGAATAAGCTGAAAGCAGTTTATGACAGTGCAGCAGCCCTTCTGGAATCTGCTAATGCAGTGATGGATGATTATACCAAAGCATACAATGACCTGACAGTGGCAAAAGCCGCATTGGTGACGAAAGCAGCAGAGCTTGAAGCAGCAAAGAAAGCGATAAACGAAGTACTTGCAGCGGCAGAGCCTGTTTATGCAGCTGGACAGGGAAGGTTTTCGGCTGAGACATGGAAAGCGTTTACGGACGCATATGCCGCAGCAAACACAGCGGTAGAAACAGCAGACGCAGCAAGCTTACATACATTGGCAGCAGCATTGAAAAATGCACAGGCAGCGTTAGCAGATGAGCCGTTAAAAGCAGGGGCTACAAGGACAGTAGGCAAGATCCAGTATAAGGTTTTGGATGCAGAGAAAAAGACAGCTATAGCCGTAAAGGGAGAAGACAAGAAACAGAAGAACGTAACAATTAAAGCAACCGTTGAGATTAATGGCGTAAGCTGCAAAGTAGTTGAAGTTGGCAACAAAGCGTTTAGCGGCTACAGCAGCCTGACAAAAGTAACTATCGGCAAAAACGTAACGACAGTTGGCAAAAATGCGTTTAAAAATTGCGGCAAGCTTAAGAGTGTTATTGTAAAAGGCGTTGTATTAAAGAATATTAAGAAATCTGCATTTGCTAAGACGGCTTCTAGCGTTAAAGTAACTGTGCCGAAGAAAATGAGCAAAAAACAGTCTACAGCGCTGCTTAATAAGATGAAAAAAGAAGGTATGAGTAAAAAAGCTGTAGTAGCAGCAAAGTAAAAGATAAGGCCTGGTAAAGGTAAAACAGAATACCCCCGCAGATAGGCAAGATATCTGCGGGGTATTTTTATTGGATAAAATACAAAAAGTAATGCCCACTTGACCCGGATCTTTGTGTATGCCATAATACTGTAGAATCATAAAGCGAATAGGAGGAGAATAGCAGTGGAAAAATCAGCAGACAAAACAATCATAACTGTAGTAGGAAAAGACACGGTAGGTATTATTGCCAAGGTATGTACTTATCTTGCCGATAACCGTATTAATGTATTAGACATTTCCCAGACAATTGTGCAGGGCTACTTTAATATGATGATGATCGTAGACATGAATGCAGCGGTAAAGCCCTTTGGAGACTGTTCTAAGGAGCTTGCACAGCTTGGGGAAGAAATAGGTGTCAGCATTAAATGCCAGCGGGAAGAAATTTTCCGGAAAATGCACCGCATATAAGGGAAAGGAGAATATGCGATGATTAATATATGGGAAGTAAACGAAACAAATGCCATGATTGAGCAGGAAAACCTGGATGTGCGCACGATTACACTTGGCATTAGCCTTTTAGACTGTATTGATTCTAATTTAGGGGAGCTTAAGCAAAAAATATATAATAAGATAACTGCCGTAGCAAAGGATTTAACGGCTGTGGGAGAGGAAATTGAAAACGAATTCGGGATTCCGATTGTGAATAAGAGGATTGCTGTTACACCTATTGCTTTAGTCGGAGGCGCTGCCTGCCATACCTCTGAAGATTTTGCATCAATTGCAGATACGCTTGACCAAGCGGCAAAATCCGTGGGCGTAAACTTAATCGGCGGCTATTCCGCCCTGGTGTCAAAAGGAATGACAAAAGCAGATGAAATGCTGATCCGTTCTATCCCGGCTGCGCTTTGCCGGACAGAACGCGTATGCAGTTCGGTTAACCTGGCATCCACCAAAACAGGCATCAATATGGACGCAGTCAGGCTGATGGGGGAAATCATCCTAGAAGTTGCCAGCCGTTCCAAAGACCGGGATTCTGTGGACTGTATGAAGCTGGTGGTCTTTTGCAACGCGCCGGACGATAACCCCTTTATGGCGGGGGCGTTCCATGGGGTGACGGAGGCGGATGCTGTGGTCAATGTAGGCGTCAGCGGCCCTGGCGTTGTCAAGACTGCCTTGGAAAAAGTACGCGGCGAAAGCTTTGAGGTGCTTTGTGAGACCATCAAAAAAACAGCATTTAAAGTAACGCGTGTTGGGCAGCTGGTGGCACAGGAGGCGTCAAGGCTCCTTGATATCCCGTTTGGCATTATTGACCTTTCCCTCGCGCCTACCCCTGCAGTCGGGGACAGCGTGGCGGATATCCTCTGCGAAATTGGACTAGAATATGCTGGCGCACCAGGTACGACGGCGGCGCTTGCCCTGTTAAACGATCAGGTGAAAAAGGGGGGCGTTATGGCGTCTTCTTATGTCGGCGGCTTAAGCGGCGCATTTATCCCAGTCAGTGAAGACCAGGGTATGATTGACGCCGTACAGGCAGGGGCTGTTACCCTGGAAAAATTAGAGGCAATGACTTGTGTATGCTCGGTAGGGCTTGACATGATTGCTATTCCAGGCGATACGCCGCCAGAGACTGTCTCAGGCATTATTGCAGATGAGATGGCGCTTGGCATGGTTAATCAGAAGACGACGGCGGCGCGCTTAATCCCAGTAATTGGCAAGGGCGTTGGGGATACGGTAGAGTTTGGGGGGCTGTTTGGCTATGCGCCGATTATGCCGGTAAACCGTTTTTCCTGCGCTGATTTTATTCGCCGCAAGGGACGCATCCCCGCACCCATCCACAGTTTTAAAAATTAGGAAAACGGAGCGAATTTGTTATGCATGAAGAAGCCTACCTGGCGTTGGTAATCAAAACCCTGTACAACAAGATAGAAGAAATAAACCGTAAAATGGCAGGCAATGAAGAAGATATTGCACATATGCATGAATATTTTTGGGAGAATTATAATGAATTTGACGAATACGGCTATGAATTGTACGACAACAGCAATGCGTTAAAAAGCCGTGTCCGTGAACAGGAGGAATATAAAAAGGATCGCAGGCGGTATGAAAAAATGCTCGATTCCCCATATTTTGGCAGGGTGGATTTCTGCTATGAGGATGAAATGGAACCGGAGCATTATTATATCGGGATTGCAAACCTTTCCGAAGGCAGGGCAAAAGATCCGTATGTATTTGATTGGCGCGCCCCAGTCAGCAGCCTGTTTTATGATTATGACAAAGGCCCGGCGCAGTTTTTGGCGCCGGCAGGTTTAATAACGGGGGAGGTTATCCGGAAAAAACAGTATAAGATCAAAAATGGCAAAATTGTATTTATCCTTGAAAATGAGATAAATATTGACGACGAAATTTTGCAGCAGGCGCTTTCAGAGCATGCCAACGCAAGCTTAAAAAGTATTGTTACCACGATCCAAAAGGAACAGAACCAGATTATCCGAGATCAGAGCCATAAAATTTTAGCAGTGCAAGGCTGTGCCGGAAGCGGCAAGACATCTGTGGCGCTGCACCGCATTGCATATCTTTTGTACCATAACCGTAAGGGCTTAAGTGCAGCGCAGGTATTAATACTCTCCCCTAACAGCATTTTTGCAGATTATATTTCCCGCATCCTGCCAGAGTTAGGGGAGGAAAGAATCCGGGAAATGACATTTGACGATTTTGCATATCACGAACTGCTCGATTATGGAGAAGCGGAAGACAGGTATGACGAAATCGAAAAAATGCTTCATGCAGGTGGGAGCCATGCATCAGAAGAAACCCGGTATAAGCAGACCAGGCAGTATATTCAGGAGTTAGACGGATTTATTTTAAGCCTGGAATGGGAATTGGTAGATATCAGGGATTTCCATTATAAAAATATGGAGATGAAAGAAGCTCAAATTTCGGAGCTGTTTTACGAAAAACTATCAGACGTCCCTATTTTATGCCGTATGGCCAGGATTGGTGAGTATCTGATTGATGCAGAGGAAACACTGCGCCATAAAAATATGGATGAAGAGGAAAAACAAGAAATTTTGGGGCGGTTGGACCGGATGTACAGGACAAAGGATACGGCAAAGCTCTATTACGGATTTTTGGAGGAAAGCGGGAGGAAAAAGCCCCCGGCGCCCTGCGGCGTGCTGCCTTTTGAAGATATTTATCCGCTGCTTTATCTGAAGTATGCCCTGTTTGGGGCGCCAAAGCGCAGTGAGGTAAAGCATTTAGTAATTGATGAAATGCAGGACTATTCATATCTGCAATATGTTTTGCTGGAAAAAATGTTTGACTGCCCAATGACAGTTTTGGGGGATAAGGGGCAGACAATCGGCGAGGGGCAGCAGGATGTACTGAAGTTTCTGCCAAAAATATTTGGCAAAGGGGTGCATTGCGTTTCCCTGGATAAAAGCTACCGATCTACAGCGGAGATAACGGAGTTTGCGGGAAGGATCCTGGGGACAGAAAGCGTACAGAATGTTTGCAGGCATGGGGAGGAGCCGCAGGTAAAGAAATGTGCCACAGGCAAAGAAATGATCCAGATGCTGTCAGGGGATATAGCAGGGGAAATGGAATATGATACACTGGCAGTGCTTTGCCTGGATGCACAAAAGGCCAGGGAGATGAGCGGCATATTGGCGCAGGAGCTGAGTGGACGGGAAGTTACGCTTTTGACAAAGGACAGTATGCGGTTTTGGAAGGGTATTTCTGTTATGCCGTTTTATCTGGCAAAAGGGTTAGAGTTTGATGCGGTGTTCGTACCGGATCTGCAGGACTATGTGACAGAGATGCATAAGAAGGCGCTTTATATTAGTGCGACCCGGGCGCTTCATAAGCTGTGCTTATATATGGTACAATAGTGGTTTATTTTCTGAACATAACAAAAAATGCATTGTATTCTCTTGAAATTATGTTACTATAAGTATAGTAATACCTTTATTGCTGTAAGGAGGGGCAAATCGCTGTACAGTTTTAAGAAGTATGGCAGAAGGATTATGAAAAATTGTAACATAGGTTTTGGAGGGCGCGGAAAATGGAGGAGCCGTGCTTTCCACAGATTCAAAGGAGGAAGCATGCAAATGAGAAAGAAAGTGAAAAGAATCTGTGCCATGCTTTTGGCCGCATGCCTGATGATTACAATGGGCGGTACCGGAAATGTAAAGGCAGAAGCGGCAGCAAAAGCGTCAAGGTACACGAATATGGCACGTATGGCAGGGGTTACGGCGACGTCCGACAGCACAGAAAATGACAATTTGACGGCAGATAAAGCAATTGACGGGGATACGGTAAACCGGCCGTCACGCTGGTCAAGCGCAAACGATGAAGAAAATCATGCGCATTGGCTGATGCTTGCGTTCCCGCAGGAAATCAAAGCATATAGCGTACAGATTTACTGGGAACAGAGAAATGCGGAAATTTATGAAGTGGAATCATCCCTGGACGGAGAAAGCTGGCAGACGATTCAGCGGTTTGAACAGATCCCTGCCGACAAGCATCAGGAAATCGTATTCGACGAAGCGGTTACAATGAAGTATATCCGTTTAAGGACTGAAAAGATGTGTATTGATCAGGATGTAGACGTGATGTTTTTATATTACCAGAATGTATCGCTGTATGAGTTTGAAGTGTACGGCGAACTGGCGCCAACTTACCATATCGAGATTCAGAACGTGGCCAGAAAAGAAGGCGTCGCTGCTTCGGCAGATACTTCGGAACCGGAATCACTCTCGCCGGACAAAGTGATTGACGGCGATACGGTGACGAGGGCATCCCGCTGGTCCAGTGAAAATAATTGGGAGGATAATAACCACTGGATATGCCTGGCATTTCCGCAGGTGGAACGTATTCACAGCGTAAAATTGTTCTGGGAACAGACAAATGCCGAAATTTATGCTATAGAAGGCTCTATGGACGGGGAAAACTGGCAGATAATTAAGAAAATGGAGCAGATGCCCGAGGATACGGAGCAGGAAATTACATTTGATGAGCCTGCCACGTTGAAATATCTTCGTTTAAGAACCGAAAAAATGAATGTGGATCCAAACGTCAATGTGATGTTCCAGTATTATCAGAACGTATCCCTTTACGAGATAGAGGTATACGGGGAAGTCCGTGTGGAAGACCGTCCGGTGATTAACTTATCCCGGATTAAAGGCGTTACGGCAACGTCCGACAGCAATGAAAAGCCGGAGCTTCCGGCAGAGCTTGCGATTGACGGGGATACCAGTTACAAATCCCGTTGGTCGAGCGCAAATGACTGGGAAAACCACAACCACTGGATACAGCTTGAATTTCCGCTGGCCATACAGGCGCAGTCGGCGACTATTTTGTGGGAGAAATGCAATGCGGAAATTTATGCGTTAGAGTATTCGCAGGATGGGGAAAACTGGACGTTAATCCGCGGTTTTGATACCATACCCGATCCTTTGGCACAGGAAATTGTATTTGACGAGATAATTTCCATGAAATATATCCGCCTGCGTACGGAAAAAATGTGCACGGATGAAAACGTGGATATCTATTTCCCGTATCACCAGAACGTATCTATTTACGAATTTGAAGTTTACGGAGAAGATCCTTACAAAGAATTTAATGCGGTTGTAGCAGATTTGGAGGCGCCGATAATAGAAACAAATGAAGACGGCGGCAGGAGCCTTTCTGCTCCGCACGTACCGGAAGGTTATGAGATTTCGCTTATGGGAGCGGATTATGAGCAGGTGATCGGCGATGACGGTACGGTATACGATACGATTGAAGACAAGACGGTTACGGTAGGATATCTTGTTTCCAAGGACGGCTACAGCGCAGAGAGCGCCCCGTTTGAATTGCAGGTGCCGGCGACGGCAGAACCGCTTGTACAAGAACCGAATGCAAGGCCGTCCGTTATTCCGGAAATTGCCGAATGGCGCGGCAGTACAGGGGATTTTACCGCAACAGAGGGGGCGCGGATTGTACTTGGCAATTCGGCGCTTTTGGATGTGGCAAACGAATTTGCAGCAGATTATAAAGATATTACCGGGAACGTTATTTCTGTAGTGGAAGGCACAGAAGCTGACGTACGAAGCGGAGATTTTTACCTGGCGCTGTCCGCGCAGCGAAACGGGCTGGGAGAAGAAGGATATTTCTGCCAGGTTACAGACAAAGCCGCCCTTTACGGGGAAGATCCGGTTGGCGTATACTGGGGCACGCGCAGCCTTTTGCAGATTTTAAAGCAGACAGGGAATAAAATTCCAAAAGGTGAAATGCGCGATTATCCGAAGTATGAGGTGAGGGGATTTGGAATCGACGTCGGGCGCCAGACCATTTCTTTGAACATGCTGACCGAAATTGCTAAAACGATGTCCTGGTACAAGATGAACGATTTGTCCGTACATTTAAATGATAACGAAATCTTAGGCTATTCCGGCAAAGACGATACGGTAGAACATGCTCTGACGGCGTATTCGGGTTTTCGGCTTGAGTCTTCCATCCAAAACAGCGAAGGCAAAAAGCTGACGAGTGAGGATATGTTCTATACGAAAGACGGGTTCCGTGATTTTATCCAGGATTCCCGTAAAATCGGCGTCAATATTACGCCGGAAATTGACAGCCCGGCACATTCCCTGGCTATTACAAAAGTATTTCCGGAATATGCTTTTCAGACGGCGCCGCATGCGGTGGATCAGATTGATTTAAGCCAGCCGGGCGCGGTGGAGCAGATGGTAAGCCTTTACGAAGAATATATCGGCGGCGAAAATCCGGTATTTGATCGGGATACGACCGTGCATATCGGTATGGACGAATACTTCGGAAACGGTGAAAATTACCGCCAGTACGGCAATACATTAATTGATCTGTTAGACAATAGGACAGTGCGTATGTGGGGCAGCTTAAGCAATATCAGGGGTGCGACCAAGGTATCCAATGAGGACGTGCAGATGAATATCTGGCATACCATGTGGGCGAACCCGAAGGATATGTACGATCAGGGATATGGTTTGATTAACTCGCAGAACCGCTGCCTGTATATTATCCCCGGCGGCGGATGGGATTACCTGGAACCGGACACTCTGTACGAAGAATGGATTCCGAACCTGTTTGTAGATTCCCAGAACAACAAGATTACCTACAATATCCCGGCCTATTCCAAGCAGATGTTAGGCGGCTCTTACCATATGTGGCACGATTTGTCCGGAAATATTGATTACGGGCTGACGGAATCCGATTCCTTTGACCGTTTCTATCAGCCGCTTCCTGTTATCAGCGAAAAGCTGTGGGCCGAAGGGCAGGACAAGACATATGAAGAATTGACGGAAACGGCCGAAAAAACAGGCTTAGCGCCAAACAGCAACCCGTATGCCAAAGCAAAATCCCAAACGCCGGTTATATTAAAATATGACTTTGACGAAGAATTATGCAAAGACAGTTCCGGCAACGGTTACGACGCGGTTTCATTTACAGGGGAAACGGCGCAGGGAAAACGCGGCAGCGCCCTTGTATTGGACAACGGCACGGCCGTTACAACGCCGCTTGATATTTTAGGGCCGGATTATACCGTGTCCTTCTGGATAAACCGCAGGGAAAATGCGAAAGACGGCGAGCAGATTTTGTTTGAAGCAAATTCGACTCCGTACGGCAAAGAAGGCTCTGGGGAAATGTGCCATACATACCAGTTTAAGGCCGTGCAGAAAGAGACCGGAAAAGTCGGGTTTTCCAGGGAAAATTATGATTATTCCTTTGATTATACGCTTCCGGAGGGCGAATGGGTTTACCTGACAGTAGAAGGAAAGCAAAATATCACAAAGCTGTATGTAAACGGCGAATTGGTATCTACGCTTGGATCCGACGCTACCTGGGAAACATACGCTACGTTCCCGTTCCCATTAAAGCGGATAGGTTCCGGGGAAAACGGTTTTGAAGGCATGATTGACAAGCTTACCGTAACGGACGGTACCATATCCCTTACGGCGGATCAGACGGCTTTGAAAGAAAAACTTGAGGAAGCAAAGGCCATTCCTGCGGACGATTATACAGAAGACAGTTATGATGTGCTTGCCGCAGCGATAGAACGCGCAGAGGACGCGGCAGACGGCATCGATTTGTTCCAATTTGAAGCAGACGAACTGACGGAGGCGCTTTCCGCGGCGATCGAAGGGCTGGTAAAACGCGATAAACTGCAGGAAGCCGTTGATGCGGCGGAAGCGGCAAAAGAAGCTGCAAAAGCAGCCGGCCAGGCGGCGGCAGACGCGCAGGGCAAGGCAGAGGAAGCCCAGGAGAAAGCAGAAGAAGCGGCAGGCACGGCGGAAGATGCGGCAAGAGAGGCGAAAGCGGCAGAGACGGCGGCAAAAGCAGCCCAGGAAAAAGCCGATGAAGCAAAACAGGCGGCCGAAGCGGCGCAGGAAGCAGCCGGGGCAGATTCTGCGGCAGCCATAGACGCCAAGGAAAAAGCAAAAGCAGCTCAGGACGCGGCAGACCAGGCGAAATCAGAAGCAAAGGATGCCAAAGATAAAGCCGAAACAGCGGCGTCCGCGGCAAAAACATCCCAGGATGCCGCCGATACCGCCAAAACAGAAGCCCAGGCGGCAGCCAGGGCGGCAAAGGAAGCAAAGGATGCCGTCGATCTTGCAAAAGAGGACGCGGTTGCGGCAAAAAATGCAGCAACAGCGGCGCAGTCTAAGGCGGAAGAAGCGCGGATTGCCACGGAACGCGCGCAGCTGGAAGCAGAAAATGCAAAGCAGGTGGCGCTTGCAGCTAAGGAAGCGGCAGCGGCGACGGTAACGGCAGCCCAGGCGCTTGCCAATTTAGCGGATCTTGCGGCGTCTAACGCTAAACTTCAGGCAGACAGAGCCGTAGAGGCAAAAGAGGCGGCAGCTGAAGCAGCAAGGCGTGCCGAAGCAGCCCAAAAAGAAGCTCAGGAATTGTTAAAACAGGCAAAAGAAGAAGCAAACGCAAGGCTTTTAGAAGCACAGCAGCTGCTTATACAGGCACAGAAGGAAGCCCAGGATAAGCTTGCGGCTGCGCAGCAGGCGCGCGAGGAATCGGCAAAACTGGCGCAGGATATGGCGAATCTCTTTGGGATTACGAAGTTTAAGGAGTCAAGGGTAGGCATCCGGTCATTGAAAGGCGCAAAGAAGTCAGTGTCCGTGGTATGGAAGAAAACAGAAGGGGCAGACGGCTATGTAATCTGCTACGCTACCAAATCCTGTTTTGAAAAAGCGAAGACAATCCGGGTAAAAGGAAATGCAAAAACGGCGAAAGCCATCCGAAAACTAAAGAGCAAACAGACCTACTATGTAAAGGTCAAAGCTTACCGGAACGTGAACGGAGCGACAATTTACAGCAAATACAGCGCAAAGAAAAAAGTTAAGGTTAAATAAAGGACAGGATTTCAAAAAGGATGGAGGGCGAAAGCCCTCCATCCTTGGTTGTAGGTATTGTCTCATAGCACACCTATATATTCTTTTAGCTTTTTAATATTATTATTTAATATGATATCTTCATTAACGTTCAGCTTATCTAGCAGTTCCAAAGCCAATTCAAATTTTCCAACCCATCCTGGATCATGCGCATCAGAGTTTACGATAATAGGGACCTGGTATTGCTGGCAGAGGTTTATCATTATTTCGTAGTTTTTATAACAGTTTAACCGATACCCTTTTTTAGATAATGAGCTATTATTTACTTCTAAGGCTACATGGCACTTTTTGGCTGCCTGAACTAACCTTTCATAGTCTAAAGGGGTATTGTCATCGTCTGGATGGGAGATAAAACGTACTTTTGGATTTTTCATGCACTTGATGATATTGGCCGTATTGTTATCCCTGCCTTCATTTTCATAACAAGGCCTGTGGATACCCGCAATTGCATAGTCGAGGAAATCAATATACTCTTGTTTCAGTGACAGCCCTCCGCCATTTAAGACATTAATTTCACAGCCATGCAGTACTTCTATGCCGTGAATGGTTCTTGGGATGATTTCTAAATTTGAATAATAAAACGGGTTTACCGTGCCTGGGATTCCAGGGGCATGTTCGCTGATTCCGATTAAATGAAGCCCCTTCTCTTTTGCGGCCGCTGCCATTTCCCTTATTGTTCCATAGGCGTGCCCGCTTGCAAGTGTGTGCATATGCATATCTGCCAGTAATCTTTTCATAAAAGCCCCCCCTTAGCCAGCAATCTTGTCTCTTTTGTGTATAGTTTTCATATTTTTCGCTGTCTTTTTGTAAGATAATATGGGATTGATAAATTAAATATACAGGAATGCAGAGGAGGTGTCAATCAATATACAGTCCTTTGTAAAAAATGATCGGAAAAAATAAGTTGTTGCTATTTTTCTTGTAATTTTGTAAACTATATTTATCTTAAAACACATATTTGAGTGTGGCATAAGATACATAGAAAGGAGAGCCTTATGAAAAAAGCAATTAACCAGTCGTTACTAATCCTTATTTTAAATGGAATTTCCATCCTTACACTGATATTGATGGTAATATCCTTGTTTTCTTACAGCAGCACAAGCAGAAGGCTGGAGACAGCAAACGAGAACCGTTTTCTGTTAACTTACAATGCAAACCGTTTTATGAATGGTTCCGCTTATCTTACCAATGAGGTGCGGGCATTTGCCGCAACCGGCGACAAGGCGCATTATGATAATTACTGGAATGAGATTAACAACCTGCAAAACCGGGATCTGGGCGTGGCAGCCATGCAGGAAATCGGGATTACACAAGAAGAGCAGGGCATGATAGATGAAATGTCAGGGCTTTCCAACCAGTTGGTGCCATTGGAAGAGGAAGCCATGGAAAATGTACAGGATGGCAAGATGCAGCAGGCGTTGGATTATGTATATGGCAAGGAATACCAAGAAGCAATTACACAGATTAATGCATTGAAGGAACAGTTTCTGGAAGCCCTTGACACAAGGTCATTGGCATCTGTGCAGGAATTAAGCGCATTGTTAAACCAGATTAAGACATTTATGGTTTTGGCGCTAATGCTGATTGCCCTTATGCAGATGATGAATATGTTTGTTGTAAGAAAACAGTTGTTACGCCCGGTACTTGCTATTCGGGATCAGATGGTAGAGATTTCGGGCGGAAACCTTTCATCCGAATTTGCGCTGCGGCCAGATACGTCAGAGGTTGGTATGCTGGTGCAGTCCATCCACGAAACAAAGCACGAGCTCAAAAAGTATATAGGCGATATTGATTTTAAATTAAAACAGATGGCATCCGGGAATATGGATCTGGCAATTGAGAATAATTACCGTGGAGAATTTCTTCCGATCCAGGAAGCAATGCGTGAGATTTTGGATGCCCTGAATGAAACGCTTTTGCAGATTAATATTACTTCCGGCCGGGTATCCAGTGAAGCCCAGAAGATGTCGAATGAAGCCCAGACTCTTTCCCAGGGGGCGATTGAGCAGGCATCTGCGGTAGAGCGCCTTTCTGAGAGTATCCGTGAGCTTTCCGGGCAGGTAGACAGTACTTCGGCGGATGCGGAAGAAGCTAGGGGATCTACAACAGACGCAGCTGAGCAGCTTGCTGTCTGTAACCGGAAAATGCAGGATTTAAAGGTTGCCATTGGGGATATTTCTAAAGCATCCCAAAAAATTGAGGGCATTATAAAGACAATTGAGGATATTTCTTTCCAAACGAATATTCTGGCGTTAAATGCCGCTGTAGAGGCTGCCCGTGCCGGAGAAGCGGGAAAAGGGTTTGCTATTGTGGCGGATGAGGTACAGAGCCTTGCTATCAAAAGCTCCGCTGCGGCAAAAGATATTACTGATTTAATAGAAAATTCCATTCAGCTGGTGGATCAGGGGGCGGCGTTGTCTGTGGCGACGACAGAATCACTGGCAACAGGCGTATCAGGCGCGCAAAAATCGACCAAACTAGTAGAGAGGATTGCTAAGTCCGCTATGCAGCAGTCACAGTCGCTGCGGGAATTAACAAATGGGATGGAGCAGATATCACAGGTTGTGCAGATGAATGCGGAAGCGGCGGAGACTTCGGCGGCTGCGGCAGGAGAATTGAATGGGCATGCAGAAGAGCTGCAGAAGGCAGTTTTGAGGTTTCAGCTGAGAAAAGGATAAAAGGAGACGCTTATTATGACCCCTAAATCAAATACCGCTTTATTTGAAAATACCCCTGTATCTTCCGCGGTTATTAAGCTTGCAGTCCCTACTATTATCAGCTCGCTTGTTATGGTCATATACAACCTTGCAGACACGTATTTTGTTGGAATTTTAAACGATCCAGTTCAAACGGCTGCGGTTACGCTTGCGGCGCCGTTATTGCTTGCGTTTAATGCGGTCAACAACTTATTTGGCGTTGGTACGTCAAGTGCGATGAGCCGCCTTCTGGGCAGGGGGGAGACAGAAGCGGTAAAGGACTGCTCTGCGTTTGGATTTTATTGTGCGTTGGTTTGCGCTGTCCTTTATGCTTCGGCTACCGGGGTGTTACAGGAACCATTGGTGAACCTTTTGGGGGCAGGCGCGGATAGTTTTAGCGCGACGGCTGCTTATATGAAATGGGCTGTTTCATTTGGGGCCGTCCCTTCAATATTAAACGTTGTCTTTGCATTTCTTGTGAGGTCAGAGGGGAATTCGGTACATGCGAGTATAGGTACAATGAGCGGTTGCCTTTTGAATATTATATTGGATCCTGTTTTTATTTTGCCTTGGGGATTTGATATGGGGGCAGCAGGCGCGGGGCTTGCCACGTTTTTGTCGAATTGTGTGGCATGCCTGTATTTTGTGGGGCTGCTTTTTATCCGCCGGAGGTCTACATGTGTCTGTATTGACATCCGGCGGTTTTCTTTCCAAAAAACAATTGCGGCTGATATTTTCGGCGTTGGTGTTCCGGCAGCAGTTCAGAATTTGTTGAATGTGACAGGGATGACAGTGTTTAATAATTTTGCGACTGCTTATGGATCGCAGGTTGTGGCAGCAATGGGGATTGCCCAAAAAATTCAGATGGTGCCTCTGCAGGTTGCAATGGGGGCTGCGCAGGGGATTATGCCGTTTGTCGGATATAATTATGCCAGTAAAAATTATAAGCGGATGAGTGAAGCTGTCATGTACCTGCTGGGCAGGGCGTTAGCCCTTATGGCTGTAGTTGTAATTGGGTGCAGTATGTTTTCTGGCGGCCTGGTAGGGCTTTTCATAAAAACGGAACCAGTGGTTGAGTATGGCTCCCGGTTTTTGATTGGATTTTTGCTGGCATTGCCGTTTATGTGCGTAGATTATACAACTGTTGGTGTATTCCAGGCAATTGGTGCAGGGAAAAAGTCCCTGCTGTTTGCTTTTTTGAGGAAAATTGCGCTGGAAATCCCCGCTCTTGTGGCTTTAAATTATCTGGTTCCACTGTATGGGATGCCGTATGCTTCTATGTGTGCAGAACTGATACTGGCTGCGGTTTCGGCGGTGATGCTGCGGAAGGTGCTGAGAGGCGATGCAAAGGCGCAATAAGGACAGGAGGGCAAGATGACAATAGACAAAGTAAGGGCAGAACTGATGCTTTTAGAAGACAGAAAGAACGCCAAGCGCAGCAGCAGTATTACGCCGAATGCCAAACCGGTGCTTGGGGCACGCCTTCCCGATTTGCGCAGGCTGGCAAAACAGATAGCCAAAAAAGATTACCGGGCATTTTTAGAACAGTGCCCAGATGATTTTTTTGAATGGCAGGTTTTACAGGCGTTTGTACTGGGATATGCAAAGGATGATATCGAAACTGTTTTGGGGTATGCAGATCAGTTCATCCCAAAGATTGGGGACTGGTGTGTCAATGACAGCTTTTGCCAGTCATTTCAGATTGCACGCCAAAACCGCGCACATGTGTGGGAATGGCTGATGCGGTATGCAGATATGCAGGAGGAATATCCGCAGCGCGTTGTGGCAGTGATGCTTTTAAGCCATTTCTTGGTGGATACATATATAGAAGACGTACTTGGTGTAATGGACCGCTTAAAGTGCGGCGCATATTATACGAAAATGGGCGTAGCATGGTGTGTGGCAACGGCTTATGTGAAGTTTCCGGCGGAGACGTACGCATATCTTAAGGAAAACCGTTTGGATGATTGGACATTTAATAAATCGGTTCAGAAAATGACAGAATCGCTCCGGGTAAGCAAGGAGGATAAGGAGATGCTGCGTGGGATGAAGAGGTGAACGGTGTTTTGAATATTAAGATTACTTTAGCGTCTGTTATGATGGCGACTTTCTGCAGCTGGCTTTTGATGTGGTTGTTATATCAGACAAGGAAGCGGAAAGGTTTTGTAAAAGGAAATGGAATTTACAGTATAGTACTGCTATATATGTTATGCATAGCGCGGATTTTTTTGCCTTTGGACTTCCCCTTTACGAAAGGGATCCCTATGAAGGGGATGTTATCGGATTTTTACCGGATTTTGTGGTTTGACAGATATTCTGTAGGCAGGCTTGAATTACCAATCCTGGCATTTTTATGTGTTGTATGGTTTGGTGTTGCATTTGTGCTTGTGGTACGGTTTGTTAGGGATTACAGAAGTATATGCCGGATGGTTTGCCTGTTGGGCAAACGGGAGGATGAACAATGCAAAAGGATCTTGCAGCAGGTTTTTGTGTCGACAGGGGCAAAGAGAAAAGTGACGGTTTTTTATAGTAAGGAAATTACAATGCCTATGAGCATGGGGATAAGGGATTGGAAAGTCCTTTTACCAGATCAAGAGTATTCGGATCAGGAATTGTATTATATACTTATGCATGAATACCGCCATTTGTTGAATGGGGATTTGAAAGTAAAGATGCTAACGTATATATTTTGTTGTATATTTTGGTGGAACCCGGTTGTTTACCTGTTAGGAAAGGGTTTGGAGCAGAGCCTGGAAATGAAGTGCGATTTGTGTGTCACGGAGAAGCTATCGTTACATGAAGTGGCAAACTACCTGCAGACAATCGTTACAGCTATTAAATCGTGCGGAAAAAAGAGAAAGTCCATAATGATGAATGGGGCAGTGTCATTAGGGGATTGTGGTCAGGGGGAAATGAAGGAACGGTTTCGGTTTGTGATAGAAAGCCGGAAGGGGGACAGAAATAGAAGATGGAGTATGGTCTTGTTTACGTCCATGTTTTTGGTTGTATGGTTGGCATCTTATAGTATATTGCCGCAGCCATCCTATGATCCGCCAATAGACGATATTGTGACAGGGCCTAATGTTTTTGAGCTTTCACCAGATAATGCTTACCTGTTCTTTGAGGAAGGGGTATATTATTTGCTGATACAGCTGGAAACGGGAGAAAAGATTATTAATCAGGTTTCGGAAAACGGAAGGCTGTTATTTGAGTCTTTTGGATTTGAAGTAAGAGAATAAGTTAAACAGGAAAATTGCGCTTAAATCTATTTCCATGATGCTGGGGTCAAAAGCCCAACTACCGAACATTGAAAATTTAATATTTTACAGTAAATAAAGACAATCTACCCTTTTGTGAGTTATAATGGTAATAGTTCTAGAAAGGTGGTATCTCTTATGGCATTTAAACCGAATGATTGTCAACAGTTGTCCTTCGACGACAGCTTTATAGCACTAACTGAGCGTGAGAAAAAAGCTCTGGAAAAATCCTGGGCAAAAATCTTTGCTGATGAGATTTTTCCAGCAATAGATGAAGAACGTTTTTCTGTTCTGTATAGTGACAAGGCCTCCAGATCTAATACACCTGTTAATGTAATCATCGGTGCGTTAATCATCAAAGAGCTTTTTGATTATTCGGACGATGAAATTGTTGAGAACCTGATGCTTGACCTTCATCTCCAGTACGCCCTGCATACCACAAGCTTTGTGGAACAGCCTGTATCAGATAAAACCCTGAGCCGTTTCCGTAAAAAATGCTATGATTATGAAACACTTCACGGGGTGGACTTATATCATGACTGTGTAAAAGACCTTAGTGGCAAAATAGCTAAAATCATGAAGCTAAACGGGCGCATCCGCCGCATGGATTCCCTTATGATAGAATCAAATATCCGTTTTCTGAGCCGTATGGAACTGATTTATACCTGCATATCAAAGCTGGTTGTTTATCTCACAAAAAAGCAGCCGGATATCATTCCGGAACAACTGAAACATTATGCCGACCCGAATGACTATAACCGCATTTTCTATCATCAGAGAAATGATGACATGGGGGCCATTATCCAGACGCTCCTCACAGACAGCGGCTGTCTGCTTCATCTGTGCGGAACAGATTTTGAAGACGTGACGGAGTACCAGCTTTTTACCAGATGCCTTTCTGACCAGACTGTTGTGGAAAATGAAAAACGCCGCATGAGGACAAAGGAAGACGGTACGATGAATTCGTCCGCACTCCAGAATCCTTCTGACCCGGATGCCACTTACAGAAACAAGGCGGGTAAGCAGTACAGGGGATATTCTGCAAATATTGAGGAAACGGTTGGCAAAAATGGTTCTGTTGTGACGGATTATCAGTATGATAAAAACACCCATACAGACAGTCAGTTTCTCCAGGAATCTCTTTCGGCAATGGAAAAATCGGAAGAAGAAATCATTCTGGTTACAGATGGCGGTTATGACGGGCAGGACAACATTGCACTTGCAAAAGAAAAGAATATCCGCCTGGTAACAACAGCCTTAATCGGCAAAGAAGCCCCTGATGCACTGGCAGATTTTGAATTTAATGAAGATGGCACGCGTCTGCTGAAATGCGCAGCGGGCCACGTTCCAATCAGCCAGAGCTATACAAAATCAACAAGACAATGCAGGGTATCATTTGACAGAAATCATTGTGCCGGTTGTCCTTATCAGGAACAATGCCGTCCAAAGATATACAAAAAAGCCGCTTCATTTATCACTTCAAAAAATGCATCTAACAGGGCAAAAAGTCAGCGGTACATGCAGAGTGAAGAATTTAGCAGTCTGGCACGGTTAAGAAACGGCGTGGAAACAGTTCCTTCCAGTCTTCGGAAAAATTACCATCTGGACAGCCTTCCAAGAGGAAGGCAGCGAGGGAAATTTTTCTTTGGAAGTAAAATAGCAGCTTTGAATTTCAGAAAGCTCTTCGGATTTCGGAAGGGACTGGGAAACTATGCCCAAAATCCTGTATTAGTATAGAAAACACACTAAAAGTATGCCAATGCATTTGGAGAAAAGGTGCCTCTTATAACAAATCTACTGTGAAATATTACATTTTCAAGGTTCTACGAGTATTCAGCCATAGAAAACTCTATGTTTTGACCCCAGCATCATTTCCATACAGATAAAAAAAGAATGCAGCCTGTCGGCTGCATTCCTAAGGGGAGAGTTTATGAAAAAGTTTTATTTGCTATCAAATGAAGTAATGAGTGGGGGAACTTCATTTGATGGATTTAGTATATCCATAAAATGTGTTCATTTAGTGTCCTGAAAATGAAAGCTTTATGAAGAAATTCTAAATATATATGAAACGTATATTTAAGAAAATGAAAAACGATTCCCTGTGTAAACTAAGTGTTGGGCTACGGGTATAATTTAGGATTTGCAGGAGGTATATTTTGTAGTATAATAGCTATATGATCAAATAAAGGAGGAATGTAATATGCAGCAGACAATAAAGGGCAGGGCTATATCATGGCTGGCTTTTTTTCTTATGTCAATTTTGCTTACGGCCGCGCTGCCGCCATCTTTGGCACAGGCGGCTGTGCGGGTGCAATGGTACAATGGAGGAGGGGAAACGGAGATTGTGGTAGAAGCGGGTGCAAAGTTTTATATTGGCGATTATGTTAGTATATATTCAGATGCCGCGGCGTCTACTGCTTCTTTGGGAAAAGCGTCCTATCGGTCACAAGATAAAAAGGTTGCGTCTGTAAACGGCAAGGGGTACCTAAACGCAAAGAAACCAGGGACCACAGATGTTGTTGTTACATGCCAGGGCAAGACGCTGACCTGCCACCTTACGGTGGAAAAGAAAAATACGTTTGAGCAGACCAGATCAATAAAGGAATTAAAGGCAGCGGCAAAGGCGCTTGCCAAAGGGATGCCAAAGAAAATAAATGCGGCAAAAGGATATAACTTAAACCGCAAGGTGGCAAGCTATATGGAGGTTTATAATGGAACAGCTAAGGAACTTTCTTATGATGGGTTTTTGTATGAGGGAAACCGGCCTTCCCGGGATAAGGTAGATTATAAAAGAAGCAGCAGGTTAGCCGTTCCGCAAGCAGGTCGTTTTAGGACGGCAGATGCACTTTTAGGCCAGTTTAAAGCCGATAACAACCCTGTTTCCGTTAATTCTAAAAAGACCATGCGTATTGCGTCAGCGTCTGCAAGCAGTAAAACAGGTAAGATTGTGGTTAAGCTTACGAAGAAGCTTAGCGCGGAACAGATTCTGGGCGCACAGCTTGCATTTCCGAAGGAAAACATCGCACAAGCCAAGACAAAAGCGAATATTTCTATGACAATCTATGATGAAACGGCAAACCGGTATTATAAGGGCAAGCCTGTGCTTAAAAAAGGAGGCAGGCAGTTTGAGGTGCAGCCTGTGACAAGTACAAACGGCTTGCCAGAAATTGTAAAAATTGAAAAAGGCCATGTTTATATGCTGGGCTCGGAGCTGGAATGGTCAAATGGCGTGAAGATGACGGCAAAATAAAAAAGGAGTGTGAAAAGGAATGAATCCGGCTAAGTTTTTCTTGTTGAAAGGAATTTGGGACAGGTTTACATCAAACCATCCCAAATTTCCGAAGTTTCTGGAAGCGGCGATAAGGTCGCCTATTCGGGAGGGGACTGTATTGGAGGTGAAGATTGTGCATCCGGACGGGGAATCGATTGCTTCAAATATCCGGGTGACAGGGGATGATATGGAGCTATACCGGCAGATCAAAGATATTGTATCCGGCGGCTGATAAAAATTTTTAAAGGCCAGAAAATGGTATACAAGCTAATTTACATAAGTTATAATAAATTTATTGGGAGTTATTAAGGAGGGGGGATTTTCTATGGAACTAAAAAAATGTATTACAGCAGGTATGCTGGCAGCGTCCCTTTTGTGCCAAAGCCTGTTTTGCACGGGCTTTGCGGGGGTATTACAGACAAAGGCAGCGCAGAATGTTGCACTGAATAAGCCGGTTGAGGTATCGGCCCTGGAAGCGGACAGCCAGTGGACTGGCGATAAAGCAGTAGACGGGGACAGTACGTCGGCAGACAGCAGGTGGTCAGGCGGCAATATGAAAGTAACGGCAGACGCTGCGCCCCAATGGCTTACCATTGACTTAAAGGCACAGAAAACACGCGTGGATTCCATTAGAATTTCATTTTACTTAAAAGTCTGGAGCACAGATTATACCATTCAGACAAGGGCAGGTGAAAATGAAGAATGGCAGAATCTGCATACGGTTACGAACGCAGCGGCAGATACTAGGGATCGCGTGGATGAGATTTCGGGGACGGATGTGCCAGAACTAAAAAGATATGTTAGGTTTTATTTTAATGAGCTCAATTCTTTTGCGGGCGGGCATGCTATTTCTGTACGTGAAATTGAAATTATGGGGACGCAGGAGGGCGTAGATACCGGGGTTTCAAGCGCCCAGGACGCGTTAAACCAAATTGCAGCGCTTACGGTTGGGGCGGCAGACACAGAGCTTTCTATCCCGCAGGTACAAGGATATGACATAGGTATTTATGGGAGCGAGGTGGACAGGCTCATTGCGGACGACGGGACGGTATGTCCATATAGGATTGGGGACCGCAGTTTTAATTTGATTTTAAAAGCGGACAGTAAAACGGACGCTTCCGACACAGCAAAGAAAAATGTTACAGTAACGGTTTTAGGCAATACAGGGGCTTATCCGGAATTGTTCCCACAGATAAATAATCCGAACCCTATGCCTGCTGTGCTTCCTACTATTCAGGAGTGGTACGGGTATGAAGGGGATTTTGCACTACAGGAAGGCTCTGCCATTGTCATAAATGATGCAGCAAATGTGGGCCTTATGGCTGTGGCGCAGGAATTTCAGGCAGATTTGGAGGAAATCTGCGGAATAAAGCTGTCAATCCGCCAGGGTAAGGATGGGGGATCCAGGGACATTTATCTGGAATCCTTGACAGACGACGTATACGGGACAGGTCCGGAAGGCTATCTTATGGTAACAGGTGAGAAAGGAATCCGCATTTATTCATCCACACGCACAGGCGTGCTTTACGGGACGGTGACAACGGAGCAGATTTTGTACCAGGATGCGGCGCATAGGAACGTGCCAAAGGGCGTAATCCGGGATTATCCACTGTATGCGGTGCGTGGCCTTACCTTTGACGTTGCACGTATTCCGACCAGGTTTCGATTTTTAGAGGATTATTCTAAAATACTTAAATGGTACAAAATTAATGAGATGCAGCTGCATTTAAATGACAACCAGTGGTCTGAGCCGGCGTATTCACCGGATTATGAAAAATGGAAGGAAGTAGAGGCTTCCCACCGCCTGGAGTCTGAGCTGTTTCCATCGCTTGCAACAATGGATTCCAAGTTTATGACGCAAAGGGATTATGAAGGGCGTTATGATTATTATTATGGAACACATACAGGTACGGGGGGAGAGCTGTATTATACCAAGGAGCAATACAGCAGCTTGCAGCAGGATGCCGCGGACCGGGGCATTGAGCTTTTAATGGAGCTTGATACGCCAGGGCATTCTACACCATATACTAAATATGTTTATGAGAACCAAGAAGAGGTCATCCGTGCGCTTGCCGATCACAATTATCTGGAGGAGTCCGATTATTTTAACGCGGACGGCAGCTTAAAAGACGGCGCATCGTTTTATATCCATAACCCGAATTATTTTGAACTGCTTTCCATAGACGAAGAAAGCGGCAATACAGTGGAACGGCAGAATGCTATAAACGCACGTATTTTTATGACGGCATTATTCGACGAGTACTTAGGCGGCAGTGCTCCGTTAGTCAAAGCAAAAACAGTGAATGCCGGCGTGGACGAATACTGGGATCACAGCAAAGGCAATGCATTCCGGCGTTATATGAATTTTATGCAGGAGCTTTTGGGTGAAAAATACGGCAAGGAAGTGCGTATGTGGGGTTCTTTGAATAATTTCCCGGGAAACACGCAGGTAAATAAGGACATTATCATTGAAGTTTGGAATACGAGTGAGGAATCCCCATTAGCCAGGATTGCAGAAGGGTTCCGTGTTATAAATATCCCACAGCCTTATATGTATACGACTCCAGGGCGGTATCACAAGGATATGGTAAATGAAGCGTTTGTTTATTATAACTGGGATCCGGTTATCTTTAATGGGAATATCCGCGCCGAGAAAGGCGAGCCGCTGCTCCTTGGCGCAAAAGCTGTCCTCTGGGGTGACGAGAACAGGGAAGGGATTACGGAAGCCGACTTAAATGAACGCTATGTGCGCCTTGCCGCAATGTTAAGTGAAAAAACCTGGGGAGGCACAAAAGAGGATGATACATTTTTAGAATATGAGCAGACTTTTGACCGCCTAAGGGAAGGGCCGGGAACACATATTGCCAACCGTATAAAGAGCAAATCCAATGTAGTTTTGGATTATGATTTTTCTAACCTTTCTGCAGACGGAACAGTGATCTACGATGCCAGCGGCAACGGATACCACGGCAAAGTAACGGGCGGAAGCGCAGCTGTGATAGATGGCAGTCAGATGCTTGCGTTTGACGGACAGACGCTGATAGAGACGCCGCTTGAAAGCTTAGGCTACCCATATACCATGAGTTTTGACGTTTATCTTGATAATGCTGCACAAAATACGAAAGAATCCTCCCTGTTCTGCGGTTACGACGGCAGGCTGCAGGTAGCCGGATTGAACGGTGAGCTTAGTTTAAACCGCGATTATTTTACACAGTCATTTGGATATACGGCGCAGGCAGGTGAAAAACACCGCATCACTATTGTAGGCACCTATCAGGCTACCAAGCTATATGTAGACGGCCGTTTCCAAAAAATCCTGTACGCAGCGGCCAGCGATCCAGATCATGGCGGCAACATCGGGGCAAGCACCTGGGCTGATCAGGATAATAATTACCGGACGACATTTGTGTTCCCGTTAAATGAAATTGGAAAAGATTTCTATGGCTACCTGGGAAATATCAAAGCTTACAATAAAGCGCTTTCCGTAGAAGAGCTGGCAGCTGAAGGGGACATAAGTGCCCATGAAGTAGATGTGGCAAGGAACCGGCGAGCCTATACAGACAACCAGAACCCATCCTACCTGGGAGATACTATGCGCCTGTATCCGGGCTGGAAAGCAACTGATGGGGACGGGCATGTAACAGGGGCAGAAGGAGTCTCTGCTTCTAATGAATCCCGTTGGAATTCCTCTGACAGCAACGCAGATTTCTTACTAGTGGACTTGGGGCAAAAACGTACGATTTCAAAAGTAGCCATCGACTGGGAAGCCAGCCGTTATGCAGCTTCCTATAATATTGAAGTATCCACAGACGGAAAGGAATGGAAGACAGCCGCAGCCGTAACGGGCAATACGTCAAGCCTGACTGAGGATATATTTGAGGCCACCGAAGCGCGCTATGTCAAAATGCAAGGCGTACAGCGCAAATCTGGGGCAAACGATTACTGTATTTATGAAATTAAGGTTTATGAGACTGTTGATAAGGATGCGCTTGCATACGCTAGTAAGGATGCCGAAGCTTTCTTGAAAAAAGAACACATCGGCTGGGGGTCTATTGGTACTGGAGGCCGTTTGAAAGAGGCGGCTGTATATGAAAATGCAGTCTTAAACGATGTAATGGCAGGGCAGCAGGAAGCAAAATCAGCTGTTTTGGCCTTAAAAAATGCGCGTGAAGCATATGTGGCAGAAATCGTGGACGCTGCCTTAAAAAAAGCAGAGCCAGTTTTGGGCTTAAAGGACAGTTATGAAACAGAAAGCTGGATTTTTTTTGAAACGGCTTACCAGGCATTAAAAAATGCGGGCTCCGCTTCCCTGGCCCAGCGGCTTTCGCTTGCAAGGAGCCTGGATGCCGCAATAAATGGGTTAAAGAAAAAACCTGCACAGCCTGTACCTGGCATACAGCCCGTACAGCTTACGGCCCCTTCCGTTACTTCGGTTAAAAGCCAGGCAACGAAGGTGAAGGTTACATGGAACGCATCTATACATGCAGCTTCTTATCAGCTTTACAGAAAGGTGGGGAGCAAGGTGTCCAAGGTAGGCGCTGCTGTTTTAGGGACAACGGCTTATGATGAAAAACCTCTAAAAGGTACGATGCAGTATTTTGTAATTGCATTGTCCGGGGGCAAGGAAGGCTTTCTAGACAGCGCCGCAGGCAGCTCTAAATCTATTAAACTGCCAGGCATGGCATCAAATGTGGCAGCAGCCCAGGTTAAAGGGAAAAAAGCTGTTAAAATTACTTGGAAAAAAGTAAAAGGCGCATCCTCTTATCTGGTTTACCGTGCAGAAGGCAAAAAAGGCTCCTTTAAGAAAATTGCATCAGTAAAGAAAAAGGCTGTATACCAGGATAAAAAAAGGCTTAAAAAAGGAAAAACGTATTATTATAAAATAGTGACAGTTTCTGGCGGAAAGTACAGTCCGATGAAAGCGGCAAAAAAAGGGGTAAAGGTTAAGTAGAAAGTAATTGAACCTAAGGGTGGCAAGCGGTTGGGATTGTGCCAAATCCAGCTGCTTGCCACTATTAAATTTATCCGTTCTGGTTAAAAATGTTTTTTATACGGTTTTTATTGTTTTGAATGTAAGGATATGATAAAATATGCGGAGAAATTAGCAAGGGCAGTTGAAGCAGGAACAGGGGGGCGTCTTGGACAAGGATATCAGAATGGATCACAATATAATGGAATATTTGCTGGCTGAATTGAAGCATCCCGGTAAACCGGTGCAGGATATTTGCCGATTGCCTGGTACTGCGCTTACGTTGGAAGAATATGGGCGGAAAGCAGCTATACAGATGCGTCGGTTTTTAGATGAAATGCCAGGCGGATTTCTTATTTACCATGCAGATGGGGACGAGGAGATTATATATGCGAATAAGGCATTGCTCCGGATTTTTTGCTGCAGCTCGTTAGAGGAGTTTAGAAAATTAACTGGCAATTCATTTCAGGGGATAGTCTATCCCGATGACCTGGAAGAAGTAGAGGAGAGTATCAGGACCCAGATTGCCAGAAGTAAGTATGATTTGGATTATGTAGAATACCGGATTGTTACAAAAGAAGGAAGCATACGCTATGTGGAGGATTATGGGCACTTTATCCGTAGCCAGTCCATGGGCAATGTCTTTTATGTATTTATCGGTGATGCGACGGAAAAAAGAAAACAGCAGAAAAAAGAAGAACGGCAGACGCAGCAGGAGTATTTTCAGCAGCTTGAAATGATCGAAGGGCTTAGTATAGATTATGAGTCAATTTTTTATGCAGATCTGGACGCAGACCGGATCCGTGCATACCGGATGAGCGAAAGGATTGCAGAGCAGTTTGCGCAGGAAGGCCGCGAACAAAAATATACTGGGTTTGATACGGGTTATATTGACAGATGGGTTCATCCAGACGACAGGGAGCTGGTTAGGCGCACAACGGATCCGGATTATATCCGGAAAAACCTGGCTAATAAAAAATCTATGCATATTTGTTACCGGATTTACAGGGATGATAAACCGGCATATTTACAATTGCGCATTGTAAACATAGGGAGCAGCGAACATATTTCCCAGATTATGATTGGCTATCGGAATATTGATGACGAAATACTAAAGGAAATGGAGCGGAACCGTATTTTGGAAGAGGCGCTTAGCGATGCGCAGCTTGCAAACCAGGCCAAAAATATATTTTTATCAAATATGTCCCATGATATCAGGACGCCGATGAATGGCATTGTCGGGTATGCCGTTTTGGCGAAGAACCATATTGATGATAAAGAAAAGCTGATGGAATATTTAAATATGATTACTTCGTCAAGCGATGTTTTGCTGCAGCTGTTAAATAATATATTTGAAGTTGTGGGGATAGATTCCGAACAGATCCATTTGGAGGAAAACAAATGTAACCTGGTGGAAATGCTGAGCAATATACGCACAGCTATGAGCCTGCGTGCAGAAGAAAAGGATATTGAAATCCTGCTGGATGTTTCTAAGGTGGAGCATTCGCTGGTTTACGGCGATCAGAATAAAATTAGCCAGGTAATTCTATATATGATTGATAATGCAATTAAATATACCAATGTAAACGGCAAGATCCATATTTCTGCAGCCGAGCAGCCTATGCCTGTCAGGGATAGGGCTGTTTATCAGTTTGTAGTGGAGGATAACGGTATTGGAATCAGCAAAGAGTTCTTAAAACGTATTTTTGAGCCGTTTGAAAGGGAAAAAAGTACTACAATAGGAGGCGTCTATGGCACGGGGTTAGGGCTTACTATTGCCAAAAAAATCGTAGAAATGATGGATGGCTCAATAGATATTGACAGTACGGTCGGAGTAGGCAGCAAGTTTACAGTTACGCTTTGCTTTAGGCTGCAGGAAGAAGGGGATGCCTATAACAGGGCAAATGGCACGGATCCTGGAGCAGGCAGAAAAGCAATTTTGATGGTAGATGATAATGAAATCAATTTGGAAATCGGTGTTGAACTGCTTAAGGATGCCGGATATTTTGTAGAGACTGCTACAGATGGCCAAATCGCAGTTGAAAAAGTGAAAAATTCTAAGCCAGGGACATTTGGATTGGTTCTTATGGATCTGCAGATGCCAATAATGAATGGATTTGATGCCGCTAAAGCAATCCGCAGCTTGCCGGAACCGGAACTGGCTAATATCCCGATTGTTGCGCTATCGGCCAATGCGCTGAAAGAGGATAAGAAGATGGCATTAAACAGCGGTATGAATGAGCATCTTCCCAAACCGATTGATATAGATCAATTATATGAACTTGTCCATCAGATTTTAAACGATGTGTGAAGCGATGAAAATTACAGTTATTTGTGTAGGAAAAATAAAAGAAGCGTTTTACCGCGAGGCTGTTGCCGAATATGCCAAGCGCCTTGGGCGGTACTGTAAGCTTAAGATTGTAGAGGTTGCGGATGAGAAGGCGCCTGAGGGCGCCAGCGCTGCAGAGGAAATGCGCATCAAAGAAAAAGAGGGGGAGCGCCTTCTAAAGCAGATTAAGGAAGGCATGTATGTTATTGCACTTGCAATAGATGGCAATATGGCTGATTCTTTCGGGCTGTCGCGTTCATTGGAACAGCTTGGCCTGTCGGGTAAAAGTGATATTGCATTTATCATTGGAGGCTCCCTTGGACTTTCAAAACAGGTGCTTAGCCGTTCGGATGAAAAGCTAAGTTTTTCTAAGATGACATTTCCCCATCAGCTTATGAGGGTGATTTTATTGGAGCAGGTTTATCGGAGTTACCGGATTATAAATCATGAGCCATATCACAAGTGAGGGCATAAGTATCTTAAAAAAAGCTGACTGGGCATTGCAGGGCAGAACGGTATAAATTTATGGTTGACATAACCGCATCACTGTGCTAAACTATACCCAGTTAATAAATAAAGCAAAGTCAAAGATCAAAGAGAGTACTATAAAAAGGTTCCTCACAGAGAGCTGTCGGCTGGTGGAAGACAGCAGGGATATTTTATAGGAATGGGTTTGTGAGACGCAAAGCGAATGATAGTAGCGGATGCCGTGTTCCTCACGTTACAGGGGTGAGATATCGAAGAGATTCTGTATCAATAAGAGACTATGTGATAGGTGGCGAGTATTTTCCGGATCCGGGGAATACTTTTTTTTTACCGGAAGGGCTGGCTATCCATGGTGAATACCGGGTGGCACCACGAGAATATCGTCCCGGGCATTTTGGCCAATACGTCAAAATGCCCGGGATTTTTGATTGGCAATGTGCATACCGCAGAAAGGGATGGGATTTATGGAAAAACGAATTTACCGCATGTATCAAAAAACAGTCAGTATTGCAAATAGATCTACAGCTAGGATGTACGAAAATCTGGCTGGTAGGGAAAAAGGTTTTTTGCTGGAAAGTTATCATAAAGGCTATGACAGGTTCAGCCTGTTCGGTGCAAAGCCAGAGGAGACGGTTGTTTCGGACGGGCAAGCGCTTACTATCCACCGTGCAGACGGCAGCGTGGACAGAATGGAGGGCAGCCCCTTAGAACGGTTAAAGGAATATTATAGCTCCTTTGAAATCCGTGGGGAAAAAGCAGCAAATCGGTTTTTGGGCGGATTGGTGGGCAATTTGGGATATGATTTTGTACGCTATACAGAAGAAATACCGGATGAAAATCCAGATGAGATCGGCATAGAAACGATACAGATGATGTTTATGAAAGAATTTATCGTGGTGGATCATATTGCGGAAACTATGACGGCAGCTGTTTTAGAGGCAGATACGGCGCAAGGGAAAGAAATAGCCTTTAAAAAAGCGGGGCAGATGATAAAGGAGGCGTGTACCGGGACATCGAAAAAGAAACAGGAATTTTGCCAGGATGGTAAAATTATCCAAAAGTCGGATACGCCCAAATCATATGCTGATAAGGTACTAAAAATAAAAGAATATATCCGCAAAGGGCATATTTTCCAGACGGTACTTTCGCAGCGCTGGACTATTGAAACGGGGCAGGATGGTTTTGAATTATACAAAAAACTCCGGGAATTAAATCCGTCCCCGTATCTGTATTATTTTAATTATGGCACGTTTGAGGTTATCGGAAGTTCGCCCGAAATGATTGTAAAAAAGCAGGATGATAAAATTACAACCTGCCCAATAGCAGGTACAAGAAGGCGCGGAAAGGATGCAAAGGAGGATGCACGTTTACAAGAGGAGCTTTTGGCGGATGAAAAAGAACGTGCGGAGCATGTAATGTTAGTGGATTTGGCGCGCAACGATATGGGGAGGGTTGCCAGGTTTGGTACGGTAAAGGTAACAGAATTTATGAAAGTGCATAAGTATTCGCACGTAATGCACATGGTATCTTATGTAGAGGGAAGGGAAAACGGCGCTTGCCATCCGCTGGATCTGGCGGCAGCCTTCCTTCCGGCGGGGACATTAAGCGGTGCGCCCAAAATCCGGGCAATGGAGGTGATTGATGAGATGGAGGACAGGAGAAGGGGGCTTTATGGAGGCGCGGCCGGATATTTGGATTTTAGCGGGGATATGGATTTTTGTATTACAATCAGAACCATGATAAAAAAAGGGGATAAAGTATATTTACAGGCAGGGGCAGGAATTGTAGCCGGTTCCGTGCCTCAGTTGGAATATGAGGAATGCTGCAATAAGGTAATGGCGCTGGCAAAAACTTTGGTGAAGGAGGAACGCCTGTGATTCTTTTGATTGATAATTATGATTCGTTTACTTATAACCTGTACCAGTATGCCGGATTATTTTGCCGGGATATTAAGGTTTTTCGCAATGATAAAATTACTATTGATACGATTTGCCGGATGAAGCCGGATCGGATTATCTTGTCTCCCGGACCGGGAAGCCCAAATGAAGCGGGGATCTGTGTTGAAGTTATAAAAAAGCTTTATACAAAGATTCCGATCCTTGGCATCTGCCTGGGTCACCAGTGTATTGCAAAGGCGTTTGGAGGGGCGGTTTCGTATGCCAAGGAGTTGTTCCACGGCAGGCAGTCGCCTGTTGTACATGACGGTACAGGGGTTTTTGCAGGGCTTGCTTCGCCTGTTATGGCAGCGCGGTACCATTCGCTTGCAGTGGTGCGTGAGGGGCTGCCAGACTGCCTTAGGGTTACAGCGGAAACGCCAGACGGGGAAATTATGGCAATGGAGCACAGGCAGTATCCGGTGTTTGGGGTACAGTTCCATCCGGAATCGGTATATACCAGGCATGGTAAGGGAATGATTAAAAATTTTATAATTGGAGGGGTCAGATGATACTGGATCAGATTGTAGAGGATAAAATAATACGGCTTAAGGAACAAAAAAAACGGGCGCCGCTAAAGGAAGTACGAAAAAGTGCCGAAGCCGTCCGGCGGGAAGGGAAGAGCTTTTACCATGCTTTAAAAAAGGAAGGGCTTTCTCTGATTGGGGAATTTAAGAGGGCGTCCCCAAGCCTTGGCAGGATAAATGGCCAGATAGATCTGGAGCAGCGGATGGCAGAATACAACGTGTCTGTGGACGCAGTTTCCTGCCTGACAGAAGAGGATCATTTTTTGGGAAGCCTTTACTATCTGAAAAAAATCCGTACGATGACGGCGCTTCCAGTTTTACGGAAAGATTTTATGATCGATCCATATCAGTTTTATGAGGCGAAGGCGGCTGGGGCGGATGCGGTGCTGCTCATTGCAGCAATTTTAGACGATGGGATGCTGCGGGATTTCGGAGAGCTTGCAAAGGAGCTGAAGCTGGATGCACTGGTGGAAGTGCATGATGAAGAGGAGCTTTGGCGTGTACTGAGATTAGATGCAGAAATCATAGGCGTAAATAACCGAGATCTGCAAAATTTTGAAATCCGGCTGGAAACGACAAAGCGGCTGGCCCGTTTGATGCCGGAGGATAAAGTCTTTGTTTCGGAGAGTGGGATTACGTGTGATGAGGATGTACGGGAATTAACAGCGTGCGGGGTGGATGCGCTTCTGGTAGGGAGGGCGTTAATGGAGGCGGCACATCCAAAGGAGCTGGCAAAACGGTGGAAATACCAGTGCAATAGGAGACAGGATGCGGATGGAACATATCGCTTACGCCAGCTATAAGGGGGTGGTGTGTGTGCCAAAAATAAAGATCTGCGGCATTACGGACGAATGGGAGGCAGAATATTTAAATGAGGCCGGGGCAGATTATGCAGGATTTGTATTTTATGGGAAAAGCAGGCGCAATATCAGCATAGATAGGGCCCTTGCCGTTGCGGGGCGCTTGGATTTAAGAGTGTTGAAGGTAGCTGTAGTGGTAAGCCCGACGGCACAATTTGTACGCGGCATACAGGCGGCAGGATTTGATATCCTGCAGGTACACGGGGAGTTTTGCAAAGAAGCCCGCAGGGAGGCAAGGATCCCTGTCTGGCGCGCCGTGAATATCCGAAATATAAGCGCCCTGGAGGAATTTTTCAGGGAGGAGCAAAAGCAGGATAAAAGATGCATCCGTGGATATGTGGCGGATGGTGGTTCGTATGGTGCAGGCAGGGTATTTGACTGGGAGGCTACGGGAGGCAAGCTGCATGCGTATGCAGCGGGAAAGCAGCTCATACTGGCAGGCGGGCTGGCAGAAGAAAACGTGCAGCAGGGTATTATGCGTATCCATCCGGATGTGGTGGATGTCAGCAGCGGCGTAGAGGAAGACGGAAGAAAAAGCAGGGAAAAAATTAAACGTTTTATTAGAAAGGTGAGGGAACATGGACAGTAAGCATATTTCACAGGGCAGCCGGAAGGGATATTATGGGATATATGGCGGGCGGTTTGTTGCGGAGTCATTGATGAATACGTTAGAAGAGTTAGATCTGACGTTTGAAAAGGCTAAAAAGGACCCGGAATTTTTAGAAGAGTACCATTATTATTTAAAACAGTATGTAGGCAGGGAGACGCCCCTTTATTATGCAAAGCGTTTGAGTGAAGCATACGGTACGAATATTTATTTGAAGCGCGAGGATTTAAACCATACGGGGGCGCACAAAATCAACAACGTCATCGGTCAGATTTTGCTGGCAAGGCGGATGGGCAAAAAGAAAGTAATTGCGGAAACTGGCGCAGGGCAGCATGGCGTGGCTACTGCAACCGGGGCGGCGTTATTTGATATGGAATGCACGGTTTATATGGGGGAAGAGGATATGAAACGCCAGGAGCTAAATGTGATGCGGATGAAAATGCTCGGCGCAAAGGTCGTCTGCGTACGCTCTGGCAGCAATACGTTAAAAGATGCAACCAATGAAGCAATCCGTGTCTGGGCTAAAGAGGCAGAAGATACGTTTTACGTGATTGGATCGGCTGTGGGGCCGCATCCTTATCCCAAAATAGTGAAAGAATTTCAAAGTGTAATTAGCCGTGAGGCAAAAAGGCAGTTTTGGGAAAAGAAGCATAAGCTGCCAGATGTGGTGATGGCATGTGTTGGGGGCGGATCCAATTCGATTGGCATGTTTGCTGATTTTATTGAAGAAACAAGTGTAGAACTAATTGGTGTGGAAGCAGCGGGCAAAGGCATTGGAACAGAGGAGCACGCTGCGGCTATGGCAAAAGGGGCGCCAGGGGTATTGCATGGCATGTATTCATATTTACTGCAGGATGGGGACGGAAATATTAAACTGGCTTACTCGGTATCGGCAGGGCTTGATTATCCTGGCGTGGGGCCGGAACATGCGTATTTAAAGGACAGCGGGCGGGCACAGTATGTTTCCGTTACGGACACAGAAGCAATGGAGGCTCTGCTTGTGCTTTGCAGGCTGGAAGGGATTATTCCAGCGATTGAGAGCTCCCATGCACTTGCTTATGCGATGAAAAAAGCGGGGGAGATGACGATGGAGCAGGATATGGTTGTTTGCTTGTCAGGCCGGGGGGATAAGGATGTACATACAATTGAGGAATATTTAAATATGAAAAGAGGTTATGATATATGAATCGAATTGAGCAGAAAATGTTAAGCATAAAACAAAATAATGAAAAGGCGTTTATAACATTTATAACAGCTGGACTACCGGACCTGGAAGGCACCAAAGCGCTGGTACGGGCGCAGGAGGAAGCAGGGGTGGATGTTATTGAGCTGGGTATTCCGTTTTCTGATCCAATTGCCGACGGGCCTGTTATCCAAAATGCTTCTTATGAGTCTATTTGCCGGGGGACGAATTTAAAGAAGGTGTTTCGTTTGATGGAAGAAATCAGGGAGGAAGGCATAAATGTCCCAGTGGTTTTTATGATGTATTATAATACGATTTTAAATTATGGGCTTAGGGCATTTGCAAAAAAATGCAAACAGGCAGGTGTGGACGGCGTAATAGTGCCAGATCTTCCGCTTGAGGAGCAGGGGGCTTTGCAGGAGCCGCTTAATGAAGAAGGGGGGGCAATTTTAATCCAGCTTTTATCCCCGGTATCCGGGGCGCGGATCCCCGTTATTTTAGAGGGCGCCAGGGGCTTTGTGTATTGTGTGTCCTCTATGGGTGTTACAGGTCAGGAGGCCGCTTTTCATAAGGATGCAGTTACATATTTGAGTGAAGTAAAGGCTGCTTGTAAAATTCCAGTTATGATGGGGTTTGGCATCCGTACGCCAGAGGATATTGCGCCAGTCAGGGATATAATAGACGGTGTAGTAGTCGGAAGCCATTTGATACGGTTCTTGGAGCAAAAGGGGTATGATGCAGGGGCTTTAAAGGAATTCTGCAGTAGCTTTAAGAAAAATTTGCAGTAAAACATTTTGACAGGAGGTAGCAAAGATGCAGGCAGCAATTGAAAAAGTGGCGAATGGCCAGGATTTGACAGAATACGAAGCAAAGGATGTAATGGACTGTTTGTTAAGCGGGCGGGCAACCCAGGCGCAGATCGGGGCGTTTTTGACAGCCCTCCGGATGAAGGGGGAGACTGTTGACGAGCTGACGGGCTTTGCGTCGGTGTTAAAGGAAAAAGCGGGTACTATTTCACCGAAATGTATGAATTATGTAGATTTTGTGGGGACGGGCGGGGATCGTACGTTTACATTTAATATTTCTACTACGGGGGCATTTGTGGCGGCAGGGGCAGGCGTACATATTGCAAAGCATGGGAACAGGTCTATTTCCTCTAAAAGCGGTGCGGGGGATGTGCTTGAGGCGCTGGGGGTTAATATTATGGCGGATCC
>OFGF01000125.1_pt1 | contig 75686 bp, 66 predicted proteins | sample 1521711 | NCBI WGS metagenome assembly OFGF01 (sample SAMEA3504092, study PRJEB24116) | mouse gut metagenome | biome: mouse gut; feature: mouse-associated habitat; material: faeces | place: Denmark | collected 2011 | reverse complement strand
CAAATCCGCCGCAAAATTGGTGTCGTATATTTCGTCAAAGCCCATAATGCGCAACGCTTCCACCAGTTTGCCGAAGGAATTTTCCCCCTTATTAATCTGGAAATGATCGCCGACCGCAATCCGGACGGCCGGGGCAACCTGCGCTATCACGCGGACATTTTTGTCTTCGATGGCGTCCCATACAACCGTAACGTTTGAGCGTAACGACAACGCTGAAGTCGGACAGACTGACGCGCACTGCCCGCAGCCTACACAGTCCGTTTCGCTCAGCTTTTTGTGGAACGCCGGCGTTACTTCGGTTTTGGCGCCGCGGAACGCAAAGTTGATGGCGCCCACGCCCTGGATTTCGTCGCAGGTGCGCACACAGTCGCCGCAGAGGATGCATTTGTTCGGATCCAAAACGATGCTCGGCGAACTCATATCAACCGGGCGGGCTTCCCTGGTATTGGGGAAACGCACGTCGTGCACGCCGACCCGGTACGCTAACGACTGCAGTTCGCACATGCCGTTTTTGTGGCAGACCGTACAGTCCCTGTCGTGGGACGCAAGCAAAAGCTCTATAATTAATTTACGGTAGCTTTGGATACGCTTGGTATTGGTGTAGATGACCATGCCGGGCCTTGGCTGCTCAGAACAGGATGCAAAAATCCTTCCTTTGTCGTCTTCCACCACGCACATACGGCACGCCCCGTAAATGGATAATTCGGAATGGTAACAAAACGTCGGCAGGTCAATGCCGATTTTACGGATTAAGGAAAGGACGTTTTTCTCCCCTTCTATCGGCACCTTTTTGGAATCTATTGTAATATAATCCATCTTTCGTTCCTCCTAACTTTCTTTCACAATCGCGCCAAACGGACAGTTATCCAGACAGCTGCCGCATTTGATGCACAACTCCTGATCGATTACAAAAGGTTCCTTTATTTTGCCGTTGATTGCGCTGACCGGGCAGTTCCTTGCACACTTGGAGCACCCCTTACACAAATCCGTTTTGATTTTGTACTGCATCAGCGCCTGGCAGGTACCTGTTTTGCAGCGTTTTCCTTCTACATGATCCAGGTATTCCTCCCTGAAATTGCGAAGCGTAGAAAGCACCGGAAGAGCCGCGCTTTTGCCCAGCCCGCAGAGCGCCGTATTGGTAATCGCTTCCCCAAGCTCTTCTAAGGTTTGAAGCGATTCCTTCGTCCCTTTCCCGGCAACGATATCCTCTAAGATATCCAGCATCCGTTTCGTCCCCTCGCGGCACGGCACGCATTTGCCGCAGCTTTCGTTCTGGGTAAAATTCATAAAGAAACGGGCAACTTCCACCATACACGTATTTTCATCCATAACCACAAGCCCGCCGGAGCCAATCATGGCGTTTAGCTTCTTTAAGGAGTCAAAATCCAGGGCAACCTCCAGATTGCTTGTCACCAAACAGCCGCCGGACGGCCCGCCGATCTGTACGGCCTTAAACGGTACGTCGTTTTTGACCCCGCCGCCGATATCGTATACGATTTTACGCAGGTTGGTGCCCATTGGCACTTCGATTAACCCGGTATTCTTCACGCTTCCGGTCAGTGCAAACGCTTTGGTGCCGGGACTCCCTTCGGTTCCTATAGTACGGTACCAGGCGGCGCCCTCGTTGATAATCATCGGCACATTAGCATACGTCTCCACATTGTTTAACACGGTGGGCTTTGCAAACAGCCCCTGCTCTACGGTTCTAGGGGGCTTGGTCCTCGGCATCCCGCGCTCGCCCTCAATGGACGCGGTCAAAGCGCTTCCTTCCCCGCAGACAAACGCGCCCGCGCCGCGGTTAATATGTACCTGGAAGCTAAAATCCGTACCCAAAATACGATCGCCCAAAAGCCCCGCTTCCTCGGCCTGTGCAATCGCAAGCTTTAAGCGGCTGATTGCAAGCGGATATTCCGCGCGCACATAGATATAGCCGTTCTGCGCGCCGACGGCATAGCCCGCAATCATCATCCCCTCTAACATTTTGTGCGGATCGCCTTCCATCACGCTGCGGTCCATAAATGCGCCGGGATCGCCCTCATCCCCGTTGCAGACGATATACTTGTCCGCTTCCTTCTGGCGCGCCACCTGCTTCCATTTATATCCGGTCTGAAAACCGCCGCCGCCGCGTCCCCTTAAATTGGACTCTGATATTTCCTCCACAACCGCATGCGGCGTCATTTCAAACAGCGCCTTCTCTAACGCCTGATAACCGCCTACAGCAAGGTATTCGTCGATATTTTCCGCGTCGATATGGCCGCAGTTTTTTAGTACCAGGCGCGTCTGCTTCTCATAAAACGGAATTTTCTCCTGTGTCTCGTATTTTACGCCGTCCGCTTCATACAATAGCCGCTCCACCGGAAGATCGTTTTTGATGGACATTTCAAAAATCTCGTCGCAGTCTTCTTCCTTTACCTTAACGTACAGGTAATTCTTCGGCTCAATCCGCACAAGCGGGCCCATTTCACAAAACCCGTGGCAGCCGCTGCGCTTTACCTTTGCATGGGCAATTTCCGCGCCAAATTCCACCGAAACGTCGTCCATTCCCGCCGCAAGCTCCGAAAAGCGGTCATATATTTTGGCGGAACCGCCGGCAAGACAGCCCGTTCCGGCACAGACTAAAATCCGGTGCGCCGGGCGTTTCATTGCTTCTTTTGCTTCTTTTCTTCTTTTATCCAAGGCTTCTCTGTTTTCGATTCTCATTTACCCTTTTGCACCTCTCAATTCTTCAAACAGTTCGTGTACCTTTTCCGGCGTCATAGCAGGATGCACCACATCGTTGACCGTAAGTACCGGGGCTAAGCCGCATGCCCCAAGGCAGGATACAGTTTCTAATGTAAAGAGCATATCGTCCGTCGTATGCTTACCTTTGCCAAGCCCAGTTTCTTTATAGATCTGATCCAAGATTGCAGTAGACTTGCGCACATGGCACGCCGTACCGTCGCATACCCGGATCACGTACTTGCCCTTAGCTTCAAAGGAAAAATTCTCATAAAAGGTTGCTACGCTGTATGCTTTAGCTTCATTGATGCCAAGCCGCTTTGCCACGTAGCTTAAAAGCTCCGGCGGCAGATAGCGGTAATGGCTTTGGATATCCTGGATAATCGGAATCAAAAACCGCTGCACCGTCCCATGCTGGCTGATGATTTCATCTGCCTTGTCATAGTAAGATTGTTCTAACATAAAAACCTCCATCTTGTGTATTGTATTTACTTAAGGCCGCTGAATCATTCTGTACAGAATGGGACGTGCCGCCTAATGTACGGAAATATGGTTAATGACTAACTGCGCGATACAAGCCATCCCCTCGTCATTCGGATGCGCCGCCACAACTTCATTTGTAATCGTATGCTGCCCGCCGTCTGCGCCGGACACTACCGCCCCAATCGCAGAACGGTAAAACGCTTCATATCCATTCAAAAAATCAGTCATTTCCACAAACGGGACGCCATAAGCCGCGCATGCCCCCCGCTTTGCCGCTTCAATATCCTCGGAAGGCCAAAGCGTTTCCCCCAGCATCAGAATCTGCGCATTTGGGGCTTTTTCCTTAATCAGCTTCACCAGGCTATTGTAATCGCTTCCTAAGGTTTCTTTAAAGGAAGTAATATTCTCCCCGGTCTGTATGGTAACAAGATCTGTATGCTCGTTAAAATAGCCTTCATAATCTGCCAGTATGGCATTCCGGTTCTGCGCCACTTCCCATTTCTTCAGATCCAGGACGGTTGTCGTGACGTCTTTGGGCGTCTGTCCGCCTAACCACCTTGCTACCAGGTGTATGTAATCTTTTTCTTCGGAAGAAGCCGCCATGCCCCAGCTCCCCCACCAGTTGCCCTCTGCGACATCGTTACAGGTCACTGAATTGCCCAGTGCAACGTAATCAAACGTTTTATCGGAAGCAATAATCGCTTTGACGCCGTTGATTTCAGTCTCGGTTTCCGTCTCTGTCTCGGTTTCTGGTACTGCTTCGGTTGCAGGCTCCGTCTCTGTCTCCGGTTCCGTATTTAATTCCCCTCTGCCATCTGCTGTGGCGGACGTGTCATCCTCTGGCTGCAGCGCTTCTTCCGGCTCTGTCGTCTCCGTTACCTTTTCCTCAACAAATGCAGACCTCACTTCTGACTTATGTTCTGTTTCCTGTACCTCCTGCTGCGTTTCGCCAGTATTCCCGTTGGCCGCGCAGCCGGCAAACAAAAATACTGCGCACATCATAAGAATCAAATTAGAATAAATTTTTTTCTTCATATACACAACCTCTTTTCTTAGTATTCCGTTAGTTATCTGATTATTATAATTGAATGGCTTTTAGATTACAATACTTTGAAATGTAAAAAAAAATGTAACTAAATTAAATTTCTATGTATAAACCTTAGATTACCGGCCCATACTATAATTGTTCCCGGTGAGAGAAATCCCCCACCGCTTGCCGGGAACTTTTTACAAAAGATGCAAGAATACTTATCCTCCCCTGGAAGCTTTCAGTATATTTTATATTATGCTGGAAGCTTCCTTTTTTTGGCAGATATGCCCTTCCCCTACTTAAGCTCCCTTAATAATCCAGAAACCCCCTCTTTTTCCACAAGTTGCTTATAGTACCCTATTTCCCCGAAAATCAGGTCGTCAATCACCTGCATCCCCAGCAATTCCACTGGGGCTTTATCATCCGTCAGCAAATACCTGCCCGCCTGATATTTTTCCAGCGCCCCTTCTACCTGTGCCATCATCCCTGAAAGCTTCTGATCCGGTACCTGGCTGCGGTTTTCCGAAAAATCCGAGAGCATCCCAGCCGAATCTGATGCATACAGCTCCCTGTTCGTTGTCCCCGGCACATCCGCCGTATATACCTCTTCAAACACAGACGCTATCGTATCCGCAAGATACTGGTTAATATTCCCCTCCTTTTGCCCGCGCATATTCATATTCACAACCATCACGCCGTCCTCGGTAAGGTGCTCCTTCACCAGCGTAAAAAATTCAACCGATGACATCTGGAACGGTATTGTAATATCCTGGTACGCATCCACCATAATCACATCGTATTTTCCATCCACAACATTCAAATATGCACGGCCATCATACGTGCTCACCTTCACATCCTCCGGAAGCTTAAAGTATTGCCTGGCCAGCGCTGTAATTTTCTCGTCTATCTCTACGCCTTCTACCTGTGCACCGCTAAAATAACGTTTGCACTGCGAGGCAAACGTCCCTGTGCCGTTTCCCAATATAAGCACACGGAATTCCTCTTTTTCCATAACATCCGCCATAAGCGGGGCCGCAAGGGCATAGTCATAATACATCCCGGTCAAGCCGCCGTCCTTTTTTAAAATAGACTGCACGCCAAACAACACATTCGTGGAAAGTACCACATTGTCCTCGTCCTCTTTTACCTGCAAATAATTGTATACCGACTCCCCTTCATATACCAAATCCTTCTCCCAGAATGCAAAGCTGTCCGAATAACCTGTAACACAGCAAATCAAAAACAAAATAAATGCTGCGGCCATCCCTTTATGCCCCCTGCCCGCCTTTATAAAATAAACAGCGGACAACAAAAGCAGGATTCCGGCAAACACCAGAAATGTAACCGACGTACCGACTGACGGAATTGTGACAAACGTAGGCAAAAATGTACCTATAATACTGCCTATGGTATTTGAGGCATTTAACATACCAACTGTCCGGCCGTTGTCTGTTAGGCTGTCCATCGTATATTTTACCAAAGACGGCGTAACTGTCCCCAGCAAAAACAGCGGGAAAACAAAAATAGCCATACAAGCAAAAAAACCGGCCCATACCAAAAAATTGGAATTGACCGTAAATACCAGCGCTGCGGATATGGCCAGAATGACATATTTACCAGCCGCCGGGATGCATGCAATCCAGACAGCGGCAACAAGGATCCTGCTATATAGCTTGTCCGGATTTGGGTTTTTGTCTGCATACCTTCCACCATAAATATTGCCAAGCGCCATAGCAATCATAATCGTGCCGATAATAATAGTCCATACGATTTGGGATGAGCTAAAATACGGGGCCAGCAGGCGGCTTGCCCCAAGCTCCACTGCCATGACAGACATGCCCGCGAAAAATTCGGTCAAATAGAGGTATTGTTTATTGGACAATATTGTTTTTTCTTTCATTTTTGCATTCCTTTCTTTTCCTGAAGGGTTCATAGCCCAATTATACCATATAATTGACTGCAAGGGCAATGTATCGCAAAAGCCTCACTTACGTTTCAAGTACTTACACAAAGCATCCGCCGCCCCGCTTTTCCCCCTCCCCTTATCCCAAACCATCTGTACCTCCCGCTTCGGCACACTAATATCCAGACCAATCTGTAAAATCTCCCCCTTACGGATAAACGGCCTTGCCATCGGCTCTGCTACAAACCCAATTCCCAGGTTATTCCGGATCAAAGGAAGCATCAGATCGGATGCCGCCACCTCCATATCCAGCTCAAAATCCGTTTGGCGCCCGGCAAATAAATCCTTATAAAACTCATAGGTTGCCGTACCGCATCCCAATCCAATCAAAGAATACCGATAAAGCCCCTCAAGCTTTAGCCCCTCTTTTGCAGCCGCCGCATATTCTGTCCCGCCGACTAAAATTTCCTCAAATTCCATCATTTTCTCACAGCGCAGGCTGGCAGAAGACATAAATGGCGTTGTAACTACTGCAAAATCTGTTTTGCCGCTGATAAGCCCTTTTAAAATTGCAGGCGTAGCGCTGTTTTGGATTTTAATTTTGATCTCCGGATATGCCGTATGAAAACCATGCAGCCTCTGGAGCAAAAATAAATGCAGCGCTGTTTCCGTCACGCCAATCTCTACGATACCTTTACACTCTGTATCCCCGCTGCGTATCTCTGCCTGTGCGCCTAACAAATGCTGGCAGGCAATCTCTACATGCTCATACAGCCGTTTCCCCTCCTGCGTCAGCTCAATCCCCCTGGGCCCCCGGATAAAGAGCCTGCAGCATAGCTGTGATTCCAAAAGCTTTATCACCCTTGTCACATTGGGCTGGTTGTTTTTTAATACCCCTGCTGCCTTGGTAATGCTTTTGTACTTGGCAGCATAATAAAATATTTTATAATATTCAAAATTTATATCCATATCTTCATAATATCTCTACTATACAATCTATATATTTTTCATATTTCTAAAAAGCAGTATAATACGTTGTGGAACGAAAGTAAACAGAAAGGGTTGAATATTTATGAATCAAGATCTGACAACAGGAAAACCACAAGAGGTGTTATGGAAATTTTGCCTGCCCATGTTTGGCAGCATTATATTCCAACAGGTTTATAATATCGCCGATTCATTCGTAGCCGGAAAATTTATCGGAGAGCATGCCCTTGCCGCAGTCGGCAACAGCTATAATATAACGCTTATTTTTATTGCATTTGCGTTTGGATGTAATATCGGCTGCTCAGTCATAGTATCCCGGCTGTTTGGCGAAAAAAATTACCGGGCCATGAAATCTGCCGTCTGTACTGCCTTGCTTTCTGGAGGCATATTATGTATGATTTTAATGCTTACAGGGCTGTTCTCATGCAACGCCCTGCTGGACATGATGAAAACACAGCCCAAAATCCTGCACGACTCTGCAATTTACCTTAATATATACCTCCTTGGGCTTCCCTTTTTATTCTTTTACAATATTGCAACAGGTATTTTTTCAGCCCTTGGAGATTCCAAAACGCCTTTTTTCTTCCTTGCATTTTCATCAAGCGCGAATATAGCGGCAGACATCCTGTTTGTCAAGCTGTTTCGTATGGGTGTTTCCGGCGTGGCATGGGCAACCTTCCTCTGCCAGGGCATAAGCTGCGTCTGCTCAGTCATCCTCGTCAAAAAACGCCTTTCCAAAATAAAAACAGATGGGCACATCCCCGTTTTTTCATGGGATATCTTTAAAAAAATAGCCGTTATCGCAGTGCCAAGTATTTTGCAGCAATCCTTCATTTCTGTAGGCAATATGCTGATACAGGGGCTTATAAACGGCTATGGCGTCAGTGTCGCGGCCGGATATTCTGCCGCCGTGAAATTAAATAACCTGGTAATTACCTCATTTACTACTATTGGCAATGGTATTTCCAATTTCACGGCACAAAACCTTGGAGGGCGCAAGTACCTGCGGATCAAAGAGGGCTTTCGGGCAGGGCTCAAATTAGTCTGGCTGCTGTGTGTGCCCTTTTGCATCCTATATATTGGGCTGGGCGGCCGGCTGCTGCTGCTATTCCTCAATGAAACCTCCGTCACCGCACTTACAGCTGGGCGCCAATTTTTATTCATCCTGTCGCCGTTTTATTTTATTATATCTGCAAAACTCATCGCAGACGGTGTCCTGCGTGGAAAAGGGGCCATGGCCCCCTTTATGGCTGCAACCTTTACCGATCTTGTTTTGCGTGTCCTATTAGCATTCCTGCTTTCCGGCTGGATGGAAGCGCCCATTGGTATCTGGTGCGCATGGCCTGTTGGCTGGACGGTTTCCGCTGTCCTTTCTATTTGGTTTTACCGCACAAAATAAACGAAACGGGGCAAGGGGCCATTTTATGGCATGGCCGGTGGTTCCTCCCCAAGCCCGGCCAAAAGCTCCATTGTCCCCTCGCTCTGCTGGCCTAAAATCCTTCGTATCTGCTCCTCTGTCACCGGATCGTTGTCCTTTTTTTTCCCATATCCCGCCGACGGAATATTCGCCCATCTGCCCTCATCGTCAAGCACGCCCTTAGGATTTCCCGCTTCCTGTACAGCCGCTGCTTCTTCCACTTCCTCTGTTTCCACTTTTTGTTCCCCGGGCATTACATAACGCACATTATATCCTTTTACTATACTTCTGGCGCACTTTTCCCTAAAATTCCTTTCATCAATTAAATCCTTCATCCTTTACCACCTCATTTGTATCTTATTGCAAACGTTCTTTTCGCATGAATAAAAAAAGCCAAAAGTGAGAATCATTTTACCATACTACTTTAAGAAACTGGAGGTCTCCCCATGGCTGGCTACAAAGTCGAAATCTGCGGTGTCAACACATCCAAACTCCCCATCCTCAAAGAAGAGGAAAAGAAAGAACTGTTTCAAAAAATCAAAGCTGGCGATGCTGCCGCCAGAGAAACTTACATTAAAGGGAACTTAAGGCTGGTCTTAAGTGTCATTAAACGTTTCTCTGGCAACAATGAGAATGTAGACGATCTGTTCCAGATTGGCTGCATAGGGCTAATCAAATCCATCGACAACTTCGATGACACCATAGGCGTCAAATTCTCCACTTATGCCGTACCTATGATTATCGGCGAAATCCGCCGTTACCTGCGTGATAATGCTTCTTCCATCCGCGTAAGCCGCTCGCTCCGGGATACTGCCTATAAGGCAATCCACGCCAAAGAGCAGCTTTCCAAAACCTCTTTTAAAGAACCCACTATACAGGACATATCCGAGTCCACTGGAATCCCCAAGGAAGAGCTGGTCTTTGCCTTAGATGCCATCCAAAGCCCCCTTTCCCTCTATGACCCGGTATATACCGACGGCGGCGACACACTTTATGTCATGGACCAGGTCAAAGACAAGAAAAATAAAGAAGAAAACTGGATTGAATCACTATCCATCGGCGATGCGATGAAGCATTTAAACCAGCGGGAAAATTACATCATAAAGCTCCGCTTCTTTGAAGGGAAAACGCAAATGGAGGTAGCAGAAGAAATCCACATCTCGCAGGCCCAGGTCAGCCGTCTTGAGAAGTCCGCACTCAAAAGCATGCGCAATTACCTTTCTTAGAATCCTCTCCATGCCGTGCACCTATTGTACGGCATGGGGACAAATGCCTCCTGCTACATAAAATTATAGCATATGCAAAAGGTTCTTGCACACTGTTTTTTTATGGTTTTTGAGTTTTTCTCCGCTATTCTAAGCGGATCATTTCTTTTTTCAGCCTCCGCATAATTTTCTTTTCCAGCCTTGAGATATACGACTGCGATATTCCCAGCCGGTCCGCCACTTCTTTTTGCGTCAGCTCCCTGCCCCCGCCTTTACCAAGCCCATACCTAAGCTCTACAATCATCCGTTCCCTGCCAGAAAGCTTATCAATTGCCTTGCCCAAAAGATGGTGCTCCACCTCTGCTTCAATATCCCGGTAAATTACATCTTCATCCGTACCCAAAATATCTGACAGTAAAAGCTCGTTGCCGTCCCAGTCCACATTTAGCGGCTCGTCAATGCTGACTTCCATTTTGGTCTTACTATTGCGCCTTAAATACATCAAAATCTCATTTTCAATACAACGGGACGCATACGTCGCCAGCTTGATATTTTTCTGCGGGTTAAATGTATTAATTGATTTTATAAGCCCAATCGTGCCAATTGAAATCAAATCCTCAACCCCGATCCCGGTGTTATCAAACTTTTTGGCAATATAGACCACCAGGCGCAGGTTATGCTCAATCAGCCTGCTCTTTGCCGTGGCCTCGCCGTTTTCCCCAAGGCAGCTGATGCATGCTGCCTCCTCCTCTGCTTCCAACGGCGGCGGAAGCACTTCTGCGCCCCCAATATAAAAGATGTCATTTTTTTGCCCGAACATCATATTATAGACGGATGACATCCATTTAAACTGAATCTGTCTGGGAATATTTATTTTTATGTACATAGCTTTTCCTCTCTTCTATTCATTACTTGAATACGCCGTTTTAAAAGGCGTCCCTTGTGTTGCCGTTAATGGCATTTTATCACTTATACTGCAATGCAGTATCATCCGGTATGGGCGGCCTTTAAATAAGGCGTCTTCTGCCGCAGCTAAAACCGCTGGCGCAAATACAATCCGGCCGTCCCCTTCCTTGATTGTTAAACATTCCACCGTAAACGCCTCTAACATCCCCTGCCCGCAGCCCACGGATGAAAACGGTATCAGGCGGACCGAAAAGGACTCCTTTCCACCCAAAGATTCAAACTCTTTGTTTGCGATAATATGTACAGGTTCTTTTAAGTAAGGGTCATACAGGGTATTCCCCGTATCGTAGAGCGCTAAAAGCGATACTGTTTTCCCCTGGTGGTTAATTGCCGCAGGATAAATCCGCTGCACATTTTTCCGTTTTCTGCGTAAAATAAAAAGAAACACCAAAACCGGGACGGCGGAGAGAACCAGGCATAGCTCGTAGTATCGCCCTCCCATGACTGTATGGTACAGCCACTCCATGCTTCCGCCTAACAGCAATACGATAAAATACATCAAAAGATAGGCTTTTACATAAATCTTTTTCCCTGCGGGGAAAAAACAACACACTACCATGACCGGATTTACGATAAAATGAATACACAGGACATAAAGGTCATAATTTGACAGCGCCAGGAATAAAATACATCCGGCAAGGCTGCCGGACGCGCAGCACAAAATGGCTCTGGGCAGCCTTCTTTTTTGCTGCAGCACTTCACTGACTGCATACACAGCCCAAAAATCCAGATAAAAATTAGTCAGGAAAAATACATCCACGTAAAATCCATAATTCACTCTTCACCTCCAGCTTCGTACTTTAGAAATTATTATAGTGGAAAATTTTTCTGAAATTTGTCAAACTAGGGAAAACAGAACGGAAAATCCATCTTAAAAAAATGACAAAAAAAGACCTTACGGGCCATTCCGTAAGGCTTTTGTATATAGGAAATGATTTTATTTGCGGGTGGTATTCTTTAGGAAGCTTGGGATCTCAATATTCTTCGCCGGGCTGTTCCCTTCCGGCTTTGACGGTTTTTTCAATCCGCCGTAGTTAAAGGGGGCTGCAGAAGGTGCAGGTGTGTTCTGTGCCCCCATATTGCCCGGATTCCCTGCATATGGGCTGCTGCCAGAGGAAACCGGCCTTACCGGGGTTGTTGCCTGACGGATCCCCCCCGCCATTGTACCAGAAGGCGCCGCCGCCCCCCTGCCGCCGAAGGTTCCGTACCTGGCTGTACCCTGCGGCTTATTCTGGATGGGTTCCTGGCTTTCTAACCCGGTCGCAATCACTGTAATCTGAACCTCGTCCGTCATATTTTCGTCATACTTGGCGCCGAAGATAATATTGACATTGTCCCCAGCCAGATCCTGTACATGGCTCGCCGCATCGTTGGCATCCATCAGCGATACATCGCCGGAAATATTGATAATAACATGGCTTGCACCGTCAATACGCGTCTCAAGCAGAGGGCTTCCGACCGCAAGCGTAACCGCTTCGAGCGCCTTATCGTCGCCTTTGGCCGAACCAATACCGATATGCGCCAGGCCCTTATCCTTCATAACGGTCTGTACGTCCGCAAAGTCCAGGTTAATCAGTGCAGGAATGTTGATCAGATCCGTAATGCCCTGAACCGCCTGCTGCAAAACCTCATCCGCCTTCTTTAATGCATCCGGCATCGTCGTCCGGCGGTCTACAATTTCAAGCAGCTTATCATTTGGGATCACAATCAGCGTATCCACGCATTGCTTTAAACGTTCAATGCCAGCAAGCGCATTGACCATACGGGTCTTTGCTTCAAACTTAAATGGTTTGGTTACGACGCCTACGGTCAAAATCCCCTGCTCCTTGGCAATCTGTGCCACGACCGGGGCAGCCCCCGTACCAGTGCCGCCTCCCATTCCGCAGGTGACAAAAATCATGTCTGCGCCCTTTACCGCCGCCGCCAGCTCTTCCGCGCTTTCTTCCGCCGCTTTCTGGCCTACCTCCGGCTGTGCCCCTGCGCCAAGCCCCTTTGTCAGCTTCTCGCCGATCTGGATTAACTTCGGCGCCTTGCAATTCATCAGAATCTGCTTGTCCGTATTTACTCCGACAAACTCGACCCCTCCGATACATTCGTCTATCATTCTATTTACTGCATTATTTCCAGCGCCTCCCACTCCGATTACAATAATCTTTGCACTGGAATCTATTTCTGGTGTCATAATTTCAAGCAAGGTAGCTCCTCCTCTTTTTACCCATTATTTATCTGAAATAGTTACTTCATAACTCTATGTAAGGTAATCTAATCCATAATACGGTATACTCCAACATATATATAATATATTTTTTTGCGTCGTTACGCAACAAAAAAATCAAAAAAATTTTATTTATTCTCCTGGAAAATTATATCCGTGCTGTTTTCTGTCCAGTTTTCCACATGCAGCGTACCGGTTTTACCAGATAACTGCGGCAGGATATAGGGCAGGCGCAGGATTTTTTGCGTTAGGCTGTCCGTACCGCCCAAAAGCACCCGTATGCCGCCGTACGACAACGAAATTTCCCCGCCTTCATCAAAATATATTTTCTCCGGAACCACCTCATTTTTCTTTAATGCCTGTGTTGTGACCAAAAGGCTCCTTAGCACCTTTTCGTCATTCAGCGGAAGCTTTTCATATAATACCACCTTATCGCAGGAAAGCCCCTCTACCTGGGGGACATCCTCGATGGTTTCCTGGGATGTTTCCACGACAAACCCGTCCTTGTCAAAATAGGCGTTCTGCCCGATCGCGGAGATATAAACAGATCCAAGCATTGCTTTTTCGTACACATGCACCTTAACGGTATGTGGGTTTTTCAGGGAGATTTCTATAGAATCAATAAACGGTATTTCCTTTACATCCAAAAAACGGTATTTTAACAGGACATACAGGGAATTCCAGGAATATTTGTCCTCCCGGATAAACTGCCCGATTTGTTTATCGGAATAAAGCTTATTGCCCTCCACCACAATTTCCTTTACAGTAAACACCTTCCACACCACAAGCACGGCTACGGCCGCCGAGAGCAATACCGCAAGGAATACGCTTAGCAATATTTTTCTTTTCTTTTTGCGCCGCCCCCTTCTGCGGACGATCTCTTCCCTGTCTTTTTCCAAATCAAACCATCTCCAGTCTAATGCCGCGTGATACGCTTAATGCCAGCCCCATCTCCGTCAAAAGGATTGCTACCGAAGTCCCCCCGTAGCTGATAAACGGGAGCGTAACCCCGGTATTGGGGATGGAATTGGTCACAACTGCAATATTTAAAATAACCTGGATCGCAATATGTGCCATAATCCCGACTACAATCAATGCGCCGGACAAATCCGGGGCATTGTTGGCGATAACCAAAAAACGCCAGATCATCAGCAAAAACAGCAAAATGACACAAATTGCACCAAAGAGGCCCAGCTCCTCGCAGATAATAGAAAAAATCATATCATTCTGCGCTTCTGGCAAAAATCCGAGCTTTTGCATGCTTTCCCCAAGCCCTTTCCCAAACAGCCCGCCCGATCCAATCGCATAAAGCCCCTGTAGGGTCTGGTAGCCCTTCTCAAAATCTTCCGGGTGCAGCCAAACCAACAGGCGGTCCGCCCGGTAACGCTCCGCAAATATGTAAATGGCGCCAAATGCCGCCACAAGCCCGCCCATAAGAAAAAACTGCAGATATTTCGGGCTCGCCACAAAAATCAGGCAGATGCTGATTCCAAGTATAATAATTGCCGTACTTAAATTGCTCATAGCAACAATAATGACTACTGGAGCAATAACCATCAAAAGCTTAAATACCGTCGCCAGCTCCCTCACCCGTTTGGCCGATAAGCTGATTAGGGCGGAAAGGAAGAGGATTACCGATATCTTCGCCAGCTCCGAAGGCTGAAAGGACAATGGCCCGATTTTCAGCCACCGGGTAGACCCGTTTAGATTTGTCCCTTTAAAAATAACCGCAACACAAAGCCCCAGGGAACCCAGATAAGCCAGCCAGCTTAAATTCAGCCAAAAATGATAATTCGTCCTTGCCATGACAAACATGCCGCAAAACCCCAAAATGGAAGCAAAAAGCTGTTTTTTCAGATAATACGCGGAATCGTTCATTTTCAGCTGCGCGTTATACGAGCTTGTGCTATAAAGCATGACCAGCCCAAAACCCACCAAAAATATAATAATAAACAACAGCGTATAATCAAAATATTTTATTTTCTTTTTCCCACCACCGGATTTTTTGGTTTTTTGGGCCATAGAGTCACTCCTTTAATTGATTCACTATTTCCTTAAACTTTCTGCCCCGCTCTTCATAATTAGCGAACATCCCCCAGCTTGCGCATGCCGGTGACAAAAGCACTGCGTCGCCGGATACAGCGTGCCCATAGCAGAAACGGACTGCTTCTTCTAAGGAATCTGCCATAGTGACCGCTGTAAACCCTCTTGAGATGGCTGCGTCCCTGATTTTCTCCCTGGTCGCGCCGATTAACACAAGCCCTTTAACCTTCCCGCCAAACGAATCAATCCACGCGTCATAAGAAGCATTTTTATCATAACCCCCCCCAATTAAAAATGTTGGCCTATCCATCGCGCAAATCCCCTTGATGGCTGCATCTGGATTCGTCCCTTTGGAATCATTATAAAACCGGACGCCCCGTATTTCGGCGACATATTCTATCCTGTGCTCTACTGCCTGAAACTTTAGCAGCGTTTCCCTTATTTTACTGGACGGTACGCCAAACCCCGCTGCCATTGCGGCTGCCGCCATCGCATTTTCATAATTATGCATCCCCAAAAGATTTAATTCCTCTGTTTTTACAAGGGCTTTTCTCTGTCCTGATTTTGACGAATAAATCACGCCATCCTCCAGATAAAATCCGTCTTTTAACCTGCGCTTACTGGAAAACCAGCAGACACGGACACATAGCCCCTCTCCAAAACGCCTTAGCTCCTCATCCTCATAATTTAATACGCATAAATCATTTGGCCCTTGGTTTTTAACTATGCCCTCTTTTGCCGCAACGTAATTGGCCATAGTGTGGTGGCGGTCGAGGTGATCCGGCGTAATATTTAAAATCGCCGTAACCTGCGGCGCAAACGTATGCGCGGTTTCAAGCTGAAAGCTGCTGATTTCCGCTACGGTCACTGTCTCGCTGGTTGTTTCAGAAGCAATGCTTGTATATGGGATTCCAATATTGCCAACTATCTTCACATCCAAATAATGGCTTTTTAATATCTCGCCGAGCAGCGCTGTTGTCGTTGTCTTGCCGTTTGTACCGGTAATCGCAAGCAGCTTCCCTTTGGAACATACATAAGCCAGCTCAACCTCTCCCCAGACGACAATGCCTTTGTCCCGCAAGCCTTGTACAAATGCAAGATCCGCAGGCACCCCGGGGCTTAAGATCAGGATATCAGTGGCCTTTGCCACTTCTTCTGGCAATTCACCGCAATAAAGCGGGATTCCTTTTAAAAGCGGGTTGTTTTGGTAAAATGCTTCTTTGTCTAATCCGGCGTTGCCGTCATAGAGGGCTGCCGTTATCTGTTGTTTTTTTAAGAGACAGGCTGCAGCCGTCCCGCTTTTGCCTGTTCCCATGACAAGAAAATGTTTATCTTTTAAAACCATTTTTTCCTCCTGTTATATGAAACCAAAATGATAATTCTTAAAAAACGCAGCCAGCCAACGCTTCCCCCCTTATTAATATACTACATTGCCATCAGCGCCAAGAGGCTAAGCAGCGCCGTTATAATTGAAAATACCGCCACAATCCTCGTCTCCGACCATCCCCCCAGCTCAAAATGATGGTGGATAGGCGCCATCTTAAAAAACCGCTTTCCATGGGTTGCCTTAAAATAAGAAACCTGTATCATAACGGAAATTACCTCAATCATATAAATAAACCCCACAATCGGGATAAACAGCGGCATCTGCAGCATATAAGCCGCGGCCGCTACAAATCCGCCAAGTGCAAGCGATCCGGTATCCCCCATAAAAACCTTTGCAGGGTAGACATTAAACAGTAAAAATCCAAGCAAGGCCCCCACGACCGCGCAGGTAATCGGCTCAATCCCGCTGCCCGTCCCTACCGCGACCACGCTGAAAAAAGTAGCTACCAGTACAGTCACACTTGAAGCCAGCCCGTCTAACCCGTCCGTAAAATTAACGCCATTAACCGTACCAATCACTACAACAAACAGCATCGGAACTGCCATTATACCCAAATCCAGGTATTTCCCTCCTGAAAATGGTATCAGCATCGTAAGGGAAATATTTGTAAACTTTTGCAGATAAAGTGTGAAAATTCCAGTTACGATGATCTGCAGCAGCATTTTCTGCCATGCAAGCAGCCCGTCAGGACGGCGCAGCACGACTTTTAAATAGTCATCCAAAAAACCAATTACGCCAAACCCCACCGTTAAAAATAAAATCGGGATAATCCTGGGATACTCATTCAAAAACAGCAGGCTTGTAACTAAGACCCCTGCTAAGATCATGACCCCGCCCATGGTAGGTGTCCCGGTCTTTTTCAAATGGGATTTTAACTCTTCCCGTTCTGTCTGCCCTACTTTTAATTTCCGTAAAAACGGGATAATGACCGGTCCTAATACCGCGCTGATTGCAAACGCAATTAACACTGGCGCTGCTACATGATAAATCATAACTTTTACCTCACTTCGTTTTCTTTTGCCGCCTCTTCATCAAAAGGAATATCCAGATATGGAAGTATATCTTCAAAAATTTCTTTTGCTACGGGTGCCGCAATCGTCCCGCCGTAATAAACCCCCTGGGGGTTGTTGATAATGACAAGCACCATTACCTTCGGATCGGAAGCCGGGGCAAATCCAAGGAAGGATGAAATATATTTATTGGCGCTCCTTGGCAGGGTCTGGGAGGTCGCCGTCTTCCCGCCGATTTCATAGCCTGCAATTTTGGCATTTTTCCCGCCGCCCTCTGAAACTACCTGCCCTAAAAGGAAACGTACTTTTTCGGATGTTTCTGTACTTACTATCCCTTCCTGTGCCCCATAAGTAAATTCTTTTACTGTATTGCCGTCCCCATCCTTTACTGCCACCCCAAAATGCGGTGTAATCCGCCTGCCGCCGTTAATAATGGACGAAACTGTCGTTACAAGCTGAATAGGCGTAATCTGGAATGACTGGCCAAAAGACATTGTAGCAAGCTCCACCAGGCCAATATTTTCTTTGGAATGCATAATGGTGGCCGCCTCGCCAGGAAGGTCAATCCCAGTTTTTTTAAGCAGGCCTAAGCTTTCAAAATAATCATAAAAACGCTTGGGCCCGACACGCAATCCAACGTCAATAAAGACCGGATTACAGGAATTCATAATTCCATGGACAAAATCCTCCGCACCGTGCCCAGTCCGCTTATGGCAATGTATCCGCCTGTCTTCTACTGTAATGTACCCCGGACAAAAAAACTGATCCGAAAGGCTTACAACACCCTCTTCAAGCGCCGCCGTTGTCGTAATAATTTTAAAGGTAGAACCTGGTTCATAAGTGTCGTTAATGCACTGGTTCCTCCACATATTGTTTAGTAAATTCTGTTTTTCCTCTTCCGTTACTGCTTGCTGGGGTTCATAATTTAGTGTAAACGGATCGTTTAGGTTAAATTCCGGCACATTAACCATTGCCATTAATTCCCCGTTAGACGGGTTCATAACAATAATGGAAACGCTGTCCGCCTGCTTTTGTGCCAGCGCCTTGCCAGCCGCCTGTTCGGCATACATCTGGATATTGTAGTCTAAGCTGATGTGCAGGTCGTTGCCATCAATAGGATCGAGACGGGATTCCCCGGCATTTTCAATTTCTACGCCCCTGGCATCCGTTAGGGTCAGGATTTTACCATTTGTCCCCTGCATGTATTCATCGTATTTAACTTCTAATCCCACAATACCCTGGTTGTCGCCCCCTGTAAACCCCAATACCTTAGATGCTAATGTATCGTATGGATAATACCTTTTGTAGTCCTCGTCAACCTTTACGCCGGAAAGCCCGTAGGCACGGATACGCTCCCCTGTTTCCTTGTCCACATTCGATTTGATCCGCTCGATGGAGCTGACCTTTTCCACCCGCGCGCGGACTTTTTCCTCCGCAATCCCAAGCTCCTTGGTAAGGGCTGCAATTACAGCTTCCGGATCGCTTATCTGGTTGTGGATTACGGATATCGTACATACCGTTTTGTTGTCCGCAAGCACAACTCCTGTTGCGTCTATAATTTTACCCCTTGCCGCTTTGATATCCCGTTCCCGTTCGTGCAAATCTTCTGCCTTCTGCCCATAATATTCAGAGCAGAATACCATCAGGTAAACCAGGCGTCCCATTAAAAATGTCATCATAAACAGTACGCATACAAAAATGACCATTGCCTTCTGGCGGTTAAATGTTTTATAACGAAACATAAAGCAAAGCCTCATAAAAGCACCTTTATCTCATTCTATTACGGCTTTTATGAGGTTATGATTCTTCTGTGCAAGTAACATCAGGTACAAAAGAAGGGGAAACGGGCAGGATTTTCTAAATTATTCCTCAAAAATATCTCCATACCCATCCTCTGGTACACTGCCAGGCGATCCGCCATCGCCTTCTGGCCCACTCCCTCCGGATGCGCCTTCTCCTTCTGGCTCACCCTCTCCGGATGCGCCTTCGCCTGCCCCCTGGTCCCCTTCGGGCGTATCCCCTCCGGATTCATCACCTTCCTTTGGCGTTTGTGTCAGCTCTTCATCCGGATAGATGTTCAAATAAGGAAGAATTTCTGTTAAGATCTCTTTTGCAACATCCTGCGCATAACTGCTGTGCGCCTGTTCTTCTTCATTCGGCTCATCAATAACCACATACAAAACAAGCTCCGGATCTTCCTGTGGCACATACCCGATAAAAGACACCAGATATTTTCTTGCCGCCCTTGGCAGCTTTTGCGCCGTCCCGGTCTTACCTCCCATAGAATAACCGTCTACTTTTGCCCCATCGCCTGTCCCCTCAGATACCGTAGCATATAAATAGGATTTTATTTTTTCCGATGTCTCCTCGGATACTGTTTCCTTTAAAACTACTGGCTCAACCGATTCAATGACATTCCCTTCTTCATCCAAAATCTGCTTTACCACATGGGGCTGGTAATACTTCCCACCATTGATCAGAGAAGAAAATGCAGACGCTAACTGAATCATCGTACAGGTAAAGTTCTGCCCAAAGGAGTTTGTAGCAATATCAAGCACCTTCTGCGATTTATTTAACTGCCCGACTGCCTCCCCGGGAAGGTCAATGCCTGTCTTTTTCCCAAAATTAAACAAATCCTGGTAGGATATAAAATGATCCTTGCCGATACTGTATGACATCTGCATTAACGCGTCGTTACAGGAATCCATTAGCGACTGTTTTACTGTCTCTGTCCCATGCCCAGAACGGTTAGAACAGTGTATTTTCGATCCACTGATTGTTTCAAGCCCGTCGCACACATATGATTCCTCACCTGTTATAATCCCCGTTTCCAGCCCGCATGCTATCGTTACGGGCTTAAAGGTAGAACCTGGTTCAAAGTCATATGTTACACAGAAATTTTCCCACAGCTTGTTTAAAAGCTCATGTTCATCCTTTTGCGCCTTCTCCTCATCCGTGAAGTATAAAGAAGCATCCCTTGGGTTGTTCAAATCAAATGTCGGATAATTCGCCATGCCGTAAACTTCTCCGTTTTGGGGGTTCATAGCAAGGGCAGCCATATGCAGGCAGCCGTCCCCCTGCACGAAATTGTTGGTATGCTCTTCGTTGTATTTAGCAATTTTTTCTTCTAAGACAGCTTGGATATGCTCGTGTATGGTAGTCGCGACCGTATAGCCATTGCGTGCTTTTTTTGTCGTCTTAGCAAAATTATTGTCGTCATTTAAGTACCCATATTCCCTGCCGTCGATCCCGTTTAACGTACTGTCATAATAATTTTCAAGGCCTGTCGTACCTACATTGCCGGAAGACACAAACCCAATCAGGGATGCAGCCCGGGAATTGTACGGATATTTCCGGAGGAATTCCTTTTCAAACCATACTGCTTTTTCGTTGATATACCCTTCTTTCCCAGTACTTTTTTCCTCACCATCTTCTCCCTTGCCTGCCTCCTCTTTCCTTTTCTTCTTCTTTGCCGCGGCTTCTTTTTCTGTCTCCTCCTGCATCTTCCGGTATGCTAAAACCTGTTCATATGGACACTGCTTGGCAAGGACAATATACTGGCTGACTTTTTCTTTTTTTTCGCTTTTTTCGGCCTGCTCCGTTATGATCTCGCGGACTTTCTTTTCCTTGATCTGCGGGAAACATTCCACCATAGCGGCTACAGTCGGATCAATATCCTCCTTAGATTCAAGCAAAATACTGCAGTCTAATACCACATTATAAACGTCTACGCTGGTTGCAAGGACAATCCCTTTGGCATCTACAATATCCCCGCGCCGGAATGGGATAGTTTTGCTGTCATAAAGCTGTTGCGCTAATACAATCTTCTCATACTTTTCCCCGCTGGTTTCTTCAATATACATCAGCCTTACCATAAGGCCTATTAAGCACCCTAGTATAACAAGGAACATAACGACCAGCTTCTTTTGCATTCTTTTTAAAAATTTTTGGGTGTATAATCCTGATTTCTGCAATGCTATCCCTCTTAATTCTGCGGTATATCAAAATACTGATCCATGTAATCATCTTCATCTATGCTATAAAAAAGGATCTGGTTTTGCGCCGCATATTTCATGCCGTATTCCAATGCTTTTTTCTTAATCACGTCCAAATCTGTTGTCAGTTCAATCCGTTTGACAGCTGCATCATTTTCCGCACGCAGGCTTTCAATCCCGCTTTCCAATGCGGAAATCCGCTTTGTGCGCGCCGTAATACTGGACTGGAGCTTTATGTAAGTAATGCATACAACACAAGTTACGGTTAACGCCATTGTGCAAAACAGGACATATCCAAAATTCACACGCATCGTGCGCTCCTGGTTGCGCCTTGCAACCCGGCGGTGGTGCCGCTTACGCTGCTCTTTTTCCTGCTCGAGCTGGCGCCTTCTGCGTTCCTCCGGTTCTCCTTCCAAGCGGCGCACGGTATTGCCGTCTACATAATAGTTCGTTTTAATCCCTCTTCTTTTGGCATCATTATGAGCTGTATTTCTTCCCATCTACTGTCCCATCTCACTTTCTGGCTTCCCTAGCTTTATATTTTCTCAAATACCCTAAGCTTTGCGCTTTGAGCCCTTTTGTTTTCTTCACACTCCTTTTCTTGTGGGATAATAGGTTTGTGCGTTATGCATTTTCCCACTGGTACTTTGCCGCATACACATACCGGAAAATCTTTCGGGCATGTACACGGGCTTTCGTTTTTCCTAAATTTTAGTTTTACAATCCGGTCTTCCAGCGAATGGAAGGTAATAATACACAACCTGCCTTTCGGATTTAACAGCTCTATCATCTGGCCGATAGACTGCTCTAATACTTCTAGCTCCCGGTTTAATTCGATACGGATTGCCTGGTATGTGCGCTTTGCCGGATGGCCTCCGGTCATTTGTACCTTCTTTGGAATTGCCCCCCGGATAATGCCTGTCAGTTCGCCTGACGTGCGGATTGGCTTCACCTTGCGCGCAGCCACAATATGTTTTGCAATATTCTTGGCAAACCTGTCTTCACCATAATCGCGGATCACACGGAACAGTTCCTGTTCGCTGTAGCTATTTACTATATCTTCTGCGGTAAGCCCCCCACGCTTGTCCATACGCATATCAAGCGGCGCGTCCGCATTATTATAAGTAAACCCCCGCTCCGGCGTATCAAGCTGGAAAGAAGAAACGCCCAAATCCAGCAAAATCCCGTCCACGCCACAGACCCCGGCATCCTTTAAGACCTCCTGCATCCGGCAATAATTGCTGTGTATGACCGCTACACGATCCTGGTATGGCGATAGGCGCCCCCTTGCCGCACAAATAGCGTCTTCGTCCTGGTCAATGCCAAAAAGCCTCCCCCCTGCCGTTAACCGCTTTGCAATCTCAAACGAATGGCCGCCGCCGCCAAGTGTCCCGTCCACATAAATCCCGGCTGGCTGAATGTTTAAATATTTGATTACTTCCTCTAACAATACCGGTTTGTGGTGAAACCCCATACCATGCCTCCTTAAATGCTAAGGCCCAGCTCTGCCATGTGCTCTGCAACTTCATCCATATCATCATATGTATTTGCATCCTGCCATCTGCCCTGGTCCCATATCTCAATCCTGCCAAGGACACCTGCAAGCACAACATCTTTTTGTAACCCTGCATAATCCCGCAATGTCTGCGGGAGTAAAACCCTCCCCTGCCTGTCCAATTCACAGCTTGCAGCGCCGGCAAAAAAGAATCGGGAAAATTTTCTTGCATCTTTAGTGGTTAGTGGGATACTTCTAAACTTCTCTTCTATCGTTGCCCATTCTTCATTTGGATATACAAAAAGGCATCCATCCAACCCTTTGGTCACGACAAATCCATTTCCTAAAAGTTCGCGGAACTTAGACGGGACAATCAACCTGCCCTTTGCATCAATTGTATGGTTGTATTCTCCCATAAACATAACGGACACCTTCTACTCCATCTTGTACCACTTTGCCCCACTTTCCCCCACATAGGCACTATTTTAGCCCAACTACAATGAAAAAGCAATACAAAGTTCAAAATAAAAAGCAGGAATACTCACCTTTTTCACGTTATTTAAAGGGTTTATTGTAGTTTTACCAACTGTATTTGTTCCTATTAAAAATATATCAAACACAGAATCAGCAACACCATATTTTATCAATTATAATGCAATATTCAAGGTAAACAGGCATATCCGCCACAAAATTTGAATATTGCATACAAACCATTCAAATAGCATATACTTTGAGCGGGGTGATATTTATGAACCAGAAAAAACAACTAAAATGCTATATCTGGGCAGGAATTATCTTTGTTTTAATTACAGGGACACTTTCACATTTTCTATATGAATGGACAAATAAAAATGTTATCGCAGGGCTTTTTACCCCAGTCAATGAATCCATCTGGGAGCATATGAAGCTTGTGTTCTTCCCTATGCTGATATACTCATCCCTGCTTATCTCAAAACTAAAAAACACATATCCCTGTATTATTTCCGCACTTTGCTTTGGAATACTTGCCGGGACAGTATGTATCCCAGCATTTTTTTATTCCTATACATTTATCACGGGTAAAAGCATTCTTATAATAGATCTCGCAATATTTCTTTTCAGTACCATAATCGCTTTTTTTCTTTCGTATCAATTGACCCTTTCCTGTAAACTGCAGGCATATACATCTTTTTTATGTATACTGGTTCTTATTCTTTTCGTTTGTTTTATGCTATTTACCTACCGTCCTAACTAATAATATTCCATAGGATAAAAACACCCAAACGGGTCAATTTTCACCTGCCCACCATACCTAGTTTCATAAACTTCTGCCCCCGCCCGCTCCATATTGCCAACCGCTTCCTTCCCCGGATGCCCATATGCATTGTAAAGCCCGCACGAGATTACCGCAATATCCGGTTTCAACGCCTGTAAAAGCCTGTCCCCATTTGATGTATCCGATCCGTGGTGGGATGCTTTATAAACATCTATTTGGCTCAATCCTCCCTGTGCAGCCAGCGCCTCTTCCTGCCCCTTTCCAATATCGCCCCCAAAAAACGCCCTGCACTCCACACTTTCATATAAAAGTATGAGCGAAGCCTCATTGCGGCCTGCCTGCGCGGTATCCGATTTTTGTGACAGGCTTTTTAATGCCCATTTTCCGTTTTCTCCTTTTATGGCATCTCCCCCGCCCATTACAAGAAGCGGGATTTTATGCCGGGCAGCGGCTCTTTTTAGCCTGCGGGAAGCCTTGTCATCCGGCATATATTCTGACACAGCCAGGTTTTTCACCTGATAACCTGCTTCTAATACTTCGTAAAGCCCGTTTATATGATCTGCATCGCAATGGCTTACAAACCAATAGTCTATACTGCGGATACCGCGGCATTTTAAAAAGGGAAGGATGCGGTATATCCCTACACTTTTTACATCTGTACTGCCTCCGTCTATAAATAAGGACGTGCCGTCCCCTGGTGAAATATAAATGCCGTCCCCCTGACCCACATCAAGTATATCAATTTCAAACCTGGCAGCAGGCCGGGCAATAAGCAATATTATTAAAAATGGCAAAAGTATAAAATTCCAAAGCCACGATGGCTTAGCCTGCCGCAATCCCGGCGGTATTTCAACGCCTGCCTTTTGCAAATGCACCCTGTTGCCCGCAAAATATAAAAAAAGGGCAATGCACCCGTACCATAGGAGAATTTGAATAGCAGAAAGCCTCCCGGTTACAAAAACGGCGCCTGGAAGGCTAAGGGCAGCATTGCATGCAGACTCAAACAAAAGCAACAGCAGGTGGCACGGATAAAGCAGCCTGTTTGCGGCAAGCGGGAAAAAACAGCCTGTTATACCTCCCAAAAGCCCTATACCAAGCAGGGCGCCCATACAAGGAAGTACCACCAGGTTTAACAGGGCTGCATATACGGGTATTTCATAAAAAAACTGGCATAAAACAGGAACCGTAATCAGCTGGATGCACACACTGACACGAAATGCCTCGCAAAGCCCTTTGTATAAGCCGCCCCGGACGGGCTTTTTTTGTATAGCAGCCTCCTGTAGGTATTTTGCCATCATAACGCCTGTGGCCGCGCCAAAAGAAAGCAAATAGCCTGCATTCTGCAAAATTGCCGGATTCTGCGCAGCAAGGAAAGCCGCTAAAAGAGCCAATGCCGTCGGGGGATCGTAGCTTCTGCCCCGGCACTTTGCATACATAAGCAGCAAAAACATCCCGATAGCACGGCTGGCGGAAATACCAAAGCCGATTAACTGCCCATATGCCAAAATCCATACGAAAGCAAGGGGGCACGCAATTAAATAAGGAAAACCCCGTTTTGCTAAAAAGCTGTATAGCGCCATTCCCAGCAAAGATATATGCAGACCGGATATACTGTAAAAATGGCTAATGCCCGCGTTTTGATATATTTGTTTGCGGTTTGCATCCATCTGGCCTTTATCGCCAAGCACCATTGCAGTTAAAACGCCTGCATCAGCTTTTGGCATAGCAGACATATAGCTTTTTTTCATTTTTTCTTTAAAAGAATAAAGCCATTCACGGAATACATCACGCCTGCCATATACGGCGCTGGCTTTTGTGGCATAAATATGAAATCCAAAGTTTAAACTCTGGTAATAGTTTTTTTCATTGTAACCGCCTTCGTTTTGGGGCCGCAAAAATGGTTTTAGGTTTCCGTTTAGTATGAGGATTTCACCGATTGAATAATCTAAGACTTCCAGATGGGCCAAAACATTGACGCATGGGTACTCGGCCCTGTTTTGCCGGACCCTGCATTTCTTAAGATAGTATAGGCAGGATTCCCCGTCCTGCTGTTTTTTGTAAATAGTCCCCTGTAACATACACTCCCTGCCGCCATCCAGCCTTGATTCGCAGAATTCAAAATACGCCTGGCGTGATATGCTAATGCCGCTCCCCAAAGCGGCGGCGGCAGCCCATGCAGCCAAAAAGCACATTATGTGGGGAAATGGCTTTTCTCCTTTCTTCGCCAAAAGGGCAATATAAGCCAACAAGGGTAATCCGCAAATGGTGTAAAACAGCAGCATAAAGCCGTATTCTGACGCTGCCGCCCCGCACACAAATGCGGCTGACAGGGAAGCTGCTTTTCGTTTATACAAATAAGCGCCTCCCCCCTTTTTTATTCTTCAAGAACATAATCTAAATTCCTTTCGTATAATTCATCCAGTGCAAATTTATCACGGTATACGCCGCTGGTGTCCCCGCCGACGGATACCTGCACCTTGTTGACCGTTGAAAGCTCCGACAGGGAATTAATAATCGAATAAAGGACGATGGGTTCTTCAATGTTATAATCCTGGTTGCGGAATGTCTCGTCTAGGCTGACGAAGCATACGCCGTCAGATACTGAAACGCTGATAAGCTTCGTCCCTTCCGGAATAGCGCTTTTTGCGTCTGCTCCTTTTGGCCCCAGCAGTAAACGCTCCATAACCAGCTTTTCCATGGAAATATTGCTGCTGTAGTGTATATCCTGCGTTTCCGCAACCAGGCCATTTCCTTCCTGATTGGAAAAATACAAGGTAAGCGTAGCAGACTGGATAGAATTAATCTGCTCACCCGGGTTTTCCACGAAGCTGTCGTCGGTCATTACACCAATTGGATTTTTGTCATTATCCGCAAGCGGCTTATCGCCGACAAAAAAAGTTAAGCATTCTACCCCCTCTACCTGTGTCATAGTCCGTACGATTGCCGCCCGCACCAAAGGTTCTACAATCCGGTCAATGCTGCCATATTCTTCGTTAAAATACAGGGTGAGCAACGTCTCCTCTAATACACAGTCAAGCACCTTAACGCCGTCTGGAATAGCCTGTTTATAATCGGCTTCGCCGGGATCTTCGGAAAGCCGTTCTAAAAGCCCCTTTATATCCTTTTGTACACTGTCTGGATCATCTGTGGGTTCATAAGGTACCGGGACAATTTTGGTGCTCTCCTTATTCAAATAATAGACCTCATATACACCGTCCCTGTTATCCCGCCTGCCGCACCCTGCGGCCAAAAAAATTGCAAAAACAGCCAACATATAACAACAAAGCCGTACTGCTTTCATCTTTTTTCCTCCTACGATGCAATATAAATCAGGGGGATACGGACATTAAAGATTGTCCCTTCGCCCTCTGTGCTAAATACCTTAACGGCGCCCCGGTGCATCAGTATGGAATTGCGTGCAATCGCAAGCCCAAGGCCTGTGCCTCCAATCTCCCTGGAATGGGACTTGTCTACCCGGTAAAAGCGCTCAAAGATATGCTCTAGAGCGTCTTCCGGTATGCCGATACCGCTGTCCTCCACCTTAATATAAAAATACTGGTGATCCGCGTTTAATGATACATGCACCCATCCGTCAGGCTTGTTGTATTTGATGGCATTTTCCACCAGGTTGGTAATGGCAAGCGTAAGCTTTACTTCGTCTACTTCTGCACTGACCGGGCGGAAGCTCTCAAGCACCAGCTCAATATGCTGCCGGTTCGCAATTGGCCGCAGGCGTTTTAAAATCAGCTCCATTAACTCGTTAATATTTACGCTTGATATATTTAAGTCGGCTGCGGACCGGTCCATTTTAACCAGGGAGAGCAGGTCGTTGATAATCTTTGTTTCACGGTCGATCTCATTGCCAATGTCGCTCATAAATTCCCGGTACAGCTCCGCCGGAGCGTCCCTCTGGGCCAGCAGGGAGTCCGCCAGCACCTTGATGGCAGCCATGGGAGTCTTGAGCTCATGGGACACGTTCTCCACGAACTCCTGCCTGGAATTGTCCAGGGCCCGCATGCGCTTCAGCAGCTGGTTGAAGGCCTCCACGATATGGTCCGTCTCCGCGTAGCCCGGCACGGAAATGCTCTCCTCCCTGTACCCGGCCTTCACCTCGCTGATGGCCTGGGACACCCGGCTGAAGGGCCTGGTCATCACCACGGACAGCACGATCGCCATGGCCGTGATGATCACGATCATCAGGCTCTCCAGAATCAGCGCCTTGCGCCCCAGCACCTCCATGTTCGTCATAATGGACTCGTTGGAGATGCTGGTCAGCATCACCCCTTTGACCCGGGGATCCGGCTGTTTTACGCCTCCCACCACCACCGCTCCCGTGTTCTCTTCCTCTTTGCCCACATTCTGGTTGTCTATAATGGGAATGGTCATCTCTATGTATCCATTCCGATCATCATAATTGGAAAGGCTCTCCCCCATGAAGCATTTGATTACTTCTTCCGAGATAATTGTCTTTCCCTCACTGATTGCGTATGTATCCTTTATAATACGCAGGTTGCCGCTGATGATCTGCACCCTTCCGTCATACAGATTGGACAGCATCTCCAATTCCGCGTTGATCACCCGGAAGCTGCTGCTGTTTGAGTATTCCGCACTGAACCCGGGGGAACTCTGCATGGCCAGATAATCCTCGTTGATCAGATGGTCCGCTATGACCCTCAGCTGGCTCTGCACCGCCGCCGTCCGAAGTTCCACGGCCCGCTCTTCGTAATTCCGCATGATCCCATAGCGCATGGCAACGCTGGGAATGGTGCCCACCACCAGCACAATCAGGAAAATCCTGACACGCAGGCTGCGGAAGCTGAGGTTCTGATGATAAAATTCTCTGATTTTAATAAGATATTCTTTCAGCATGGTTTATACATTGTAGAAATAGTACCCTACCCCCCACTTAGTATGCACATATTGGGGCTCGCTGGGATTACTCTCAATCTTTTCGCGTAATCTCCTGATATGTACATCTACCGTCCGCACATCGCCGGGATAGTCGGAACCCCAGACGATCTTAAGAAGCGCTTCCCGGCTGTATACCTTGTTGGGATTGGTCATAAGCAATTCCAGCACTTCAAATTCCTTGGCCGTCAGGCCGATCTCCCGGCCCGTGATATAAGCCCGCCTGCCTTCGCAGTCCAGCCTCATCTCGCCGCTGACCAGATCCCTGCGGGCCTCCGCCTGCCCCTTCTTGGGCTCTACACGGCGCATAATGGCCTTGATTCTGGCCTTTACTTCCAAAATGTTAAAGGGCTTGGTGATATAGTCGTCCGCGCCGTACTCCAAGCCCAGGATCTTGTCCATGTCATCTCCCTTGGCCGTGAGCATGATAATGGGCACATTGGAGAATTCCCGGATCTGCTGGCACACTTCAAAGCCTGTCAGCTTTGGCAGCATAATATCCAGAAGGATAATGTCGTACCGATTAGCCCGGGCCAGTTCCAGAGCCTCCTCCCCGTCATAGGCACAGTCCACCTGCATGTCATCCTGTTCCAGGCTGAACCGTATCCCCTTTACGATCAGTTTCTCATCATCCACTACCAAAGCCCTTTTTGCAGCCACTTTTGTCAACCATCCTTCCCTTAGCACTCATTTTTCCTCAGCCAATATTCAATTTACCGTTATTTGATCCCTGATCTTCTCGTAAGTGCTTTCCTTGATGCCCGGGACCTGCATAATCTCTTCCACGGCCCGAAAACCGCCGTGTTTCTCCCGGTAAGACAGAATGTCTGCCGCACGGCTCTCACCGATCCCGGGCAGAGTCTGAAGCCCGGCGCTGTCCGCCGTGTTTAAATTGACCAGACCTCTGTTCTCCGCATCGTCCGCCAGCTCCTCGCCTAAAGCCGGGATATACAATTTCTCTCCGTCCCGAAGCACAGCCGCCAGATTTACCGCCGCCTCATGGGCTTCCCCGGACAATCCGCCCGCCGCCTCCACTGCCTCCCAGGCCCGGCTGCCTTCGGGCAGCATCACGATCCCCGGCCGACACACCTGACCGCAGACATGAACACAGATCTGCCTTAAGGCTTCCTGCCGAAACTCCGGCTCCTCTTCAGGCAGTTCCTTCCGGGAGGGCAATTCCACATCCCCGCCCAACTCCCGGACATATTCGTTTCCCGCCTCTTCCCGGTCAAAATACAGGATCTCTCCGCTGCGACTGCAGCCGCTCAAGACCAGCGACATCCAAAAGCATACAAGAATAAATTTAGGTTGTATTATCCTCATCATAGTTCCTTTCCCCTGCGGTACTCGGAATGCCTCTCTATGCTGATAGATTTATTGTATCGGATGTATTTTCCCTTGACAAGTAGAAAATACTTAAATTTTATTAATTATTACGCGGTCATTTCCATTTAAATACAATAATACCCGCAATCGCTATGGCCATACCCAGGGCCTTGCGCCACTCCCAGGGCTGCTTCTCCACGCCGAACCATCCAAACAGTTCGATCACATAGGCAACCAGAAGCTGCGCCACCACGATTAGCATTACCGCCCGGGCCGGCCCCAGCGCCTCCATGCCCTTTATGACCGTATAGGTGATAAAGGCACCGATTGCACCTCCCAGCAGCATATATTTGGGTTCCACCTTAAGGGGCGCCAGCAGACTGCTCCTGTCCGTGATCAGCCATGCCCCCAGACAGACCAGCAGCGCGGTAAACTGCACAAAGGCACTGGCAACCCATATACTGGAATTTTTTGTCACCTGGGTATTGAACACACCCTGAACGCTCATCAGCGCTCCCGATATAAGAGCAATAAAAAAACCAATCATCTCTCTGTCCTTTCTGAATTAGAGTCTCATTTATAGGATATCCTGATGATTGGTTCCGTATGCGGAAAATATTCAGTTTTTAACAATCTGCGTGCGCATCTGCTGGTCCAGCTGCTCCACCAGGCTACTCACATCCTCCCCGTTCCACACTCTGGCGATCAACACTTCCAGCTGAATCCAGTAATTGCTGGCCTCCATCAGCTTGGGAATGGGCATACTGTCCCCATACTCCTCCAGAAATATCTGCAGGGGGCCGTTGTCCTGATTGACGGTGCGGTTGGCGGATGCCTTTCCCGTGTGCTCATACAGGTTCTCCGCATAGCCGTCCACCAGGTAGGCGGCAAAGGCATTGGCCAGTTCCTGGTGTTGGGAATAGCCGTTGACAGCCACCGCACTGGTCACAGACATGGAGCGGCCTGCCAGTTCCCCGCTGGGATCCGGCATCAGAGCCACGCCGTAATCATAGGCAAAACTTCCGTCCGCCTTGGCCTGGGCCAAAATCGCCGCGGCATCTGTTGTGGCAATGGTGAACACCAGCTTTCCCTCCAGAAAGTCCTGCAGCACCGAGTCGTAAGTCACTTTGGAAGAGTCAATGGAGAAGAACTGGTTCAGTCCCTGATAGATCTCCAGGCTGGCAATGGATTCCGGATTGTATATGTCGATCCGGCTCCTGTCATCTCCGGCTTCTCCCCCCAAATTCATATAATTGCCCACAAAGGAATAATTATAAAAAATGTCGGATACATCCCAGGAAAAAATTCCTTCCACCGTCTCGGGGGGATCAAAGCTATCCGCCATCTGAAGGATGTCACTCACCGTGGCCGGCACCGCCTCGTTAAAAAACTGCTCCGTCCGCAGCGCCAGGGTCTCTTCATCGAATTCTACGGCCGCGTTTTCCTCGTCGGGAAGTTCGTCCAACTCCTCAAATTCCCCCTCCCCGTCGGCGCCGGTCTCCGAATCCGCCTTACCCGCCTGCTGCCTGGCCCACTCATACAGATAAGTCTCATTGTAAAGCAGGGCGCTGGTCTCATAGTACAGGGGATAAGCCACCTGTTTTCCGTGATAGGACACCGCCGACAGCGCCGCCTTGGGAAAATGAGCCTCGTCCATCACGCCCGCCGCGTCCTCCACCGGCACTGCCAGTCCCGCCAGATAGGCTTTTTCCAGCAAGTCGTGACTGATCAGATAGGCGTCCGGCATGGCCGGCATATCCTGCTCCTCCCCCAATGTGGCTCTGTTTATGGTCTCCAAATAGTCGTTCTCCGCTATATAGTAGGGAAAGACCCGCACATTATGGGCCTCCCCGAAAGCTACGGCGGCGCTGTTGATATAATCCGTCAGAGCCTCGTCCCCATACCAGACGCGTATGGTTTCCTTCTGGTTCAGAAACGCCAGCGGGTTCTGCTGCGCGTCCTCGCTGTCCCAGTCTATGAAGCTGCCCGCGTAAAGCCCGGTGGTCAATGTCCCCAGCACCAGCACCGCCGCAATTCTATCGGTAATATGCATAATTTCCTCATTCCTCTATACAACTATCCAATAATTCTATCATGGCATCCACCTCCGCCCTGCCGATCACCAGCGCGGGCACAAAGCGGATGATATGGGAACCCGCGTTAATCAGGATCAGCCCCTTTTCCAGGGCCCTGTTAATGATGTCTGCCACAGGCTTTCGGAATACCAGACCCTGCATCAGCCCTATACCCCGGTGGGTCTCGATGCAGTCGTGTCTGCGGGCCAGTTCTTCCAGCTTTTCGCTGAGATAAGGACCTACCTCCCTCACATTCTCCAGCACCTTCTGCTCCTCAAACAACTCCAGCACCTTGCAGATGGCCGCCGCCGCCAGAGGATTGCCGCCATAGGTGGTTCCATGATCTCCTGCCGTCAGGGAATTCCGGGCCACTCTCTCAGTCATCAGAAACGCGCCCACCGGCACGCCGCAGCCCAGCGCCTTGGCCGTAGTCATGATATCCGGCTTCACGCCATAGCGCTGCCAGGCAAACATATATCCGGTGCGCCCCATACCGCATTGGATCTCGTCCAGTATGAGAAGGATATCCCTCTCGTCACAGAGCGAGCGCAGTTTTAGCAGGAAGTCTTCCTCCGCGGGATAGATCCCTCCCTCCCCCTGCACCGTCTCCAGAATAATGGCGCAGGTCCTGTCCGTCACCTGGGCCATCACGCTGTCAAAATCATTCATCCGCGCGAAACGGATATTGCCGATCATGGGTTCAAAGGCTTCCCGGTATTTGGGATTGCCTGTCACCGAAAGCGCCCCCATGGTCCTGCCGTGAAACGAATGTTCCATGGCAATGATCTCATGGTCCGTGCGCCCGTCCTTCAACCAGGCATATTTTCTGGCGGCCTTGATGGCTCCCTCCACGGCTTCCGCCCCGGAATTGGTGAAAAAGACTCTGTCCATGCCGGACACTTCCTTGATCTTCCGGGCCGCCTCTATGGCAGGCAGGTTGTAATAATAGTTGGAAGTATGGATCAGCTTGTCAATCTGGGCCTTCAGCGCATCGTTGTACGCTTTGTTGTTATAGCCCAGGGCAAACACGGCGATGCCGGACACGAAATCCAGGTAGCGCTTCCCCTCCATATCGTAGAGATATACGCCGTCGCCTTTTTCCAGCACCACCTGATAGCGGTTGTAGGTATGAAGCAGCGCTTTCTCCGCCTCGTCGATATATTCTTTCATCATTGGGAAAGCCCTCCCATTTCTTCGTCATTGATAATCGCCGTTCCCACGCCGTTGTTGGTGAAAACCTCCAGCAGCAGGCTGTGGGGCACCCGGCCATCCAGGATATGGACTCTGTTCACGCCGCCCCTGATGGCGGAAGTACAGTTGGACAGCTTGGGCAGCATGCCGCCGCCGATAAAGCCGCCGCCGATCAGTTCGTCCGCCTCGGAAGCCGACAGGCGGGAGATAAAGCTGGACTTGTCCTGAATGTCCTTATACAGTCCTTCAATGTCGGTGAGGAATACCAGCTTGTCCGCTCCCACGGCTTTCGCGATGGCACAGGCCGCATCATCCGCATTGATATTGTAAGTCTGGAAATGTTTATCCAGCCCGATGGGAGCCACGATGGGCAGGAAGTCCTTCTCCAGCAGATCATAGAGCACCTTGGGGTTGACTTCGGTGATATTACCCACAAAGCCGATGTCCTGACCGTCCGCGTATTTTTTCTCCACGGTGAGCAGGCCGCCGTCCTTGCCGCTGATCCCCACGGCGTTGACCCCCAGTTCCTGCACCATGGTCACCAGGCCCTTGTTTACCTTGCCCAGCACCATCTCCGCCAGTTCCATGGTCTCGTCGTCGGTGACCCGCAGACCGTTTACAAATTTGGCCTCCTTACCCACTTTTTCCACCCAGCGGCTGATCTCCTTGCCGCCGCCGTGGACGATGATGGGCTTGAAGCCCACCAGCTTCAGGAGAGTCACGTCCTTGATCACATTTTTCTGCAGTTCCTCATTGCTCATGGCACTGCCGCCGTATTTGACCACAATGATTTTGCGGTTGAATTTCTGAATGTAGGGCAATGCCTCGATCAGGGTCTCCGCCTTGTGCATCACCAGTTCCATATCCTTTTCCATATATCTTCCTCTCTTCTTACAGATTCCTCTGCCGCTTAAAGATCCCGTTTAACGGTTTACTCTGCCATTGCGTCGGCCAGCCGCCGGATCTGCTCCCGGCTGTCAGCGTTTAAAACAGATTTCACCGTGACCACCGGCTCTGCCAGCACACAGTCCCTGAACCCTTCCACATACTCCTTCATCAGCTTTCCGGCCATGGGAGCCCAGGAACCGTTCTCCAGGATTCCCACTGTTCTCTTCTGATAGTTTTTCAGCTTCAAATGATAGAGAAAATCTTCCATGCAGGGGAACAGGCCCCCGTCATAAGTGGCCGCCGCCAGCACCAGCCTGTCGTATCGGAAAGCATCCTCTATGGCCTCCGCCATATCATCCCGGGCCAGGTCAAACAGGCTCACCTTCTGTCCTTTCTCTTCCAGCAGCGCTGCCAGTTCCCTGGCGGCGGCTGCCGTATTGCCGTGGATGGAGGCAAAGGCGATGGTAACACCCTCATCTTCCGGACGGTAGCTGGACCAGATTTCATATTTTTCCAGATAGTGGGGCAGATTTTCCTTCAGCACCGGGCCGTGAAGAGGGCATATGATTTGTATGTCCAGCGCCGCCGCCTTTTTAAGCAGGGCCTGTACAGGCGCTCCGTATTTGCCCACAATATTCATATAATAGCGGCGCGCCTCACAGTCCCAGTTCTCCTGGGTGTCCAGCGTCCCGAACTTGCCGAAACCGTCTGCCGAAAACAGAATCTTCTCCGCCTCCTCGTAAGATACCATGACCTCCGGCCAATGTACCATGGGAGCCATATAAAAGTGCAGGGTATGACGGCCCAGACACAAACTGTCCCCTTCCTTGACCTCCATTTTTCGGCCGTTGAAATCCATGGTAAAAAACTGAGGCAGCATGGCAAAGGTCTTGGCACTTCCCACCACCGTCAGTTCCGGATACTTTTCGCAAACCCTCTGGATATTGGCGGCATGGTCCGGCTCCAGATGGGATACCACCAGATAATCCGGCAGACGCCGGGACGTATTGTCCAATTCCCGTTCCAGATTGGCAAGCCACTCCTCCGTGGCCCTGGCGTCCACGGTATCCATGATGGCGATTTTTTCGTCCACAATCAGGTAGGAATTGTAAGATACCCCGTTAGGCACCCTGTACTGACTTTCAAACAGGTCGATCTCATGGTCGTCGCAGCCGATATAACGCACCGCATCCGATATTACTGCTTCACTCATATATTTCCTCCATTATAGTTCCGCATATCTCCTTGCGACGCACAGTCCTGATGATCTATATAGGGCCGCAGGAGCGTCCCTATATAGATCAGGGCGCCTACAGGAGATATGCTGTTTTATTGTTTTATGTATTCTTATGAACGGTAATCCGCATTGATTTTCACATAGTCATAGCTGAGGTCGCAGCCCCAGGCCGTGGCCTGGGCATCGCCCATATGCATATCCGCCACCACCGTGACTTCGGGAGCGGAAAGGATTCTGGTGGCCTCCTCTTCGCTGTAGGGAACAGGGCTCCCCTGGCTGTACACCTTGGCCTTGCCCTCCCGGCTCTCGAACCACAGATCCACCCTGTCCGGATCAAAACTGACGCCGCTGTATCCCAAAGCGCATAAAAAGCGGCCGAAATTGCAGTCATGGCCGTAGATCGCCGCCTTGCTCAGAGAAGAGCAGATCACGGATTTGGCCAGAATACGGGCATGCTCCTTTGTATCCGCGCCGATCACTTTTGCCTCAAACAGGCAAGTCGCCCCCTCTCCGTCCCCGGCCATTTTCCGGGCCAGATAGACAGAGATAAAGTCCAGTGCCTGGCAGAAAACGTCATAGTCCGCCCCCTCGGATGTGATCTCCTGATTGCCTGCCTGGCCATTGGCCAGCACCAGCAGCGTGTCGTTGGTGGAGGTATCCCCGTCCACCGAGATCATATTGAAAGAATCCACCACCGTGGCGCTCACCGCCCGCTGCAGCATCTGTCCGGAAATATTCACATCCGTGGTCAGAAATGCCAGCATGGTACACATATTGGGGTGAATCATGCCGGAGCCCTTGCACATGCCGCCGATGGTCACGGTCCGGCCGCCGATCTGCACTTCCACCGCAATCTCCTTGGAGACCGTGTCGGTGGTCATGATGGCCTGGGCGGCAGCCAGCCCCCCCTCCCGGCTGTGCTCCCTTGCAGCGGCCAGCTTTTCAATCCCGGTGCAAAGCCGCTCCACAGGCATGGCCATACCGATGACGCCGGTGGAAGCCACCAGCACCGCCTCCGCCGGGATCCCCAGCAATTTCCCCGCACATTCCGCCTCCGCTCTGCAGCAGTCCATGCCCGCCTGCCCCGTACAGGCATTGGCAATGCCGGAATTCACCACCACCGCCTGGGCATAGGGGGACTCCGCCACCACTTTCTGATCCCATCTCACCGGCGCCGCCTTTACCACATTGCTGGTAAAAGTACCCGCCACCCTGCAGGGTGAAGTACTGTAGATCAGTGCCATATCCTTCCTGTTCCGATATTTTACTGCCGCCTCCGTGCCTGCGGCCTCAAACCCTTTCGCTGCGGTCACTCCGCCGTCAATCTGTTTCATTTATTTTCTCCTCATATTTAAGTTCCGCGTATCCCCGAATAACACACTTTCCGGGTGATAACAATATGCCCGCTTCCGCGCTCATATTGTTATCAGTGCGCTGTCCGCCCCCTACTGGTTAAATGCGGTGATGTTGGCTTCGTTTAATGTGAAATCATAGTAGTTCAGATCCTGCCGCTTTGTCCATCCGATGGTGTTCCAGAAAGCATTTCCCACATCGTTACGGGTAAAGGCGATTAAACTTACCTTGTTGATTCCCTCCGCTTTCAGGGCATTCATGCAATGCACCACCATGGCCTTGCCGATGCCCAGCCGACGGTAATCCTCCCGCACGCACACATGGTACAGGCAGCCCCGCCTGCCGTCATGTCCGCAGAGGATACCGCCTACAACAGAGCCGTCCCGGGCCAGGGCCACCACGCTGCTCTCCGGGTTCCTTTTTAAGAAGCGCTCCACACCCTCCCGGGAGTCGTCCAGGCTTCGGATGCCGAATCCCCGAATGGTCATCCACAGGGCGTAAAGCCCCGGATAATCCCCGGCGTTCATTGTCCGTATCTCAAATGTTTTCTCCTGCATTAATTTTCCTCTCTTACATCGTCAAAATCAGACTGGGGCTTTTCGGATAAAATCATACGTATTTCTGTGTTGACCGTACCCAAAGTAATCTGCTTCCTGGTTCCGTCCGGCAGAAAACCATACCGCCGGTAAAAACCAATCGCCCGCCGATTGCTCTCCAGAACCCAAACCGCGATCTTTTCATACCGGGAAAGTCTCTGGGCGGCGGCAGACATAAGCGCATACCCCACTCTCCTGCCATAGTATGCTTCCAAAATATAGATGGCATATATCTCGCCCGTCTCCGGCAGGTTTTCATCCCAGCTGGGGCCATATCCCACAAAACCCACCACTTTTTCGCCGTCCTTGGCCACGAGAATATGGTCCGGCCAGCGAAATGCAATGTCTGTGCATTTTTCCAGGGTAAGTTCCTCAAGATAGGCCTGGTCCACAAGGCCGGGGTAAGTCTCCTGCCAGGCTTTCCAGTGCACATATGCCTTGCCCCGGATCTCGGCATCGGATTCCATCGGTTTTATCCGTATATCCATCTTTTCCTCCCCTGGGCCCATGTCTTCCGATTTAGAAGCCCTCCCCCTATTCCCGTTAAATCGGTCCATGCTTTCATGCGAAATGTGGCACAGATCTTACGAAAAGCAGGACAAATCCTATGGAAAGCAGGGCACCAGTTCCAGACCTTCGCTCTCCGGCAGTCCAAAGAGCAGATTCATGTTCTGTACCGCCTGTCCCGCCGCGCCTTTTACCAGATTGTCCAGAGCCCCCATCAAAATGATCCGGCCTGTGCGCTCATCAATGACAAAATTCACATCCACATAGTTGCTGCCCTCCACCCACTTGGTCTCGGGACAGACCCCCTGATCCAGCACACGGACGAATTTTTCTCCGGCGTAATACCGATCATAGACAGCCTTGATTTCCTCATAGGAGGGCAGACTACCGTCCGCTCCGGGAATCAGCCGGGCATATTCCGTCACCAGAATGCCCCGGTTCATGGGCACCAGATGGGGGGTAAAATTAATCACCAGGGGCCGTCCTGCCGCATAGCCCAACTGCTCCTCGATCTCCGGGGTATGTCTGTGGCCGGCCACACCGTAAGCCTTGATATTCTCGTTCACCTCACAGTAAAGGTTGGACACTTTGGCTCCCCGCCCCGCTCCCGAGGTACCGGACTTGGCGTCCACGATCAGGCTGTCCGTATCAATCAATCCCTCCTTCACCAGGGGATATGCAGTCAATATGGAGCAGGTGGTATAGCAGCCGGGATTGGCCACAAGCCTGGTCTGCTCCGTAATCTGTCCCCTGTTGATCTCGCACAGGCCATAGACAGCCTCTTGGATAAACTGGGGAGACTTATGCTCTATCTTATACCATTTCTCATATACGGCCACATCTTTAATCCGATAGTCCGCGGAAAGGTCCACCACTTTCACCTTCTGCAGAATCTCCTCCGTCAGGAGCCCTGCCAGAAAGCCCTGAGGAGTGGCCGTAAAAATCACATCCACTTCCTCCGCAAGCTGTGCCAAATTATCGTCCCTGCACACATCCTCCACTATCCGAAACATATTTCGGTATACATCACAATACCTCTGGTCTATATAACTCCTGGAGCCGTACCACTTGATCTCCACATCCCTGTGTCCCGTCAGAATCCGTACCAACTCACCGCCCGCATACCCGGTGGCCCCGATAATTCCCGCTTTTATCATATTACTCATCCTTTCGTTGGTAATGTCCTTTGTCCCTTCTGCCATCATACTCTATTTTAACATAAAAGACAACCGTTTCCTGTCGGCAGAGGATTTGCGTCTCCATATACGCGGCATTTCCCTCACCGGCTTTTCCTATCATTGCACAAAAAGTATATGGCGTCAAGAGGTTTTTGCATGATTATTCTTTTTTGCATAATATACTGTATATATTTTATGTCATATGCACATTTCGCGCCATATGCTGTATATTATTTATAATTTAGTCGGAACCTATGGGCATATGCTGACGCTCTTTCAGGCGCTGAAGTTCCTGCTGCAGCTGCGCAATCCTCTGGTCTTTTTCTTCCAGCTGGCGGATAACCGTATCCCTGGCCCGCTCCGCCAGCTCACGTTCCCTTACAAGTGTATTCATCTCCTTAATCTGTTTCTCCCTGGCCTTGCACTGCTCCCGGATCGCCTCATCCGCGGTAAGTTCATAAATGGTTTCAGCCGCGTCTCCCATTACTGGATTCTGTTCTGCTAACATTTTGAGTTCCTCCCATGTGGTAGCCTTAAAGAGCGACGCCCAGTAGTCGATCTTCCACTCCCGGTCCTCCTGGGTCGCTAATTCCATATGTTTTAAGTTTACCACACTCAGGGCAATCCTGTCAGTAAAAATGTGATGGTTTTTCACATTCATCATCATATATGTGGCATAGAATTCCGGATGTTCCGGGAACAAAGTAAAGTCCAGGAAACCGATATGTATGGTCGGTTTTATTTCCATATAATCCTGTCCACTCTGCAGTCGGTCAAAATTGCGGCACAGATATGCCATGGATCTCTCGGGCCAGTTCCTGTAGTCTGCCACCTGCATCTCCAGATTGATCAATGTTTGGTCATTCAACAGCACATTAATGTCCAGTACGAACGTCTTGCCGTCAAAATCTTCCGTTTGAACCGCGCCAAGCAAAATGGGATTCGTAACTTTCACACTCCGTATGTCCTCCTGCTGTAAATGCAGAAGTGAACAAATGAGGTGTTTCAGTACCTTCTGGTTTTTCTGCAGCAGGGCCTTGAACATATAGTCATTTATCAAAGTATAGGGCAGTTTCCCTGTAGCCCGCATGTATTGCGGCGCTCTGTTCGGTATCCCGGACTCCAAATAACTCATAAACATCTCTCCTTCTCATAATTTTATGTCAGCACCGGCAAATCACCTGTCCGTCCGCAAACCAGAAAAAGAGCGCAAAAATACTGGGAAACATAATAAAAGCAGTCGGGAAAAACATTGGCAAAACGCCGGAAAAATCCTGTTGATTGACTTGATGCGAACAGTATAGCAGATACAGTTCCAAAACACAAGTAAAACATTCTTGGATGTCCCGCATGAATTTCTATTTTTGTGTATATTTATTCTTCTATTTTCCTATTATATACAGTTTTGTGTATATTTTATAGGTTTTATACAAAAACTTTCTTGTATTTTATTCACTATTAGGGCTTGCAATATTGTTCTGAAAAGTATATAGTATTTCCAGTACATAAATTCAAGCCATTATCCCACAGGTAAGACTTACATATTTTCCTGATGTATTGTCCATATTGCCCATTCCCCGGACACAGAAGGGAGTTTCGCAATTACCTGACCACGAAAGGAGCAAGATTGAAAATTAAAATTTTCAATCGCGAGATTTGTGTCTGCGCGCTGCTTGCCACAAACTCGTCATGCGCAAAAAGCAGCGCAGAAATGAGGAAAAACATGAAAGAAAAAGTTGTTTTGGCGTATTCCGGCGGTCTGGATACCACCGCCATCATCCCCTGGCTGAAAGAGAACTACGACTACGAAGTCATCTGTGTATGTATTGACTGCGGACAGGCCGAGGAACTGGACGGCCTGGAGGAGCGGGCTAAGTTCTGCGGCGCGGAGAAACTGTACATTCTTGACGTGACCGACGAGTTCTGCGACGAGTATATTGTGCCCTGCGTGCAGGCGAACGCTGTCTATGAGAACAAATATCTGCTGGGCACTTCCATGGCAAGGCCCCTGATCGCCAAGAAACTGGTGGAAATCGCCCGCAAGGAAGGTGCGGTTGCCATTTGCCACGGCGCCACCGGCAAGGGCAACGACCAGATCCGTTTCGAGCTGGGGATCAAGGCTCTGGCCCCGGATATCAAAATCATTGCCGCCTGGAGAAGCGATAAATGGAACATGGATTCCCGCGAGTCCGAGATCGAATACTGCAAGGCCCATGGAATTGATCTGCCTTTCTCCGCCGACTCCTCCTACAGCCGTGACCGCAATCTGTGGCATATCAGCCATGAAGGTTTGGAACTGGAGGACCCTGCCAACGAGCCTAACTATGAACATCTGCTGGTGCTGGGCACCACTCCCCAGAAGGCTCCCGACCAGGGCGAATACGTGACTCTGACTTTTGAAAAGGGAATACCCACTTCGGTAAACGGCCAGAAGATGAAAGTCTCCGATATCATCCGCAAGCTGAACGAACTGGGCGGCAGACACGGCGTGGGCATTATCGACATCGTGGAGAACCGTGTGGTGGGCATGAAATCCAGGGGTGTGTACGAAACCCCCGGCGGCACCATCCTGATGGAAGCGCATCAGCAGCTGGAAGAACTGATCCTGGACCGCGACACCTATGCCCTGAAAAAAGAGATGGGCAGCCGTTTCGCCAGCCTGGTATACGAAGGCAAATGGTTCACTCCTCTGCGGGAGGCTGAGCAGGCTTTCATAGAAAAGACCCAGGAATATGTCACGGGCGAAGTGAAATTCCAGCTTTACAAGGGCAATATTATCAAGGCCGGAACCACCTCTCCTTACTCCCTGTATAACGAGAGCATTGCCTCCTTCACCACTGGTGATCTGTACGACCACCACGACGCGGAAGGCTTTATCAATCTCTTTGGCCTGTCCCTCAAGGTACGCGCCATGAAGATGCAGGAAGCGGATCAGCAGTAAAATATTCGCCTGGACAATGGAATCCACGCTCTGCGGGAATTCTGTAATCCCAGGTAAAAGAGGGGCCATGGCCCCTCTTTCTGCGTGTCGCGGAAGTTCCAATGAACTTCCCCTTCGGAAAGGCATGGTAATATAAATGACATATTTTATAGCAGCATATTTGATCTGCATCAATCTGGCCGGACTGGCCAGCATGTGGCTGGACAAGAGAAAGGCTATCCGGCATCAATGGCGCATCCCCGAGGCCACTCTCTTTTTCATTGCCCTGCTGGGCGGCGGTCTGGGCTCCATCGTCGGCATGCAGCTTTTCCGCCACAAGACCAGGCACTGGTACTTTGTGTGGGGCATGCCCGCGATTTTCTTTACGGAACTTGCGCTGGCCATCCGATTTATGTTAAAATAGGCTATACCCACGAAACTCTCATCAGGAGTAAAACATATGCTGGCATTACAGATCACCAACACTAAAAATTTCATGGCGCAGCTTCTGACCGGAGACGCTTTTGACCCCTTCCTGCTGGCTGAGGCCGCCGTGTCCACGGCGCACACCTACACCATAGACGGGCATGTGAACAGGGATTTTTTCACCCCGGAAGAGCAGAAAGACTCCCAGATATGCCCCTATGACTTCGCTCCCTGGCAGGAGATGAAAGGGCTGCTGTTTGGGCTGATCAAAGGCAAACGCACCCCTTTGTACTTTAAGTTTGTGCTGCACCTCAAGCCGGAACTGGTGGGCAAGATTCTGGCGGCTCAAAACTGCGACATGCCTTCGGAGCAGATTAAGGCTCTGGTGCTGACCGTCAAATACGACGGCTCCCACGCCCTGTTGACCACAGGCACGGCCTATCACACCTTCGTAATGAACAAGGAACCCGACATAATCTGGGATAAGGCACTGACCGGGTATCTTTCCCGCAAAAACATCGCATATGAAAATTTATGAGCGGCATACGGGAATTTCATAATCAGTCATAAAAGGCACCGGCTGGTTCCAGCCGATGCCTTTCTCTATGAAGTAGGTTCCACTGTGGGAACAGGTTCCTGGGTAGGCCAGGGCAGTACCGCCTCTGGGGGTCTCGCCGGGTTGTCCGCCGTCTTTTCCTCGTCCAGGCATTGGCGGATCACGCCATAATAATCGTTGCGCAGAATATAAGCACTGAAATTATAGCGGTCTTTCACCTCCTGCTTGGCCTGGCTCATATAAGCCTCCTGCTCCTCCGCAGTCATTTCCACCTTCCAGGAAGTGGTCTTGGCCTTACGGCTGTAGGCCGCGGTATCCGACACAAAACTCCTGTCGTTGAAGATCACCATTCCTTCCTGATCCGAAAAAATATCCCGCCCCGCGTACATTCTGGAATCATAGTCAAAACCGAACAGATTCAGCAGCGTGGGCAGCAGATCCATGGAACCGCACACTTTATCCACCACCACCGGTTCCTCCATGGCGGCGTTCCACAGGATCAGGCTGTTTCGATAGGTATCCATATCCTGGGAAAGATCTCTCCCCGCCAGTTCTTCATACTGTTCCTGGGTCATGCCATAGGGATAATGATCCGCGCTGAGACAGATCACCGTCCTGTCCAGCTGTCCGGCGGCTTCCAACTGTTCCAGCAGATTGGCCATGGCCTTATCCAACTCAATATGGCAGGCGATATAAGCCTGGGCGTTCTCCGACATCTCCAGCCCCTGCACTTCTTCCTTGTGCCAGCTGGACATCCGATTGCCCGAAAAACTGTAGTTCATATGACCGGAAACCGTCATATAGTACACGTTGAAACGATCCAGATTCACATATTCCGCCACCGTTCCCAGCATCATCTCATAATCGGAAGCCGGCCAGGCGCCCGCATGCTCCATATAGAAAATCTTGTCCCCGTACTCCGCCTCGGACAGATCTCCCAGCTTGGAAGCCTTGAAGTCATAGCCCAGGTTGGGATGGGTCTGATAACGCTCATAATAGGACAGACTGTTGTTGTGGTACGCCCAGTTGTAAACTCCCTCCTTGGCAAAGAACCGGGGCAATGTAAAAGCCATATCCAGAGGAATACTTTTGCGCATACTGAACTGCCCGTCCGGGATCAGTCCCGTGGTATTCACATACTCCCCGTCGCTGGTGCTGGTCTGCCACAGAGGCACATAATAGTTGTTAAACACAAAGCCGGAATTCACCAATTTGTACAGGGTGGGGGTCAGATCCTCCCGGATGGCATAGGTGGAAAAGCCTTCCGCCGTGAGAAAAATCAGGTTGTACCCCTGGAACATGCCGGTGTACTCGTTGCGGTTGGTGGGCTGTACTTCCCCCAGATAATCCGCCAGCCATTCCGTCTCCTTGCTCCCCTGGGAGAGTTCCGCCAGCTTTGCCATATCCAGATTCCATACATTGGGAGATGTATCCAGAACAGGCTCTGCCGTGGGTCCCGGAATGGGAATGCCGCCCTCAGGCTCCGTTTCCGCAGTGGAATCCGTTCCCGGCTCCGGCACATCCGAATCACTGCCGGGCTCACTGCTGCTTCCCTGGGCCAGTTGTCTGTCCGGGTCTTCTCTGCCGGGACGCGGCTCCGATACCCTGTCCCACAGGGACTCCAGCATTTCCCCCAGTTCATAGGCTCCGTCCCGCTGTACCATGGCAATCACACCCATATCCTGCATCACTGATATGGGATCATAGAATTCCCGGTACTCCTCCGCGTACAGAGTATCCAGCACACGCCCGATCTCCATGACGCTGACGCAGTAGATCAGTGCCACCCCGGCGATCAGTCCCATCCGCAGCTTCCGGATGGAATTCAGATAGGGCAGTTCCCAGGTGGTAAGATATCTCCACAGCGCCACTCCGGCCATGGGCAGAGCCAGCAGGATCAGCAGCGGGGAGGCATGAAGCAGCCCCACCAGGGCTTCCCGCCAGTAATTGGTCAACGCGTCCTGTCCGCCCACCAGCATGGCCTTGATCTGCAGGGGCTGCTGAAAAATCCGGAAGTACACTGTCTGCACAAAAAAAACCAGATACTCCAGCACCACCATGATCCAGAAGGCCCTGTGCCTGTTCCGCCTGGTCAGGCTGCCGCTGATCAGCGCCTGAAGGGCGGCGATCAACGCAATCAGCCCCAGGGAAAAGACAGGGTTTATGCCCACCAGCCCAAAACAGCCCAGGTGGAACACGATCTCCATATAGATTAATATTCCTGCGTAAATCAACCAGCTTGACATAATATTTTCTTCATCCTTCGTCCCTTTATACTTGCACGCCCCGGTTCCTTTTCACGCGCCCCCTGGGACCTTCTGCGGCATGCGTGCTGCTGTCGGTTCAGTCTTTCGATTTGGGATTGAACAGCAGGCTGGCCAGATAGCCGAAAATCAGCGCCGCGGAAGTTCCCACCGCGCCTGCCTTAAAGCCGCCTGCCCAGAGGCCCAGCAGCCCCTGTTCATCCACGGCCTCCTTGACCCCTTTCATCAGCACATTGCCGAATCCCAGCAGAGGCACACCGGCCCCCGCCCCGGCAAATTCCTGAAAAGGCTCATACCAGCCAACTACACTGATACAGGCCCCCAGCACCACCAGCAGCACCATAATCCGCCCCGGCATCATCTTGGTCTTTTCCATCAGGATCTGCACCAGGGCACAGATCAGACCGCCTACCCAAAAAGCATTGATATAATCCATTCGCTTCACTCCTTCCAAGCCCGCCTTGAGACGACAGGCTTCTTCGAAAGTAGTATCTGCGATATCCATAAATCTATGCACCCGGACGCCTTTAGCCCGGCATATCCACCTCCGGCTCGTCAAACTCCACCGTCACATAGAAACCCCGGGCATTCTCCTGAATGTCTATCACCCTGCCCGCCCGGGATTTCAGCCGGTAACGGAAAGGGATGTTCCCCGACATGGCCAGGGACGGATCAATGATATAATAATAGTTGCTGGGCAGCAGACCCTCTGTGACCGTCACATCCTGCCCCACTTCCAACAGCCCCTGCCTCTCCATCTTAAATTCCATCCTGCGCATTACACAGCCGCCTTTACTCAATGTAAGTTCCGCGGCGCCACACCGGGCGCCGTTTCAGGCGCAGGCATGACGCCGCTGACCCTTTTGAGAAGAATTGTACTAGAAAAAACGAAGCATTGCAAGAGATATTCTCAATCTTAATGAAATTTTACATTTTATAAATATCACAGGTCTACAGAGCTTCCAGCACCACTGCATGGGCGATTCCCGGCACGCTCTTTCCCTCGTTGAAACTGGTTTTGCTCAGCAGGGCGCCGGTGGGCATGAACAGCACTTTCTTCCAGTGGCCCTCCTCCAGCTGCTTTAATATATAGGCGGAAAGCGTCACCGCGCTGCAGCCGCAGCCGCTGCCTCCCGCATGGGTGTCCTGGGATTGGGCGTCAAAGATCTCAATGCCGCAGTCCATATGCTGCCCGGCAATATCGTATCCCTTATCCCGCAGCAGTTCCAGCAGCACCGTCTGTCCCACACTGCCCAAATCCCCGGTGATAATCCGATCGTAGGCCTCCGGCATCAGGTTAAAGTCCAGAAAATGCTGTACCAGCGTGTCCGCCGCCGCCGGAGCCATGCAGGCCCCCATGTTCATGGAATCCTTCAGCCCATAGTCCACAATCCGCCCCACGGTCATACCCGTGATGGCCGCCCGGGGAGGCTGCCCCTGGGGACCGCTCTCCGATTCTCCCCCCAGAATGAAAGCACCGCTGCCCGTCACCGTCCAACTGGCGGACAGGGGTCTCTGGTTCCCGTATTCCAGCGGAAAACGGAACTCCTTCTCCGCGCTGGCAAAATGGCTGGAAGTCACACAGGCCACATAGTCCGCATACCCTGCGGACACCGCCATGGCTCCCAAAGTCAGGGACTCTCCGCAGGTGGAACAGGCCCCGTAAACCCCCAGCAGCGGTATCTGGTAGGAAGCAAGGCCAAAAGAAGTCGCAATGGACTGGCCAAGCAAATCCCCCGCAAAGAGATAACGGATATCCTCCGCCGTTTTCCCCGCCTTCCCCAGGGCCATGTAGACGGCGTCTTTCTGAAGATTGCTCTCCGCCTCCTCCCAGGTGCCGCAGCCAAACAGATCGTCCTCCCCCACCATGTCAAAAAGATTTCCCAGAGGGCCTTCCCCCTCCTTTTTGCCCACAATGCTGGCACTGTTTAAAATATATACTTTTTTCTCCAGCCGAATACTGGATTTTCCCGTGGTCTGATTCATGTTTTCCCCTTTCCGCGCTGCCGGACCATGGGCCGTGCGCCTGTCTGCGGATAGTATATCCTTTTCGGGAAAAAACATGTATTGTCCCCGGACGGCGTATCCCCACAATATCCGGTTCAGCTGCAGGCGGCATTGCATGCGGCGTTCAGCCGGATATTGCGGGGATATGGATGTCTCATATTTCTGTTTTACTGGGGCATGTCCACCGTGGTCAGGTACTGGCTCACCGCGTATACCACCTGTCCGTTGTACTCCAGCTGGGACCAGCCCGTAGCTGCATTGATACCGATCCTGCGGGCATTCTGCCCGTTGCTGATCTGGGTCACCACCGTGGCGCTCCCCTGGTCGGTGCTGGGTTCACTGCGCAGATTGGTCACTTCCTTGGCGGTGACATACTCATCCACCTTTTCAAATTCCATGCCCAGCGGATTGTCCGTCTGTTCCTCCTCCGAAGACTGAACCGGATCCAGACTGTCTCCCGGGGTTGTCTCGGAGGACCCGATGGTCTGCCCGCCCCAGTTGGCGATGGAATCCTGGGAGTTTTCCACCCCCTGTCCCGGCAATGCCCCCGGACGGTTGGCATGGGTAATCTTCCACACCGCGAAACAGAAAATCACCACCACAGCCACCAGCACCACCAGGCCGATCATGGCCTGCATGGGATTCAGTTTTTCATCTTCCAGAGCCGAAGCTCTCTCTTCCTCATAATTCCGTCTCATATTTTTTAACCTGTGCCTCTATCAAATCCATGTCTTCAAAATAATTGATGCGCATGGCGCTCTTTACCTGGGACAGAGTCTGCGCCGCCGCCTCCCTGGCCGCTTCGCTTCCCTTTTTCAAAATATTGTAGATCTCCGGGATATCCTTTTCGTACTCCCTGCGCCGCTGCCGTATGGGTTCCAGTTCCTCCTGCAGCACATTGCACAGCAGCTTTTTCACCTTCACATCCCCCAGGCCGCCCCTGGTGTAGTGGTCCTTGAGTTCCTGCAGGCAGGAATACTCCGGCAGATAGCGCTCAAAATGCTCATCCAGGCAAAACGCGTCCAGATAGGTGAACACCGTATTGCCCTCCAGATGGCCGGGATCGGACACCATCAGATGTTCCGGATCCGTATACATGCTCATAACCTGCTTCTTCACATCCTCCGGGCTGTCCGCCAGATAAATGCAGTTCCCCAGGGATTTGCTCATCTTGGCCTTGCCGTCCACGCCGGGAAGCCGCAGGCATGCCGCGTTCTGGGAAATCAGCGCCTGGGGTTCCACCAAAACCGGCGCGTAGACGCTGTTGAACTTATGCACGATCTCCCTGGCCTGCTCCAGCATGGGCAGCTGGTCCTCGCCCACCGGGACCGTGGTGGCCTTAAAAGCCGTGATGTCCGCCGCCTGGCTGATGGGATAATTGAAAAAGCCCACCGGAATGCTGGCCTCGAAGTTGCGCATCTGAATCTCGTTCTTTACCGTGGGATTGCGCTGAAGCCGGGACACCGTCACCAGATTCATATAGTAAAAAGTGAGTTCCGTCAGTTCCGGGATCTGGGACTGGATCAGCATTGTGGATCTGGCCGGATCCAGCCCGCAGGACAGATAGTCGAGCGCCACCTCCACAATGTTCTCCCGCACTTTGTCAGGATTTTCAAAATTGTCCGTAAGCGCCTGGGCATCGGCAATCATGATAAATATTTTGTCGTACTCCCCGCTGTTCTGCAGTTCCACTCTTCTTCTCAGGGAACCCACGTAATGGCCCACGTGCAGCCTGCCCGTAGGCCTGTCCCCCGTCAAAATGATCTTGTCCATTCTCTCATTAGCCTTTCTGATTTGAATCCTGCTTATTCCCCTTCAAATACTTTTATCTATATTACCATCTTTTTATCCATATGAGAAGAGAAAATTGTTTGTTTTATGAAAAATCCCGCTTATGTCATCCGCAGCCCTTTGGGGTAGTGGTTTTTCATAATCCCTCCCGCCAGCTTCCCCCAGCCCAGGCTGTAACCATCCACCGTCACCAGGTACCAGCCCTTCTCCCCCTCCAGAGGAAATGTCTGGCCTTTCAGGTAGGTCTGGGCCGTGATACCGTTCTCTCCTGACCCGCCCGCTCCCTCCACCGGGCAGCAGCGCCGCACCTCCCCGGGACAGAGCGCCAGGGCCAGCGCATGGGAAGGTTCAAAGCGGTTCTTTTTCAATGCACCCAGATGCAGACCGGGACGCAGCACATGCAGGCCCTTCAGGGCCGGCAGATCCCTGGGAGCCAGGTACAGCTGTTCCCCGAAACGCAGATAGATCCCCTCCGGCCTGTCCCGCAAAGTTTCCGCAGCGAACTCCAGATATTCCCGGCACTCCTTCTCCGGGATGCCCCGCTCCGTCCCATACAGACTCCGGACCTCTCCCCCGGTTCGGGAGCCATCCTTTTGCAGCACCGCCAGATAATGTCCCTCTCCCCGCAGCCTGTGGGGCCAGAGCCGGAGGGTTTTTTCCATGTGGGAGCCGGGGGCCTCCACGGCCCAATCCGCTCTTCCCGGCGCAAAGCCCCAGGCGGCAAGGCGCGCCTCCCCTTTCAGACCCTCCGTTTCGTCCGCTTCCGCCGCCCCGCCGCTCCCGGCCAGACACCGGGCGGGGTCCAGGACCTTCATCTCCGGATGTCTGCAAAGCAGCCTGCTTACGCTCCCCTCATCCTCCAGAGGTGCAAAGGTACAGGTGGAGTATACCAGTCTGCCGCCAGGCCGCAGCATGGCCGCGGCACAATCCAGTATCCCATCCTGCCTGGCGGCGCACCGCTCCACATTCTCCGGACTCCACTCCTCCCCGGCGTTCTCATTTTTGCGGAACATCCCCTCGCCGGAGCAGGGAGCATCCACCAGGATACGGTCAAAATACCCCGAAAAAACCTCCGTCAGCCGTTCCGGCGTCTCGTTCAAAACCAGGCAGTTGCGAATCCCCAGCCGTTCCACATTCTCCGACAATACCCTGGCCCGCTGGGGATGGATCTCATTGCTCACCAGCAGTCCCCGGCCCCGCATCCTCCCGGCGATCTGGGTGCTTTTACCTCCGGGGGCGGCGCAGAGGTCCAGCACCTTCTCCCCCGGTTCCGCCCCCAGAAAAACCACCGGGGCCATGGCACTGGGCTCCTGGATGTAATAGACCCCCGCTTCATGGTAGGGATGTCTGCCCGGGCCGGGAAGAGCATGGCTGTAGTAAAAGCCTTCCTCCTCCCAGGGCACAGCCTCCAGATGCCAGGGGCTCAGGGCCAGAAAACGCTCCCTGGCTTCCTGCGGACACCCCCCGCCTTTCAGCGGATTCACCCGCAGCGCCCTGTGACGTTCCCCCTCCAGTCCCTTCAGGAACTCCCCGTATTCGTCTCCCAGTTGTAACCTCATTCTGCTTTGAAACTCTTCCGGCAGCATCTTCCGCCCTCCCTGTCCGCTTTCCAATATATAGCAGCACCCATTTTATCACAGACTGTGCCATATTTCCACTAAAACCGCCTGGGATGCCGGGCATCCGGCACGGACAGGCTTATTCCTCCCTTCTCCCGCCCACCAGGATCATAACCTCGTGAGCCAGCAGCGGGAAGGAGGCCAGCAGCGTCAATATGCCCCATTCCCCCCATTGCAGATGGGTGGTACCGAAAGCGGCAATCAGGATGGGAACCTCCGTCACCGCGATCTGCAGCAGAAAGCCCAGGATACAGGCCAGGATCATCAGCTTGTTCTCCAGGTGGTTCATCCGAAAGAACGAACGCCCCATGTCCCGCATTCCCACCGCATGGAACAGCTGGCTCATGCCCAATACGGTAAAAGCATAGGTCTGGGCCCGGCGCAGAATGCCCTCCTGCGCCATCATCATGCCCATATTTTCCAAAGTCACCGGCAGATGCTGGGTGGCCATGGCCCGCAGGGGAATCAGGAAAAAGGCCGTCAGGCTGATGGCGGCGATCAGCAGCCCATAGAAACAGGTGCAGACCAGGCCGCCCCGGGCGAACAGGCTCTCCCCCGGCTTTCTGGGCGGATGCTGCATCAGGGATCTGGCATCATTGGGATCCACCCCCAGCGCCAGCGCGGGAAGGGAATCGGTAATCAGGTTGATCCACAGGATATGGCTGGAGCGCAGGGGAGAAGCCAGCCCGCAGCACACCGCCAGGAACATGGTGGCAATCTCTCCCAGATTGGAGGAGAGCAGGAAGATCACGGATTTACGGATATTTTCGTAGACGCCCCGGCCCTCCTCGATGGCCTTTTCAATGGTGGCAAAATTGTCGTCCGTGAGGATCATGTCTGAGGCCTGCTTCGCCACATCCGTGCCCGAGGCCCCCATGGCTATGCCGATATCCGCCTTTTTCAGGGAAGGGGCGTCATTGACCCCGTCCCCGGTCATGGCCACGATATGACCTGCCTGCTGGAATCCTGTGACGATCTGTACTTTCTGTTCCGGCGCCACTCTGGCAAACACCCGCACCTGGGCCAGCCGATGGGCCAGTTCCTCCTCTTTGACCTGGCTCAGTTCCTGGCCGGTCATGCACTGCTGCCTGCTCTGGACGATGCCCAACTGCCTGCCGATGGCATACGCGGTATCCACATGGTCTCCGGTAATCATCACGGTCTCCACCCCTGCCTGCCGGAAGGTGGCCACCGCCCCCGCAGCCTCGGGCCGGGCCGGGTCGCGCATACCCACCATGCCCAGGAAAGTGAGACCCTGTTCCTGAATCCCGTTTCCATAGGCCCCCGGCCCGGCAGAGGCGCCCCAGGCATCCTGACCGGGAGCCGTGCTTCTGACCCGCTGCCCCGGATCTCCCACCCGCATGGCGATGGCCAAAGTACGCAAAGCCTCGTCCGCCATCTGCTCCATGGCCCTGCGGATCTGCCGGACATGCCCCGGCTGCATGGGCAGGCACTGGCCCCGCACCATGATGTGGGTACAGCGCCCCAGCACCACATCCGGCGCCCCTTTGGTGAAAGTCACCCCCGTGCCGCCCCGGTAATGGAAAGTGGACATCATTTTTCGGTCGGAGTCAAAGGGCAGTTCCCGGCGGCGGGGCATCCGCTTTTCCAGCTCCGCCCGGTCCACCCCCAGGCCATGGGCCAGCTGCAGCAGCGCCAGTTCCGTGGGATCGCCGATATGCTCCGCCAGCACCGCGTCATTGCAGAGGGTCATGCCCTCCAGCAGAGCTTCATACTCCTGCCCGCCCAGTTCCCTCACCGGCACCATCCTCTGGCCCGCATAGCACTGCTCCACCGTCATGCGATTCTGGGTAAGAGTTCCGGTTTTGTCCGAACACACAATGCTCACGGCCCCCAGGGTCTCCACGGAAGGCAGCTTTCTGACGATGGTATGTACCCTCACCATGCGGGTGACGCTCAGCGCCAGACAGATGGTGACCACCGCCGGAAGTCCTTCCGGCACGGCAGCCACGGCCAGGGATATGGCGGTGAGCAGCATCTCGAAAATATTGCGGCGCTGCAGGATGGCAATGCCAAACAGAGCGGCACAGAGAAGCAGAGACAAAATGCTCAGCACTTTTCCCAAATCCCCCAGACGCTTCTGCAGCGGGGTCTGTTCTTCCTTCCCCTCGTTGATCAGGGAGGCGATCTTGCCGATCTCCGTATCCATGCCTGTGGCAGTCACCATCCCCAGCCCTCTGCCGCCGGTGATTACAGTGGACATGTAAACCATGTTCCGGCGGTCCCCCAGGGGCATCCCTTCCTGGCCCACGAAGGCGGCGGATTTGGAGGCGGGCAGAGATTCCCCGGTGAGGGCGGACTCCTCCGCCTGCAGATTGGTACTCTCCATCAGGCGCATGTCCGCCGGTACCTGGCAGCCTGCCTCCAGACTCACCAAATCCCCCACCACCAGGGTATATGCCTCCACCTCGTGCAGAACGCCTTCGCGGATGACAAACGCCTTGGGGCTGACCAGCTTCTTCAAGGAATCCAGAGCCCGCTGGGCCTTGCCTTCCTGGATCATGCCCACCACGGCATTGAGCACCACCACCACGCCGATGATGATGGCGTCGCTGGTCTCCTCCAGCAGCACGGAGATGACGGCGGCCGCCAGCAGCACATAGATCAGAGGATCGTTAAGCTGCGAGAGAAACGATTCCGCCGCCGTCTTTTTCCGTTTTTCCTGAAGCGCGTTCCTGCCGTAAACGCCATAGCGCCGTACCGCCTCCTGCCGGGTCAGTCCCCTCTCCCCGTCGCTTTGCAGTTCCCTGCATGTCTCCTGTATGCTCCTCGCTTCAAACATTCCTGTCCCCTTTCCCGCATATCGCAGGAGAAACCTGCGATGCCGTATCAATCCGCATTTGGGCCGGACAGCATAAACGCAACGCCTCCGCCCTATACTGGTACAAACTATGAAGGCTTGGGCGAAAATATGATTAAAGGCGCTCTCAGAAACTCCATGCCAGTTTCCAAAAGCGCCCTTATTGAAGCCAGTCATTCCCGCTCATTTCGGTTTCCACGCTGCATTAAGCTGCCTGCGGTCTGTAATAAACTGTTTTGCCGCTGCAACGGTATGATCAATCAATAATTCCATAGTATCACCAACCTTATAAATGCGATCGTTTGATTCCTCAATTCCCGACATTGCATACATTCCGTGCCATCCATTTCTTTGATAAGATCCACCACCATTCACCATGTGAATAAATTCCGACATATTCAAAAAACTACCATCCAGCGTTATTCCAACAGACCAGAACAGCCCATCCATGGCATTGTGCGAGAACGTTACATCCCGCCCTACACGATCTCGGATACTCGTCTTGGATTGTATGCAACCAAAGACATGGACATCTCCATGTACAGATTGAATTGCATATAAATCAAAATCTTTCCCCCATGAACGCAATCCCTGAATGTCCGAAGATGTATTGGTAAGTAGATTATTCCTTATCATATATGTTAATTCTGATTGTAGGATGAAACGAATTTCATTTTTGCGCAATGTCTCACTGTCAATACTGGATAAATACCTCTCAAACGAATGTCCGCTTGCTTTGATCCAACTTTGGTGGGCAGACAAACATCTCTCTATGACTTCTGCCTGTTGCCCATGTGCAATACCATATTCCGAAAGCCCCGCAGCATGAATTTTATGAATCAAGGCGATTTCCTTCCATATAGCGCCCTCTGATACTTTCGGAGAATACTTTAAAAATGCTTCCACAAGAACCTTGTCAATGGCTTGCCTTTGCGCTGCCTGTCTAGCCGACTGAATTGCCGATGGATTCTGCTGATTTTGACATTTCTTTTGAAATTCTTCCTCCCAGGTTGCCAGATATAGTTTATGGCAAAACTCCCTGTAGTCATCAGACATTTTTTCTTTCCCTCTCTTTGTTCAAAATACTATTAATCTGTTTTCCCCAGGCATAAGCAAGTAATGGAGGAACCGCATCCCCAATCTGTTCATATTTATCCTGTACGTTCTTATCAATATGAGGGACAATATAGGGGCCTCCGCAAAAATCGTAGGAATCAGGAAAAGATTGCAATCTGGCGCACTCTCGCACTGTCAAAGCCCGATTATGTTTTGGATGTACAAACTCATCCAGACAATGGCTGGTAACCGTTGGAGAAGGCTCATTTTCAATCAATCTGTAGTTCCGCTTGATAAACATTTTTTGAGGCATGATCCGCTGCGCTTGTAACCGTTCACGTTCTTCACCTGTGTATCTTTCAAACAAATCTTTCAGGCTTTCACCAGGCCTAAGCATTGCAAATCTCTTCAAAGTGCAGTCCCGGTGCTTCATTGGCATCTGATAGGTGACTTTGGAAGAATGCATCCCCTCTCTTCTCCAAAAAGTATCATCCTTCATTAGCCTGGAAAATTCTGATTCTTTTCCTGTGTAGGAAGTCGCTTCTATTCCGCTGTTAGGGACAACATTTTTAAGACCTTGCAATGCTTCTCCCACCGTAACCTCTTTAACAGTTTTTCCAATCGGTACGGAAAGTTCTGTTTGCGGGTCAAGGGAAGCTAAAATAAAATACCTGTTTCTCCTCTGTGGAACACCAAATTGCGTTGCATTTAAAGTAACCTCAATATAGTTTTTGTATCCTGCAGCTGCCAGTTCCTCTTTCAGCAATTGCACTATCAATTTTTTTGAATTCTTCTTCACCGTTTTTGTGGTAATCGCAGGTACATTCTCAAACAAGATCAGCTTTGCCTTTGCTATTTTGGCGATTCTAATTCCCTCTCGAAACAACAACTGCCTGTCATCATAAAACGATCGGGATTTATTTCCTGCTGTTGAGAATGTCTCACACGGCATCCCTGATGTAACAAGATCCACCCCATCCGCTGGAATATAGGGTAATATTTGTTCCTCGCACACCTTTCTGATATCCGAGTGGATTATATGAACCTCCGGGTGATTCGCTTTATAAGTATCCACACAGCTTTTAATGTACTCTATGGCCACTCTCGTATCAAATCCTGCCGCATGAAGCCCGGTACATATTCCCCCTGGCCCGCTGAAGCAATCTATATGCGTAAATGCCATCTTATCCCCCCAAGTCATGTAAAACCTGTTTTATGCCACAAACAAAAGTAAAGTAAGTATATCATTCCAAGCATTAAAAAGCAACTTTCTGGCCGCAAATATTTCGTCTCTCCTCTGCTACTTATAAACAATATCCCGCAATACGCACTCTTCGGCCAGCATTCTGACAATACGCATTTGCTCCTGCCAGCTTTCCTGTTCCCCATCTGCCGCCTTTTCCCGCACACCCATTTGTATCCTAATTTCACTTACCTTCTCGTCATATTCCCTTTGAGCCTCTTCATCTATTGCATCCAGATAGTCCCAAATGCCGTTGGATAAAAAAATACAACGATATCGTCCCGGCTCTGTATCCCGCAAATAATCTTGGTGAAGGCGCCCCCAACGTCCAATAGGCCTATTTTCCATATTTTCTTCCTCTCTCTTAAAAATAATTAGGGAAAGCCAGAGCTTATACAACCCTTTGCTTTCCCTATCCCTTTGTACCTTTTATTATAATTACTTTTTTTACCCTGTCAAGTATTTTCGTACTCTTCTAAATATCAATTGTAAAAAATTACGAAACATTCACAAAGATATTGCAAAAATCTTTGAAATATTTTATCATGAAGCTATATCCATACATAGCTTGCGAGGCAGCCTTTGCGTTGCCAAATTCATTATGCAGGAGAGAAGGAGAACACAATATGGGATCCAGAAACAACAAAGTAGTTCTTATGAAAGCTATTTCCGAATTGAAGGATGCCGATTACTCCCGCGAGCCGGAGTTAGGCGGGATTTACAAACGTCTGTCAAAGGGCCGTAAGGAATTTGCCGAGGTATTTGACAAAAACATTAAAGCCGTCATGCAGATCAGTTCGCTGGATCTGACCATGAAGTATCAGAACGACAAGATTGTAGACATCTCCCGCAGAGTCGCCAGGGCCACGGAAACCCTGTTCGGCTCCTCGGACGGACATAGCATGACCGGACATTCCAACAATGTACATGAGGAGATGACCCACAATATCGTGGAAGTGTCCTCGGCGGCGGACAATGTGTTTCGGAAAATCGAGGCCGCCCAGGAGGAGCTCACCTCCATTAAAGAGCTCTCGGAACAGACCGCTCAGATGTCCCGCAGCATGCAGAGCGACATGGATGCCCTGCAGGAGGTCATCGGCCATCTGAATGATGTCATCGAAGGGATTGAGACCATCTCCCTCCAGACCAGTCTGTTGGCGCTCAACGCTTCCATAGAGGCGGCCAGGGCCGGTGAGGCGGGAAGAGGTTTTGCCGTGGTGGCTGGCGAGATCCGGGAATTGGCCGAGAAAACCCAGAGCCTGACCCAGAGCATGGGCGAGTTCGTCGGCAATATTAAAGAAGCCTCCCAGAAGAGTGTGAACAGTACAAAGGACACCATCGGCATTCTGGACAGTATGACAGGAAAGATCAACAATGTCTGGACCCTGAACAGCGAAAACCGGGAAGAGGTCTCCAGCGTCAGCGGGACCATCAGTTCCATTGCCGCCGTCAGCCAGGAAATCAGCAGTTCCATGGCGGAGATGGAGAACCAGCTGCGGGACAGCACGGAGTTTATGAGCAATGTGAGCGAGGATCTGATCAAGGCTGTCAAGCCCGTGGTTGACATAGAAAAAACCCTGGACGACACGGTGAAGCAGATGGGAAGCATGACGGAGGATGCTTTCTTCCATCTGGAAAACAAAGAATTTTCCCAGTATGTGAGCACCGCCGTCACCGCACACCGCTCCTGGCTTACCAATTTGCAGGAAATGGTGCGCAAGCAGACCATACTGCCGCTGCAGCTTAACTCCAGCAAATGTGGATTCGGGCATTTTTACTATGCCCTGACCCCCCAGATCCCGGAGATACTGCCCATCTGGAACGCCCTGGGCGAGAAGCATCGAAAGTTCCACCAGTATGGCGCGGACGTCATCCAGGCCATCAAGAATGAGCAGTACGGCCTGGCGGAACAACTCTGCAACGAGGCGCAGCAGTATTCCACCGGCCTGATCTCAGACATGGAAAAAATGATTGAGCTTGCAAGTAACTGATATAAATCAGGAATGTTCCTCCCCTCTGCCGGATATATTGTAACAGCCGGATCAGACGGGAGGAATTTTTATGGAAAAAAAGGGGAAATGGTGGCATGTTCTGGCCAGAGCCATGGCCGTGGGAGGCACCATGACGGTGCCGGGGGCCAGTGGAGGAACCATGGCCATGATCCTGGGAATCTACGAAGAATTGATTGAATCCATGGGAAGCCTGCCCGGACTATTGGCCGAATGCATCCGCTGCGGAAACGACGGCTGTGCCAGGCGGCGGCTCTGGGACTGTCTGCGTTTCCTGGCGCTGTTTTCCCTGGGGGCACTGGCGGGCATGGCGCTGTTGGCTAAGGGCGTGCTGTCCCTGTTGGAACGCTACCCCATGGCAGTCAGCTATTTTTTTCTGGGGGCAGTGGCCGGAGGCATCCCCCTGATCTGTCGGCAGGCCCAGGTCAAAAAAATAACCTGGCAGGCGCTGTTCTGGCCCCTGGCAGGTCTCCTTATGGTCTATGGGCTGGCGGCGCTGCCGGAAGGGCTGTTCACCGCCGGACTCCCGGGAGCTGCTTCGTCACCCGGAGTCCCCTCCTTCCGCGCGCTTCTGTTCCAGTTCCTGGGAGGCTGCATCCTTGCCGTCGCCCTGATCCTGCCCGGCATCAGCGTGTCTCAGATGCTGCTGATGCTGGGACTGTACGAACCGGTGATGGAGGCGGTGAGCAGCCTGCGTTTTGCCTCCCTGCTGCCGCTGGGACTGGGAGCCGTACTCTGCACGCTGCTGGTAACCCGGCTGCTGGGCAGCGCCATGCAGCGCCGCCCCCAGCCCACCTATCTGCTGATCCTGGGCTTTGTGCTGGGCTCCCTGGGGGAACTGTATCCCGGCCTGCCGGAGGGATGGAATCTGCTCTTCGCCCCCCTGGCCGCCGTGGCAGGCTATCAGCTACTCTCCCGCCTGTCCCGCCGGGCAGAATGAGAAACTACTCCGCACTCTCGATCAACGCTTTCAGCAACTCGGGATAGGGAAAGGTCAGCTCCCTGCGGTTCAGCAGGCCAAAGTTCTCCCCGTCCCCGTCAAAGGCATTGTTGTCCCACCAGACGCAGGGAACGCCGTACTCCCGGGCCTTGCTCACATAGTACCTGGCCCACTGCACCCGCTCGTCCTCATTGTCCTTGTTCATGGCGCCGAACTCGCCGATGATCACTGGCACGCCCTTGCTCAGGAACAGTTCGTCCAATAGTTCCATCAGATGGTCAATATCCCTGGTGTCATTGTCCCAGGTAGATTTGCCCTCCTTGTTCAGCGCGAAATTATAGGGTGTATAGGCATGTACCGATACAATCAGATGTTCGTCCTGGGGCAGTACAATGGACTTCAGCGCCGTATCGCTGGAGGAAGCCGCGTAACCGGGCACCATCAGATTGCGGATGGTATTGTTGCCCCCGGTGGCCCGCACCGCTTCCACAAATACCTGGTCCAGGTAATTCACCACATCCCGGCCCTCTTTGTCTCCGTCATTCCATTCCACACTGGTTCCGATCTTTCTGGGTTCATTCATCCCCTCAAAGATCAGATGCTCGTCATAATCCCGAAAACGGGTGGCAATGGCGGTCCACAGAGCCGCCAGTTGTTCCGCCGCGGCATCCTTATTTTCCTCGGAGGGAAAATGCCAGTCCTCATGATGGATATTGACAATCACATAGACCCCGCGTCCATAGGCGTAGTCCACCACCTCCTGCACCCGGTCCATCCATGCGGGCAGCACATTGTAAGCCGGCGCTTTCCCCATCTGGCCGCCCCAGGACACCGGAATGCGGATCACATTAAATCCCTGGTCAATAATGGCGTCAATCATCTCCTGGGTGGTCCTGGGATTCCCCCAGGCCATCTCCACATTCACGCCGATACTCTTGCTGGTAGCGTCCAGAGTATTCCCCAGATTCCAGCCGATCTTCATCTCCTTAACCAGATCCATGGGGGCTACATCCTTCATGGTGATCTCTACCTCCTGTACTTCCTCCTGGGATGACTCCGTCTCCTCCGAGCCGCCGTTTCCGGGCTGCTCCGCCTGGTCCCCGCTGCCCTCCGGGGTCTCGCCCTCTGCGTTCTCACTGTTCCCCGGATTTTCCTCTCCCTCCACAGTCCTGCTGTCTTCCACTGTGTCCGCGCCTGCTGCCTGCGGATTTCCGCAGCCCGCCAGAGCCACGGCTGTCAGAACGCAGCACAGCAGCACTGCCAAACGTCTCTTTTTCATATAAACTCCTTCCCATCCTCTCTCTTCGGCATAGTCCAAAGGGGCTGAAATGCCCCAATGTATATTAATTATATTCGTTTATGCTATTGCTGTCAAGAAAGTATGGGGATGGTTTACAGTCCATAACTCCTTGATTCCTCAAAATCCTCCCGCCTGATACGCACGCGCAATTACATATGAAGGTTCAAAATACGCACTGCAATTATAATTATCAACCACATCACATATCTCGTGATTATAAACTCTGAAAATTCCTTCTACATAATCCTCATCCGGGAGCGCCGAGTCTCTAATCAGTCTTTGATACACTTTTCCCATTTGTAAGGCATTTGGCGCTTGAGATACCAATTCATTTTCCACATCCAAAATATTAAAATCCCCCTTTTGGAGATGGTACTTTTCAATCCAATCGTCTTCCACATCCAAAGGATTTTCTGCGTGAAGTACATTTGCCACACTGATTAAATGATACATCTCCTCTTTACCGATCGTATTTACTACATATCTATTTCTTTGGCGCAATTTCCTTGCTATGCGTTCAACCATATAACATATGAAAAACAAATCATCACTTCTAATTTCTTCCTCAGCAAAATAACGGTTTTTCATAATTTTACGCTTCCTTTTTTTCAAATCTCCCTTTTTTATCTTAATCGTTTAAATTATATCGGATTATTTGAACATCATCAAGCACATTTTGTACTTTTCGATGTATTCATATTACATTTCCCAAGCATACCTAAAAAACCTTATGTGCGGAAAAATATCAATAAAAAACAGAGCGGTCAGCATCATTTCATGCTCCCACTCTGTCTGTTTGATCTGGTTGGTACCATTTCAAAAAAGTCCCATCAGCTTCCCAAAATAATACCCCAGCCCCAGTACCCAGCTGGCAAAGATGCCGTACAGGATCACCGGCCCGGCGATGGTAAAAATCTTGCAGCCCACTCCAAAGACCTGGCCTTCCTTCTTGTACTCGATGGCAGGGGCCGCCACGGAGTTGGCAAATCCGGTAATGGGCACAAGAGCCCCCGCGCCCCCCCATTTCACGATCTTGGGATAGAGATTAAAGCCCGTCAGCACCACGGAGCACAACACCAGAAGCAGAGAGCACCAGCTGCCCGCGCTCTGCTTGTCCAGCCCCAGCTTCTCACAGTAGTTCAGGATAAACTGCCCGATACAGCAGATCATGCCTCCGGTGACAAAAGCCTTGAGCATCTGCAGACCCAGGTTGTGGGTAGGCGTTACCTGTTTCACATATTTTTCATAATCCTGTTGTTGCTTCTCGTTCATGATAGATAACCTGTTTCCTTTCTGGATTTATTAAAATCTCATGCCGTCTCAGTTCACCACCCTGTGCAGTTCCTGCCAGAAGTAGAACAGTGCGCCGCAAAATTTGCCCACCGCCATGGCCAGTACTGCGCAGCCCAGCCCGTGACGGAAGGAGATACGGCGGGTAAATATGGGAATACTGTCCAGCATCTCCGCGATGGCCAGGGCCAGACAACCCACAAACATGCCGTAAAACAGGCCGGATACCCCCAGAAATCCCTGCCCCAGCGCTTCCCACAGCCAGTCAAGGCCCGGAAATTTTTCCTCCAGCCAGGATCCCACCTGGAGATAACGGTGAAAGACGCTGCATATACAGCCCACAATGGTCCCCACCATCACCATATCCTCATAGAGCCATATTTCCTTGGCCGAATGGGTCTTACCGGCAAAGCGGGGCACCAGCCCCACCGCGCTGAGCACCGTAAATACCCCCGCCGCCGCCAGCAGTCCAAAGCTGAAACCCGCCAGCGCCAATAAGCACCACATAAATGTCTGCATCAGGCGTCCACCTCTTTCCCCTCGCGGCCTGCGGTGTTCACCAGAGCCTTATTCACATCCTCCTCATAATTGCGCATGGACACCTCGATAGGAGTAGGGTCTTTGGTGATGCGTCTGCCGCCGATATGGTTGAAGAACACAATGATACCCAGGGCCAGTCCCAGGCTGTAAGCCACCTCCAGCACGTTCAATCCCCCCGGCTCCCGGCCCATGGCAATCTTGTAGATCTCCGTGAACACCTCATTGATCCCCACATCGTTATGAAAGGCAATGATGGTAAATCCCGTTCCGAAAAAACTCACCAGACATACCAGCGCCACCTTGCACCACAGCTTAGGCCCCTTGTATTTCGACACCTTCACCCGCTCCAGCACCACATCCGTCTCACCCACGGACTGGACGGTAATGCCGGGGCAGGCTTCCTCCATCAAGGCTATAATTTTCAGCACACTGACCACACAGCGCTGCTGGTGGGCCTGCCCCGTCCAGGGCTTCTTTCCGCTTCCGGGGCTCCTGCCTCCCTGGGCCTGGTCGCCCTCCGAGAAATGATGCACCTTAACGGCTTTACATTTGGCCAGCACCTGTTGGTCCGTACATTGCAGGGTGGCAATATCTTTCAAAAAAACATCTTCTTCCTGGCTTTCCACATTGCGGTCGCATTTCAGATATACCGTTACATTCGCCATGGTCCTCCCGGTCCTTTCAATGTTTCCCTTTACTTCCCGCACTCCGCAGGCAGAATTGTAAGGTTTTGATTATTCATGCCCGAAATGCCCAAAACTTATGCAAAAAAGAGATTACTGCAAATTTCGCAATAATCTCTTTCTTCCTAAACCCCCATGCCCGCTGGGCACCACCATAAATTTAATGCATTTTTTAATTTCCTTCGTCCAAATAGATCTGAACCCGGCTGTTGATATTCTGAGCAGCTTTTTCAGGAGGTATTCCCTCTGCGTACATGGCGCTCAGTTCCTCCCTGACTATCTTGTTTATCTGGGAATAGCCGGGGGGAGTCGCCACACAGTTCTCCAGAAAATCACTGGCCCGATGCAGGGACGTGGAACCGTCTGAAAATACCGGCACCTCCGGCGCGCTGTTTCCTCCCATAAACACAAGCCTTCCGGATTCCTGCTCCACAATATAGTCCTCCGGGGACAGCTTTCGCACGCTCAGGCACATCCCGCTTTTTTTCGACTGCAGTTCTTCCCCCAGCAATGTCTCCAGAAAACAGGCCGCGGCCTCCTTCCGATCCAGATTGGCGTTCACCACCAGCACGCCGCCCTCTGCCGACAGATAGCTCCCGCTGCTGCCTTCTGTGGGAAATCCCAGGATCCGGCCTCCTTCCGCTTCCATATACGCAAAGAAATCAAGGAATGCGGATTCGGATGTAAAATAGCCCCACAATACATTTTTTCCCTCATCCAGCCAGGCCTCTGTGTTTACCGCAGCACCGCTCATATCCGTGCCCGTAAGCTCCAGCAGGCGAATGAACCTCTCATCGTCAAAATGGCTTTTCCGATTCTCCCAGTCGATCAGGAAAGAATCCGCCAGGCTATAGTTCACGAGTTCCATCACCGTGGAAAGCGGCGGTAAATATCTCCCCTGCATAAGAGGATAGCTGCGGATGGTTCCTGCCAGCTTCCCCTCTTCCATGAGGCCGATTATATCTTCCAGACTCCAGGTATCCCTATTCCAGGTATTTTCGGCTGCCACCAAAGTTTCCGCCCGGACTGCCGCAGGTACCCCCACCAGTCTCCCCCCGGAGGCTCCGATCTCCAGGACCGCAGGCAGAAGTTCCTCCCGGAGTTCCGGGGAAATCAAACCCTCTATCTCCAGCAAAAGCCCCTTCTCCTCCAACATGCGCATATCCTCCAGAGACACAAACAGCAGATCCGGTCCCTTGCCCTGGGAGAGTTCCGCCAGGATCCTGTCCCGGGCTTCCTGGGCGGATGCGTCCTCATATTCATAACGGATGCCGGGCATCTCCATGGACGCCAGCACGGCGCATTCCGCCACTCTACCGCCGGCCTCCTGGGATTCGGTGAGATTGGCCACCCGGATTGCTCCCTGAGTCGCGGGCTTCTGCTCCGCCAATGGGGCAATCCACTCTCTGGGCCTCCCCTCTTTGAATTTGGTCAGCCGCAGCACGGGCGTCTGCCCCTCCCTCAGCGCCAACATGGTTCGATAGCCCGTATCAATGCCGGCAGTCTGGAACCCCAGTACCTGTACTCTCCTGCCACTCCCGATTTCCCATCTTACGATTCCTTCCTCGGTTCCCTCCTGGGACCTGTAATAGAGTTCGTTCCCCAGCATCCCGTACATCTGGACAATAAAGGGCCTGGATGCCTCCAGCCGGGCCAGGGAAAGCAGTTTTTTCTCCGCCGTGTCCACCCACAGGAATTCATAGCATTTGTCTGTATCGTTATAAACCGGAAGAATCATCTCTCCGTCCGCGGCGCGCAGAGGCTCCAATGCCTGCTGTCCCTGGTCCCCTGCATGTTCCAGCAGGAGTTTCCCCTCTCTGTCAAACAGATACAAATCAAAATCACCGTTTTCTCCGCGACATAAAACATAGACATTGCCTTTCCCGTCACAATGCCAGTTAATGGAACGCAATGTAGGAACCTCTGTCAGTTCTTCCCGGTCAATTCCCTTTTCCAGATAAATCTCCCGGAAATCTACAGCCTGCGTATTCCCCGCAAGATCCGTATAGATCATCCGATCCTCGCTCTGGCGGTACAGGCCCGTTTCCTCCTGTACAAAATCCACCCATCGGAATACGTAATGCGACTCGTCCAGCATCTCCATTCCCATCAGGTGGCCCTGTCCTGCCTCCAGTCCCAGGTCCTCCGAAGAGATCTGTGTCACCGAAACTTCCCCGCTGGCTGTGTCATAGATTTCCAGCACGGCTTCCCCGTTGGAGTCCGGCGTCAGGCCCAAATGCCAGAACAGCTTCCCATATACACCGGCATCCAACTGTTCTTCATGCTCCCAGGGCAGATACTGTTCCGCCCAGAAAGTCTGTTCTTCCTCCAGTTTCCCCGGCGCGGCAAAGCCGTCCGTACCCCACCGGGCCTCCTCCGGCTGGGGCTGGGGTGATATGGCTTCCGACTCCCCACAGCCGGACAACACGGCCAGCGCTAAGGACACCAGCAGGACTGTGATGTATTTTTTCATGTCAGATGTTCCTCCCTTCGCAATATTAAATATTTCCAGGTTAACTTCTATTCGTTTAGAATAAGTTCCACCCTACTCTGTATAATATGTGCTACCTCCTCCGCGCTTTTGTCTCCGGCAAAATAAGGGGCCGTTTCTTCCCATATTACTAACCATATATTGCGGTCCATCATACCGTTACAAAGTTTCCCATGATAAAGAATCTCTTCTACGATGCGGATTTCAGCGTCTGTTATAGTTATCATCGCCCCGTTAAATCGAACTGGCATTTCCTTTGACTCTTTCGCCACTTTTTCCAGCACTGAACTACGAATCGGAAAACCGGGATCAACTATGCCACAATACATCTGATTTGATTCCCACAGCAGGCTTTCTATAAAGGCCCATGCTCCTTCTTTTCGACTGCTGCCTGAGTAGATCGCGCAACTATCAGGGCAAGCGGTAATCTTGTAAGTCTGACCAAAACACGTTGGATATCCATAAACGGGATATTCTCTTCCATACACATCCGCATGGCTTAAATAAGTAGTAAAATTCCATCCTAAATATATTTCCTGACAAAGAATATTGCGCTTTTGCTCCTCATAAGTCTGTTCCTTCGCATATGACCAGTCTCCCTCCGCATATTCCCTGCATAATTTCAATAACTTGATAAATTCTTCTGTCTCAATAGAGGCTTTTTTCTTCTCCCTGTCAATCATTTCTTCCTGTAAGCCGCTTAGAAGGAAAAACAACAGTGTTTGCGGATTCCCGATCTGTCCTCCTATCGGAGCCTTCTTCCATTGGTCTTGTTCCACCAGTTCCAGAAAACTTCCCATATTCCATTCCTCAAAGGTTGTTTCATATTCTGGATGTATCGCAACTCCCCACAGCTGAACCTGTGGAGTGAAAATATACAATCCTCCCTCTATTTTAAAAGCATCCAAAATATTCCATATAATATCATCCTGGTACTGCGATTGTTCCAAATAAGGGGAGAGGTCCTCCAGATATCCATTCTTAACATAAGATTCATAGTGTTCAGAATATGTCATATCTATTACATCCGGGCCATTTCCCGCTGCCAGATCCGCATGTAGGCGGTCCGTATTGTTGTTGTAATCCCGAATCGTTACATAATACTCGTTACTGGTCTGATTAAATGCGGCTATAGACCTCCATATGCTGGAAGTGTCTCCTTTGTTCACACCGCTCACCATTCCATATATAATCTCTTTTCTATGCTCCTCGGAGCTCTCTCTCTCCCTTAACACACTATATTGCAGTCTGTCTGTGTCCGTTCCGGCCAAACTATATACCTGCATTTCCCTACATCTTTCGTCATAATACCCCGCCATAACAGAATGAATTCCCAATTTCATTATATCGGTTCTTGCCACCAGACTGCCAGTTTTTCTATCCAGAAACAGAATTTCATGATCTGTTGCCAGACATAATGTTTCCTCACTGCTACGGATACCTCTGGCCCCTTGAACAGATACTTGCAGCGTCCACTTTTTTTCCGCTTCATTTTCTTTTAATTCATACAAAGTGATCTCATTTGTGGTGGCGGCTACACATTCCACATATCCTTTGCCGTTTTCTGCCCAAAGACAAACGGTTCCTTTTACTCTATAGGTTTTTCCTTCCTTTACAACTTTGTCGAAGCACGTCACTCCATCCTTGCTTACAATGTAGACATTCTCACTGCTATCCACAAAGAATCCATTTCCCATTACCGCATAATCATCCCAATTTTCTACAGTAAGGGACATGACACTGGTCCAATTCCCGTCAACGCCAAATTTGCGAATCTCAAGCATATTGTCCTCACAATTTCTCATATGTGCATAAAGTGCTCCCTGGCATTCCGCAATGCTTATAAGGTCATAGTTTCCCTCTTCGGATTGCCACTCAATCTGTTCCCTCTCCTTTCCTAAAGTCTGTGGAGTCCATTTATATATCGGAGCATCTTTTACGGCATTGATGAACCATGCGCTGTTTGCATTGCAAACCACCTGCACGGTTGAAGAAAAATCCTGCTGTTGAGAATAATCCATGCCAAAATCTTTTACAGGAATGTCTGTGCTCCTGTCTCTGCCACAGGATACCAACAATTCTACCATAAAAACAATCAATAAAAGCAGCAAAACAGTTATTCTGTTTTTTCCTTTTCGCACCTTCTTCTCCTTGTTGTATTGCCTTTTAATAATACAGAGCAACATAAAAGATACATGTTGCCCTGTTATAAACAGCTATATTGGATGAATGGAATATCAGATCAGCCGGTCTGTCCGTAAATATCACACCATGCACTAAGTGTAACTTTCTCCCCAGTAATCTTATGCTCTAAAACGATTGACGCATAACATGTATCACCTGAAAAATGTGAAGTGGGTGGATTAGGCATAGAATATTCACTGGTGTTATGATTAATTACCATAGCAAGTTTTGCGCTGCTTCCATCTGAATAAATAAATTTAAAGGTAACACTAGCAGTTCCAATATTTACAAGCTGGTCGGCAGGAGCAGTTGTGCCCTTGACTTGGTTTTCAGATGCACTTACATAAACTATCGGACTGCTACTTAATACTGCTAAAGCCAGCAAAAAAACTAATAACTTTCGAATACGCTTCATACACTTTTCCCCTTTCGTATTATATTCATCCAATATAACCTGCACCCTCTTATGGACAAAAGCTGCCCCACAGTATATATACCTCATATAAAATAAAATTCTTTTATATTATCGTAAGACATGTTATAAAATATGTCAATATGATTTTGTCCAAAATTCACCTTATGTCAAAGCACTTACTCAATTATAAAAGGTTATAGAAAAAACATATTAAAACCGTTTTGAACACATTTTTATCCATAGAAAAAATCAATAAAATCAGGAGGGTTATCTGCCTTTTCCAGGCAGATGACCCTCCTGATTTTATATTCATTTCTGCCGATTTCCCGGTAAAGCGTCCATACTACTCCCACATCTTAAAGGCTATGTTCATATCCACTTCTCCGCCGATACCGTTGACACGGCCTTTCTCGGTGTACTGCCATACGCCGTAGGCATAAGGATAATACAGTTCTTCCCCATAGTAGGCAAACCAGCGCTCATACCCTTCCAGCCGGTCCAGTTCCAGCAGAAGCAAAGCCGTCTCCATATTGTGGTAGAACATGGGCTTGTAGCCGGCGGCCTGAATGGTGTCCAGAAAAGCAATGGTCACATCCGTGCGCTGCTGAGGCGTCAACTGATTCATTCTGGCCGTGCTGCTGTTCACTTTCTCCACGTCAAAGACTACCGGACACTCGATCTTGTAGGGGGCGATCCGCTCCAGCACGAAATTGGCCTCCTCAATGGCCTCCTCTGCGGTGATGGCCTGGGAGAAGAAATACACCCCTACTTTAATGCCATGGGCCAGAGCCCCCTGGATATTGGCCTGGAAGGTTTCGTCCTCCACCAGCTTGCCGCTTTCGTAGCCCCGCAGACCCAGCCGCAGGAACACAAATTCCACGCCGTCCGCTGCCACTTTTTCCCAGTCTATCTTCCCCTGGTACTTGGACACGTCGATTCCCATATGGGACACTACCTGACCGTTCTCCATATACTGGAAGCGGCCGTTCTCCAACACCTGCAGATTCTCCTGCAGATAACCGTGCTGCGCCAGGTCCCTGCGGATGGGCACAAAATGGTACTTGCCGCCGCTGACCAGCACCACATCATCGGGATACAGGGGACGCAGTGTCTCCAGCGTGGACTGGCCGTCCGCCAGCTGTACCCGGATCTCCCCCAGAATCTCCTCCTGCCGGTTGTTTACCGCAGCCTCCAGGGCCTGTGCATTTTCCGCCTGGGCCCGGGCCACGGCCTCCGCTACCTGCCGGTCCAACTCCTCTTGGGTATATAGTCCCGCCGCCTGAGCATTGCCCAGAGTCTGCTGCAGCAGCGCATCCGTCTCGCCTGTCTTTCCGTCGATCCAGGAATATACCGCTATGGCGAGCATCATTACCAAAAACAGCCCGCCAAAAGCCATCCCCAGCCCCACCACATAAGAGATGGTGGTCTTTCTCCGCAGGCGCTTCCTGCGCAGCCTGCTCTCTTCCTCATAAGAACTCTGTGATTTTATCGACTGTCTATCTGTCTTATTCTCTTCGCTCATCCCGTACTCCCATCTTTCCGTGCAATCCTGCCTTATTCCATCTGTCCGTTTCATCGGGCATCCCCAGGGGAAACTTGCCGCACTTCTACTATAATCGAATTTATGTGGATTGGGAAGAGAGAATACCTAAAATTTATGATTTTTTAAGGATCCTTTTTATTCCACCGCCAGTTCGCGCATATGCAGCAGAATCTTTTTTTCCAGGCGGCTCACCTGCACCTGGCTGATGCCCAGGATGGAAGCCACCTCCGTCTGCGTGTGGTTACGGTAATATCGCAGCACAATCAGCTGCCTCTCCTGTTCCTTCAGGGTGGCCAGAAGCTGCTGGAGCAGCAGATGGTTGATCAGGCTTTCTTTCTCCGGGTCCTGGCTGCCTGTGCTGACGCTGCCGCAGCCCCCCGGCCCCGCCGCCACCTTATCCACCAGATAGACCTCACTGCCATCATCCTGATACACGGAGGAGTAGATGGACTCCACCCGGGTCTCCGATTCCATGGCCATAATGATGTCCTCCGGCTGGATTCCCGTCTCCAGGGCGATCTCCTCCAGCCTGGGATCCCTGCCCAGTTCCCCCTGCAGCCGGGCTCTGGCCGTCCTCACTTTCATAGCCCGCTCCTTCAGCGTCCTGGATACTTTCACCGGTCCGTCGTCCCGCAGAAAACGCTTGATCTCTCCCGTGATCATGGGCACCGCATAGGTAGAAAATTTCACATCGTAGGACAGGTCAAACTTGTCCACCGCTTTCATCAGTCCGATTGTTCCGATCTGAAACAGGTCCTCCGGCTCCACCCCCCTGCCCAGGAAACGCCGGACAATGGTGTGCACCAATCCCAGATTTTTCTCTATCAGTACCTCTCTCGCCTCTTTATCACCTGCCTGTGACTTTGCAATCAGCACTGATACATCTTCCATAAATTCCTTCCCGCATGCCGCGAATCCTCCCGCAGCGGCACACACATTCAATGAGAAGAATTGCTTCTTTTGCAATTCTTCCGTGTGAGATTTAGAACTTCTTGTAGAAGTTCTTCTCACACTTTCCCCTTTTCTCAGTTCCTCTCCTCAATCAGGGGATAAGTGCCCAGCTTCTTCACCATCCGCACCAGGGTGCCCTGCCCCGGCCTGCTATGTACCTCCAGTTCGTCCATGAAAGCCTCCATGAAGGCAAAACCCATGCCGGAACGGTCATACTCGGGCTTGGTGGTATACAGGGGTTCCATGGCCTGTTCCACATTCTCCATCCCCTTTCCGTGATCCTCCACCTCGATCTGCAGCACGTCCCGTTCCAGACAGCAGCGCAGATACACCTTCCCGGGGTGGATGATCAGATAGGCCGGCTGGTTGTTGCCGTGTTTACCATATCCGTACACATTGTCGTAGCCGTGGATGATGGCATTGGTCACGGCCTCTGATACCGCGGTCTTGATATCCGCCACCTCGTCCATCGTGGGATTTAAATGGGCCACAAAGGCGGCTACCGACACTCTGGCAAAACTCTCGTTGAGGGATACTGCGTCAAATTCCATGTTCATCTCGTTCTTCCAGGGCAACCTCTCGGTTACGCCGCTGTTTTGCTGCAACTGTTTTTCTGCTGTCATATATCTGCTCCTCTTTTCTCTATGATTTCCGGGCCCTGCACCCTAGTCCATAACCTCAATCAGCCTGTTCAGGCCCGACACACACAAGATCCTGCGAATCTGAGGGTCCGCATGGATGGCGAACACCTTGCCCCCGAAACAGGCGATCTTCTTATATCTTCCCATAATAATGCCAATTCCTGAGGAATCCATGAACCGGGTCTCCTCAAAGTCAAATACTACATTCTCCACCTCCTCCCGCAGTATGTAGCTGTCCGCTTTTTCGCAAATGTAGGTGGATTTGTGATGATCCACCTCCTCCGGCAGCCTGACCATGAGGCAGTTGTCGATGATTTGAAAGTCCTCCATTCCTCTTACCCTCCTGTTTTATGTCCCGCATATTCCCTGCAATGCCTGTTCTCTCCGCCTTTTTTCGACATTTTTTGCATAAAAAGAGAACACATCTTTGTGGATATGTTCTCTTCCTTGGTATCTTATGCACATTTTTCAGAAGGTAGTTTACTGGGCGGCCTGCTCCGCCTTTATCTCCTGGATAATCCGCCTCGCCGTGACGGCACGATCTCTCAGAGGTAACATCTCCACGAATTTCTCCAGGGCTGTAAGAGCCTCTTCATTGCGGCCCACCTCCCGGTAAGAGCGTCCCAGGGCATAATAGGGATCCCCGTTTTCCGGGTTATAAGCCACCGATTTCTCCAGAACGGGAATAGCCTCCTCATAGTTTCCGGCCAGGAACGAAGCGTTCCCGGTATTGTAATAGGTCACACTCATATAAGGGCCGATGCTTCCCATCAGCAGCCGATACAGGTTTTGGAAAGATTCGGACGCCTCCTCCAGCACCACATTGTCCCTGATCTGGTCCAGCATATCCGCCGTCTGCTGGAAATACTGGCCCCTCTCCGCGCTGGCCTCCCCATACTGCATGGCGTTGATATACTGGCCGGCGGCTGCCAGAAGCTGATCCATGGACTGCAGTGTGCCGTCCGTGCCCGCGTATCCATCCAGTTCTCCCTGCAGATCGCCCATTTTCTGCTCTATTTCCTTGATTTGGTTCTGCAGATCCGTGATGGTATTGTTCTTGGCATCGCTTTCGTTGGAAATCTCGTTTATTTTCTGCTGGGCGTCGTTGATCACATTGGTGCGCACCGAGGGCACTACCAGAAAATACATGGCGGCCACACCCATGACCAGCCCCAGCGCGATATTGAGCAATGTACCCACCCCGCTGCGCCTGGGCTCTTTCACGTTCACCGGCTGGATCAACAATTCGTTTTCCGTCTGGAAACGCACGGCGTCCTCCTTGCGGCGGCTGATCCTGCCCGTCTCATCCGGGGCCAGCATCCGATCCACCTCCCGCATATAGGTGAGGGTCTGGATGTTGTTGCGGTCCATGTCCGCGCACTTGACCAACTCCCGCTTCGCCTTATCCCACTGCTCTCCGTCCATATACAGCAGGGCCAGCAGCTGGTGGGCCCGGATAAACTTCGGGTTCAGGGACAGCACCTTGCGCAGCTGGATGATCGCCAGGTCCTTGCTGTCCTGCCTGCAATATACCAGCGCCTGATTGTATTTCTTGATGGTCTGGTTGATGGCGTCCAGGCGGGATGCACTGGCCTGGATCATATTGATATAGTCGTCCGCAATGTTTTTTTCCGGGCGGGTATTTTTGCTGATGACCCACTCGCTGAGGGCCGCTACCGTCTCCCCCATCTCAAAGTACACCAGGCCCAGCAGATTGCGGGCCTCTATATTGTTCTTATTGAACTTCAGGCTCTGCCGCAGGCTGGTGACGGCACCGGTGAGGTCCCTCAGCCCCGCCCTGGCCAGCCCTTCATTATAAAACAGGTTGGACAAAACCATGATTCTTTTATATAAAGCCACGTCCGCGCCGCATGAAGTACAATAGTCATGCGCAGACAAGTGGCATCCACAGTTATAACAAAACATCCTGTTCCTCCCGCTTATCTTACGACATCACTGTTCTTCTGTCTCCTGGACCTCCTGGAGCATCCTTACCAACAGGTCGGCCATATCGGTCAGGTCCTGGTTGTATATGGATTCCTCCGCATCCTCCACCTCAAGGCTGGGACGGAATTTCTTCAGTTCTTCTTCAAAATTAATCATCCTGCTATACCTTTCTATATTAAACTCCGCGCCTTGGAGGCAGATGCCGTCTCAGATTCCGCATCCACCCTGCCCCAGCGCCGCTTTCACTTCTCCTACCAGATACAACGAGCCGGCAATATAGATCCTGCATGTCTCCCGGGATTCCCGCTTTGCCAGCATGTCCCGCAGCGCTTCCGGCACAGTGCCGTAACGGGTGATCTGAAGGGCGGAACCGCCAAAGCCGGGGCAATCCGCCAGGGCCTGCTCCAGAAGATCCGGCGCAGCCCTTCTATGGTTCTCCATGGAGGCTATGCACAGCCTTTCAAACAAACCGCTGTCCACAATCCGGCGCAGCATGGCGGGATAGTCCTTGTCCGCCGCCGCGGCAAAGAGCAGATGCCTGCCGCCCTCATGCCCATCCGCCGCCACAGATTCCAGAAAAGCCCTGACGCCGTCCTCGTTGTGAGCGCCGTCCACATAGACCTCCGGCAGCACTTCTTCCATGCGGCCGGGCCAAAAGCAGACAGATACCCCCTTTTCCACCCTTTCCGGGGTGAGTTCCAGGGGCGTACCCTGAAAGCCTGTCCCCTCCGCCGCCCTCTCTCTCTCTTTCTCCGCCAGCACCTCCAGGGCGCGCAGCGCCAGGCTGCAATTCTCCACCTGATATCCGGCAAACGTAGGGAGCGTTAAGCTGATACTACCATAATAACGGGAAATATAAGAAAAATCAATGTTTTTATTCCTGATTTTTGAGAATCTGTAGTCAATTCTCGACACAGGATACCGCTCCGCCGACAAAAGCCGCGCCCGCTCCCGGATCACCTGCGCCACTTCTTCACAGGTTTCCGCATAGACCACAGGAACCCCTTCCCGGATGATCCCGGCCTTCTCCCCGGCTATGGCGGCCAGGGTGTGACCCAGATATTCCACATGATCCAGGCTGATATGGGTGATGACGGCCAATTCCTTGCGCGTCACGGCATTGGTGGCGTCCAGCCTGCCGCCCAGCCCCGTCTCCAGCACGCAGTAATCCGGCCCCGCCTGCGAAAAGGCCAGCATGGCCATGAAAAACAGATACTCAAAAAAAGTGGGATGATAGCCCTCTCCAGCCTCCAGGGCCTTCCAGTCCAATTCTTCATAGACCCGCAGAAAGACCTCCAGAAACGCTTCCCGGCTGATCATCTCTCCTCCGATCAAAAAGCGTTCCCGCACATCCACCAGATGAGGAGAAGTAAACACCGCCACCTTTTTTCCCGCCGCCTCCAGCACGCTGCGCAGATAGGCACAGACCGAGCCCTTGCCGTTGGTCCCCGCCACATGCAGAATGCGCAGGCCTGCGTCCGGCTCTCCCAGGCGGCTCAGAAATTTCCGGGTATCCTCCGGGGTGTTTTTGGTGGTAAATCTGGGAATATTCATAATATATTCCACTGCCTGCTCATAAGTTGTGATCTGCTGTCTCTTCATAAATGATTCTCCCTGTCTCCCGGGGCAATTCCCTGTCCATGCAGGGGGGAGCCCGCAGCCCTGCCGCGAACTCCCCCATTATACTACCCTAACACAACTGCTGCAGACGCGATTTCACCTGCTCCATCATCTGGGTGTATTTTGCCAGTTTCTCCTTCTCCTCCAGAATCTTGGCCTCCGGAGCCTTGGAAAGGAATTTTTCATTGCTCAACATACCGTTTACCCGGGCCAGCTCTCCCTGCAGGCGTTTCTCCTCCTTTTCCAGGCGCTCCACTTCCTGGGCGATATCCACCAGTTCCGCGAAGGGGATATACAGGGTAGCGCCGGGAATCACCACAGACACCGCATCCTCCGGAATCCCCGTCTTATCCTCCTGCATCACCACCTCGCCGGCGTAGGCCAGGGAGGCGAAAAACAGTCTGCCCTCGGTAAAGATCTGCAGGATATTCCGATCCTCGCTGACCACGAATACGCCGGCTTTGCGGCTGGGGGGCACGTTCATGTCATTGCGCACGCCCCGGATGCCCCGCACGGCCTCCTTGATGGTCTCGATGGCCTTCTCCTGGGCTTCAAAACGGCGATCCTCCCGATACACCGGCCAGCTGCTGACCATGATAGATTCCCCGCAGTCCTTCGCGTCGCTCTGAGAGCCGTAACTCTGCAGGCTGCAGAAAATCTCCTCCGTGATAAAGGGCATATAGGGATGCAGAAGTTTCAAAGCGTCAATCAAAACAGTCCGCAGAGTCCACAGAGCCGCATTCTGGCCGGCAGCGTCATCCGTGTTATACAAACGGGGCTTCACCATCTCAATATACCAGTCGCAGAATTCGTCCCAGATGAAATCATACACCTTCTGCACCGCGATCCCCAGTTCAAAATTCTCCATATTGTCGGTCACTTCTCTGACCAGGGTATTCAGCTTTGACAGAATCCATCTGTCCGCAGGCTCCAGATCTGCCGCTCCGGGCTCCGTTACTTCCTTGTCCTCCATATTCATCATGATAAAACGGGAAGCATTCCACACCTTATTGGCAAAATTGCGGCTGTTCTCCACCCTTTCATAATAGAAACGCATGTCG
>OFGF01000121.1_pt1 | contig 76619 bp, 73 predicted proteins | sample 1521711 | NCBI WGS metagenome assembly OFGF01 (sample SAMEA3504092, study PRJEB24116) | mouse gut metagenome | biome: mouse gut; feature: mouse-associated habitat; material: faeces | place: Denmark | collected 2011 | reverse complement strand
ACCCCGGCGCCAAGTCCCAGGGCATGAAGCAACTCATGGCGGGCGGCGGCGTGGCCCTGATCGGGATGCAGCTCATCCCCCTGCTGTCCAACCTGTTCACGGTGTAAGCCAGAGGGCTGAACCATGCTGAATATCCTCGACACAATACAAGAATGGCTCAAATCCATCCTGATTGAGTGCATTATGGGCAATCTCAGCGGGATGTTTGACCAGATCAACACGCAGGTCGGGGAGGTAGCGGCAGAAGTGGGGAAAACCCCGGCGGCATGGAACGCCGGGGTTTTCTCCATGATACGCAATCTGAGCGATAACGTGGTGGTGCCAGTTGCGGGGCTGATAATAACCTTTGTCCTGACCTATGAGCTTATCACCATGATTATCGACAGGAACAATCTCCACGACTTTGACACCTTTACCATCTACAAGTGGATTTTCAAGGCGTTTGTCGCCGTCTATCTGGTCACGCACACCTTTGACATTACGATAGCGATATTTGAACTGGGGCAACACATTGTCCAGCAGAGTGCGGGCATCATCACCGGCACCACCAGCATAGATTTCGCAACTGCTTTGGGGGATGTGCAGAGCCAGTTGGACGCTATGGGCATCGGGGAACTGATTGGCCTGCTGGTGGAAACCCTGCTTTTGAAAATCACAACGCCCATCCTGTCCCTGTGCGTCATGCTGGTGCTGGTGGGCCGGATGATTGAAATTTACATCTACTGTTCCGTGGGGGCAATCCCCTTTGCCACCATGACCAACCGGGAATGGGGACAGATGGGCCAAAACTATCTGCGCGGTCTTGCGGCTCTTGGGCTGCAAGGCTTTTTCATTATGATCTGCGTAGCAATCTACGCTGTTCTGATCGGCGGCATTACGAACGGTGACAACCTTCACATCGCCATCTGGAAGTGTGCAGGGTACACCGTCCTGCTGTGCTTCTCCCTGTTCAAGACAGGAGCGGTATCAAAGTCGATTCTGAACGCACATTAAAAAGATTGGAGGAAATTTATGAGCAACGAAGTCACTAAGACCGAGCGTGACCAGACGATCAAACTGGATGTGAGCGCCAAGGTCTACCCTGTGAAAGACCCCAAACAGGAGAAAGGGAGTACCCTGGCCTTTGCCAGCGCCGACATTGGCGGCTGTTTCGCCGTGACCGGCATCAAGATCGTGGAGGGCAAGGAGGGGCCGTTTGTCGCCATGCCCAGCCAGTTCGGGAAGGACAAGCAGCACCACGACATCTGCTTCCCCACCACATCGGCCATGCGTGAGGCGCTGAACACGGTGGTTATGGATGCCTACCGGGACGTGCTGGAGCAGCAGGCCGTTCGTGCGGCCCAGGCGGTGGAACGGCTTTCCGAGCGGACTGCGGCAAAACCCTCTCTGCGAGGTGCGCTCCAGAGTGCCATGAGGGATGTTGCGTCCCGCCCTCCCCAGGAGGGACAGCGGACAGCGGAGCAGGGGGCGCGGTGATATGCTCCGGTTGGTCCCTGTTTCCCTGAGAGACGCCAACGCCTTTGTCGCGGCCCACCACCGCCATCATAAGCCAGTCGTTGGACACAAGTTTTCCATTGGCTGTGAATCGGAGGGGCAACTGGTGGGCGTGGTGATTGCTGGCCGCCCGGTCAGCCGTCACCTGGATGATGGGCATACGCTGGAAGTGACCCGCCTCTGCACCACCGGGGAGCGGAACGCTTGCAGTATGCTCTATTCTGCGGCAGCGAGGGCGGCAAAGGCTATGGGGTATCGGAAGATTATCACCTATACCCTGGACACGGAGGATGGGGCCAGCATCCGGGCGGCGGGTTGGACGTGCGCTGGTCCCGCTGGCGGCATCCGCTGGACGGGAAAGCGCCGCCCCGCCGCCGATCTCTACCCGGCACAAATGAAACTGCGGTATGAGAAAATATTATAAGGAAGGAGCCTGTGATGGACGCCGAAAAATTGAATCAGGAGTTATACGATAAAATGGCGGCGGAGCAGAAGGAATACCGCTCCTGGCTGCTGGAACAGACGCCGGAGGAAATTCTGAACCATGTTTTTGAATACTCCGCCCGTGAGGATATTTTGCTGGAAGTGTCGGCCCTGGCGCTCCCCGAACAACAGGCGGCGGCGCTGTTGACCTCTCCCGCCCCGCTTGCGGATATTTACAAGGACTTCCGCAATACGGAGACAAATCAGATGGAGGTTGTGGCAGATTGCATCAAGGGACGGGCTGACACGCTGCTGAAAGCACAGCAGGAGGCGGAGGCCCAGCAAGAGAAGCAGGAAGCCGTGTACCTGGTTGACCGCGCTTCCCTGCTCCATCTGAAGGAGGCGCAAGACGGCGGCTTTGAGTATGCCTTATTCAACAGGCAGACCAAGGAAAAGACCGCCGAGGGCAGGGTCAGCGAGGATGAAGTGTTGGATGGCATCGACCCCGCCCATGACCATCTGGCAGCGGCGCGGGATGCCGCCATTGAAGCGGCTGGGCTGGACCGTATTGAGGTGGCACAGGTCGGCTTGACCTCTCTGAAAACCTTCCCCGCATCGGACATTTACCGCCGCTCCATTTGGGAGCCGGACATGCTGCCAAAAGATGATATTCGTTTTATTGACAGCGGCTATAACGAGCAGTTCCGCATCCCGGACGGCGGTGTAATCCAGGTGGAGTACCCGGATCGGGTATCTTCCGCTATATGTGAGTACATCGACGATTACCACACCTATATCGGGAGCGAGGTCTACCATATGTGCCAGTTTGCCGAGCTGCTGGAGCGTGGCGGCGCCGTTTGCCGCCCGGAGCCGGTGATGGAGGCAGATCGGGCCGCATGGAAAATCGGCTGGAACGCCAACCTCGCCGTAAAGTGCGGCGCGGGACATTGGGACTACACGCTCTTTGACGAGAACTTCAATGTGACCCAAAGCGGCGAATTGGAGGTTGTTGGCCTGTCCATCAACGAAGTGCGGGATATGATTCTTTTTGAAAACAAGCTGGAACGCCGCTCCATAACGCCTACCGACTATGGGATGCTCATGGACAAGGCGGCGGCACGACAGGAGCAGACTGGAGAAAGGCCCACTCCCGCACAAAAGCCCTCTATCCGGGAGCAACTTGCGGCGGCGAAAGCGGCGCAGGCAGAGAAGCCCGCCGCCCAGCAGCACCAGAAAAACAAGGAAGCGAGGTGAAACAACGTGGATAAGCAAAAGTCCACAATGGATACCGAACAACTGAACAAGGCGCTATATGAGAAAATGTCGGCCGAGCAAGAGCGGTATAAGCATAACCTTCTGGGCCAGACGCCGGAGAGCATCTTGAATCATGCCTATGAGTACGCCATGCGAGAGGACATTTTGATGGAGGTAGAAACTATCGGCCTTCCCGCACGTCAGGCGAAGGTACTGCTGGAATCGCCCTTCCCCTTGGTGGACATTTATAAGGATTTCCGCGATATGGAAACCGATCACATGGAATGTGTGCGCGAGTGTATTGAACAGAGAGCGGATGATTTGCTGGAAGCGCAGTACAAAAAGACCCGTGCCATTCCGCTCTATCGGGAATCTCTCAGTTACGCAGAGGCCCACGGCGAAGCAGAACAGTGGCGGGCGTCCCATGAAGCGAATATTGCCTGCCGTGATGCGATTGAAACCGCAATCCGGGATAGCCACGATGGAACATACCACAAGCCCGGAGCGAGGGGGGTGCTGTCTGAGTTTGGTCTGGAGCGCATGAGCCATGTGCTGGCCGCTACCCTTCTGGACAGAACTGGGGATCAGTGGATTTCCAAAGACAATCAAGTATGGGCCGTCAAGGTTCCTATGTTCGAGAACGGTAGCCGTGCTGACTACGCGCTCAGTAGCCATTCCATCCCTCTGGATGGTTTTGTCAAATCAGCGCGGCAGGAAATGGCGATTATGCGAAAAGTGCAGGAACTTACCGGCGAGAAAACTGCCCCTGCGCAAAAGCCATCCATCCGGGAACAGCTTGCGGCAGCGAAAGCTGCGCAGACAGAGAAGCCCGCCGCCCAGCAACACCTGAAGGACAAGGAGGCGCGGTAGGATATGGCGGAAAACCTTACCGATTTGCAAAAAAAGGCGGTGGAGATCGCAAAGAAATATGAAGGTCTGTCCATGCAGGATAAGATCGGCATTATTGCAAAGGCGTTCGGCTGCACATCCGGCAAAATCGAAACCTCCGTCTGCTACGGGAAGTGGCGCGGGACAAGCGATATATATATCCGATTCAACAACGGTACATCCCTGGGAATTGGTAATGAACTGACACCGCGGGCCAAGTCTGTCAAGGTACAGAAGGAGTATATCAACTCTGTGCTGACCCGATACAACACAGAAATTGTAACTGCGACAAAGGAGGCCGCTCTCGCTCCACTCAGAAAGCGGGAAACAGTGGATAATGCCATCGCCGCGCAAAAGGGGCTGAAGCCGTACACCGTCTTGAATGTGGAGTTCAACGATGGAACGGGCGACGGAGGCGGCTATATGGGCTGGTATTATGTGACGCTGGCGGTTGACGGCAAAATCTGCTCTCATTTGGAAACCGGATTGGCTCATGATATTGCAAGCGGCACTGTGAGCGAAACCTCCGCACGGGATCGCTATTTTGTGGCGGGAGCGGTGAAGGAGGCCGATGTGGATTATGTTTTCAATAATGTCGGCTTTTCCATTGGTTCGTATGCGCTCCCTATCAGCAAGGATGTTCTGAAACGTGCAGAAAAGACGCTGGCGGAGCGGCAGGCCACTGAACACCCGCAATCCCGCAAACCCTCCCTCCGAGAACAGATTGCGGCGGCAAGGGCGGCGCTGGCAGAACGACCCGTTACCCAGCAGCGGCAGAAGGTCATGGAGGCGCGATGACACATGAAATTCAAGGAAATTGAAACCGTTGATCTCTGTGAGGACATCGCCATCTATTGGGCCGCTCTGTCGGATATGCCGGAGGAGGTTCAGCGCGGAGCCATAGTGATTGACGGTCATGAATACGATCCCCGTGGCTTTGGCGCCTGTGTGGGCTATGACTTCGCCAAAAAGGAGTTCTTTATTTTTACCGACAATGATACAGTGGCGGACGCCAACGTCTACTATGTGGATAAAGGCGGCGACAGGTGGTGGTTCCGGGTGGAGATGGGGGACGACCTCACCAGGCAGATTTTTGACGCCTGCGACCGGATCAACAACTGCATGGACACGCCGAGGGGCTACGCCATTCAAAAGACCGTACAATTTGACCGCAATTTTGGGCTTGTCCTCGCAAAAAAGGATGATTCCACTTACCCGTTTACATCCTGGATGTTCAAGGACACCGCCCAGGGCGTCCGGGATTATATCTGGAGCCATTGTTATGTGGATGAACAGACGGCGGAAAAGGCTTTCGCCAACGCCATCGCCGTCCACACAGACCATGAGCGTACCGTTTATTCCCGTACAGTTAAGCTCACAGAATGGGGAGCCGGAAAGAAGCCCTCCATCCGTGACCAGCTTGCGGCGGCAAAGGCGGAGATCGCGCAGAAACTCAACACCCAGCAGCGGCAGAAGGAAAAGGGGGCGAGATAATGCCGTTTGTTCCGGTCCCGAAGGACCTCACAAAAGTCAAAACGAAGGTTGCCTTTAACCTGACGAAACGCCAACTCCTATGTTTCGGCGTGGGCGGTCTGGTGGGCATCCCCACCTATCTTCTCACACGGGGCAGTATCGGTAATGACACAGCGGCTTTGCTGATGATCGGACTGATGCTGCCCTTTTTCCTTTTTGGTATCTATGAAAAGGACGGCCAGCCCTTTGAGCAGGTGCTGGGCCATATCATCCGGGCACAGTTCCTCTATCCCAAGGGCAGGCCCTATCAGACGGAGAATATCTACGCTGCTCTGGAGCGGCAGAATCAGCAGGAAAAGGAGGCCATGAGACTTGAAAAATCAGCAGCAGGCAAAACAGGCAAAACGCCTGGAAGCCGGAAAAAGGCAACTCGCCGCCGAAAAAGCGGAGGCGCGAGGCGCCATTCGGCTCATGCCGGACGCCAAACTCAGCGGCGCGGATAAGCGGCGGTTGGTTGCGTCCATCACCAAGGCGAAGAAGGACGGCAGAATCCCCCGCACCGCACAGCAGACCATCCCTTACCAGGAGATGCGCCGGGACGGTATCTGTGTGGTCAGCGATCACTACTTTACCAAGCAAATCCAGTTCTACGACATCAACTACCAACTGGCGCAGAATGAGGACAAGAATCAGATTTTTGAAAATTACTGTGATTTCCTCAACTATTTCGATTCCTCCATCCGCGTCCAGCTCTCCTTCCTCAACCAGCGGGCGGATATGGAGGAACGGACGCGCTCTATCCAAATCGCAGATCAGGCCGACGCTTTTAACAGCATCCGGGAGGAATACTCGGATATGCTGAAAAACCAGCTTGCCAAAGGTAACAACGGCCTGACCAAGACCAAGTACATCACTTTTGGCATTGAGGCGGACAGTGTGAAAGCGGCAAAGCCCCGACTGGAGCGCATTGAGGCTGACATTCTGGCGAACTTCAAGGCGCTGGGGGTCAAGGCCCACTCTCTGGACGGCTATGAGCGGCTGGCGATCCTACACCAGATGTTCCATCCGGCAGGCGGTCAAAAGCTGCGCTTTTCCTGGGACGCTATCTACAAGACCGGCCTGACCTCCAAGGACTTCATCGCCCCGGACAGTTTTACCTTCGCCCACAAGCAGCGGTTCCAGATCGGCAAGACCTATGGGGCCATGTCCTTTCTGCAAATCCTGGCCCCGGAGTTGACGGATCGGATGCTGGCCGACTTCCTTGATCTGGAGAGCAGCCTTGTGGTCACGCTCCATATCCAGTCCATCGACCAGAGTGCCGCCATCAAAAATATCAAGCGGAAGATCACCGATCTGGACGCTATGAAAATCCAGGAGCAAAAAAAGGCTGTCCGCGCCGGGTATGACATGGACGTGATTCCCAGCGACCTTATTACCTTCGGCAACGAGGCCAAGACGCTGCTGGAGGACTTGCAAAGCCGCAACGAGCGGATGTTTCTGGTGACGATGCTGGTGCTGAACGCGGCGAATACCACGCAAAAGCTGGAAAACAATGTGTTCCAGGCTGGCGGTGTAGCGCAGAAATACAACTGCGCCCTGCGGCGGCTGGACTATCAGCAGGAGCAGGGCTTTCTTTCGTCCCTTCCCCTGGGTGTGAACCAGATCAATATTCAGCGGGGCCTCACTACCTCCAGCACGGCAATTTTCGTGCCCTTCACCAGCCAGGAGATTTTTATGGACGGCGAGGCGCTGTACTACGGGCTGAACGCTCTGAGCAACAACCTGATTATGGCTGACAGGAAGCAGTTGAAAAACCCCAACGGCCTGATTTTGGGCACTCCCGGCAGCGGCAAATCCTTCAGCGCCAAGAGGGAGATCACCAACGCTTTCCTGATTACGCAGGATGATATTGCCATCATCGACCCGGAGGACGAGTACGCGCCCCTGGTACGGCGGCTGGGCGGTCAGGTGATCGACATTTCCCCCACCTCCGACCAGTTCATCAATCCCATGGACCTGACCCTCAACTATTCCGAGGACGACAACCCCCTGACGCTGAAAAGCGACTTCATTTTATCGCTCATGGAGCTGATTGTGGGCGGCAAGGCGGGGCTGGAGCCAGTGGAGAAAACCATTGTGGACAGATGCGTTCACATGGTCTACCGGGAATATCTGCAAAACCCCAGCCCGGACAAGATGCCTGTGCTGGGCGATCTCTATAACCTTCTGCGGGAGCAGACCGAGCCGGAAGCCCAGCGGCTGGCAACGGCGCTGGAAATCTACGTCAGCGGTTCCCTCAATGTGTTTAACCACCGCACCAACGTGGAGATCAAGAGCCGTATCGTCTGCTACACCATCAAGAAGCTGGGCAAGCAGCTTAAAAAGTTCGGGATGCAGGTGGTTCAGGATCAGGTATGGGGCCGTGTCAGCGAGAACCGGGAGGCCCGCAAGTCCACCCGCCTCTATATTGACGAAATGCACCTTCTGTTGCGCGAGGAACAGACCGCCGCTTACACGGTGGAGATTTGGAAGCGGTTCCGCAAATGGGGCGGCATCCCCACTGGCATCACGCAGAACGTGAAGGATCTGCTGGCCTCCCGCGAGATTGAGAACATCTTTGAGAACAGCGATTTTCTCTATCTGCTCAATCAGGCGGGCGGTGACCGGCAGATTCTCGCCAAACAGCTCAATATCTCCCCCCACCAGCTTTCGTATGTGACGAACAGTAACGCCGGTGAGGGGCTTTTGTTTTATGGGAATGTGATTATCCCCTTTGTGGATCACTTCCCGAAGGATACGGAACTCTACCGCATTATGACCACCCGTTTGGAAGATTTAGCCGAACAGGGCTGACAGGAGGTGAACGGCAAACATGGATATGGAAAAATCCCTTACATTCCAGGACTTTTTAAAGCTGCTGAATGAGAACGGCAGGACCGTCCAGGGACAGGATTTGTCCCTTATGGCCTGGTATCTGGACGGCATGGAGCGCCAGTTTGACGCTGTTCTGCGGGAATTGCAGGAGGTCAAAGCCCAGCTTGCCCAGGAGAAGCAGCCCGCCGTAAAAACCATCATGCAGGGTGCTGTGACCAACCTTGAAAATAAAGTGCAGTGGGCGCGGGATTCGCTGTCCGCCTTGCGGGAGCGGATTATGGACAACGCCAGAACCGCCTTGAAGAATTTCAAGGACGCAGGCGTGTCGGCCCTGGACAGCGCGGTTGCCGCCATGGGCGTAAAGCGGGGGCTGGAAAATCTGCAAGAGGGTCTGCAAAGCGCCCTTACCAGTATGCAGGAAACCTTGGGCAAAGCGGAGGAAATGGGCGCACAGTTACGCTTGGGCTTCCGGGATATTGCCAACGCTGGCCGCGTCGCCGCCAACAAGGAACTGAATCTTGATCCCAAAACAGAGGAAGGACGCTTTCAGTCGGTCATTCTGGCCCCCATGCGTGGTGCTCAAAAGCTGCTGTCCAACATCAACAACAATACCCTCGCCGCTATCGGCGTGGTGGAGGATTTGGAGCAGACGGCGGACGCGGCAAGGGACCGTCAGGCAGAGCGGGCGGCGGAGAAGCCTGGGAAGCGTTTGGCAAAAAAGCCCTCCATCCGTCAGGCATTGAAAGAAAATCAGGATATGATCGCCACCAAAACCGCCACCGCCCCGGATAAGGAGAAAAAGCAGGAGGCCGCTCTGTAATTTTGCATCATAGGAGGATATAGTTTTATGAATTTGGATGACATTGTGGCTGATCCCAAACGACACAAAATTTTTGACACAATTTTAGAGGAAGCCTGCCGCCAGTGGTGTGATTTCATTGGAGAGGCACCCGAACGCGCCAGTGGAGATGGATTTGCACGATTTTTCTTCGATGTGTTTGAAATGAAAGAGCAGGAATATATGAAGGATTTGAACATCACATCGCAGGAAAAGCCCTCCATCCGTCAGGCATTGAAGGAAAACCAGGATAAGATTGCCGCCAAAACTGCCACCGCCCCGGATAAGGAGAAAAAGCAGGAGGCCGCTCTGTGAGGGGTCAAGAGTTTCGAGCGCGGGATAAGAAGGTTCAAAAGCTGGGCCGGGATGGGCTGGTGGAGCAGAACAAGGCCACCGGCGAGGAACGACGGGTCAGCCAAAGGACGGCTGATATGTCCTTTGGCCCGGAGCGCAAGCCGGATCAGCAGTTGGGGCGGCAGAAGCCTAAAAAATCTAAAAACCGCTCCCTCCGCTCTGAATTACAGTCGTTAAGGACGGAGGCAGCGCAACCCGCACCCCATGCGGAGGGCATAGATGAACCGGAGGGGCTGGAAGCACCTTTAGGGGCTTCTGTGGAAACGGAACCAGCGGAGCCGGAGGGGGCGGCTGTTATCCGGGACACAAGGGATGCTCCTGTCCCGCCTCTTGCCAGAACAAAGAAACAGCGGAACCGCCGTCCCAGGGACGCCCCCACAGCGGGGCCACGTCCTCTTTCTGACTGCCCCACGCCCAAGCGGTGGCAGGAGGGCCAGCAGCACAGCGGCGGTTTTGCGCCGGAGGCAAGCGGCAAAGGGGAACCGCCCCAGCAGGGGCGATTGCGTTTTGAGGATGGTGATGCCCCTGTCCCCGCCGACAAGACGCCTGGGAAGCGCCGGGTGCGGCCCCCGATTTCCGCGGATGCGCCAGTTCAAGATCAGGCTGGAGGTACTACACCGCCGCTCCAGCGGGACGATACGGTGGACGCCGCTGTGCGGGAAATTGAACAGCAGGACGGGACAGCGCCATTCCCTGATGCCAATGGCACAGTTGAACACGGCAAGCCCCCGGACACTGGACATAAGCCGCCCCAGCAGGGGCGGCTTCGTTTTGAAGATGCTCCCGCCCCGGCAGAGGACAGCGTACCGCCGCGCCGCCAGCAAAGGCAGTACGAAAAGGCGGAGCGGCGTGTGGAGCAGGCCAGCCGGAAGCTGGAAAAGGCCCAGGAGAAAATACCCACTAAGCGCCGCGCCCACTTGGAGAAGCAGTATGACAGCGAGAGCGGCAAGGTGCGCCGCCGTCTGCGGTTTGAGAAAGAGGCCATCCCGGAGAACGCAAAACCGGCCCTTCCCATACGGGCGGGCGGCGCTGTGGTGCGGACGGCGCAAACAACGGCGGTGCTGAAAGCCCATCAAAAACTGCGGGAAGCGGAGCATGACAATACCGGCGTGGAGGCGGCGCACAAGGTCGAATTTGTTGCAGAGCGCGGCGCTGGCCGTTTTCTTCGCTGGAACAGGAACCGCCTGCGTTCCAAACCATACCGGGCTGTGCGTCAGGCGCAGGGCCGGTTACAGACGGAGCAGACCCGCCTCGCTTGGCAGACCGCCCTTCGGGAACACCCGGAATTGCAGCGGAAAAACGTATTGTCCAAGTGGTATCAAAAGCAGAAAATCAAGCGCAAGTACGCACAGGCGGCGAGGGAGGCCCAAAAGACCGCCCAACACACGCAGGAGGTTTTAACTACCAGCGGCAAGATCGTCCGTGCTGTGGCGCAGACGGCGGCGGCGCATAAGACGGCACTGGCTTTTATCGCTCTGCTGGCGCTGGTCATAATGCTGTTCTCTACGGGGCTTTCCGCTTGTACGGCTATGCTCTCCGGCTTTCAGTCCACCTACCTCTCTGCCACCTATCTGGCGAATGAGCAGGATATTTGCAACTCTGACCTCTACTACACCGAACTGGAAACGGATTTGCAGATGGATATTGATAATACGGAAACCAACCACCCCGGCTATGACGAATACCGTTACAACATCGGGGAGATCAGCCATAACCCCTATGTGCTGATGGGCTATCTCTCCGCCGCCTATGACGCCTTTACCTTCGAGCAGGTGAAGCCGGAGATTGAACGATTATTTGGACAGCAGTACACCCTCACCAGAACGCCAATCACTGAAACCAAGTACGACAGCAACAATGAACCCTATGAGTGGAAGGTCTTGCAAACCACGCTGACAGTACGCCCGCTCTCGCAAGTGGTAGCCACAAGCCTGACCCCCGGCGACCAGACAGACCGCTATGGCGTATATATGCAGACCTATGGCAACCGGCAGGCGTATGGGAATCCCTTTGGCTTCCCATGGCTTTCGTTTGTGTCCAGCAGCTACGGCTACCGGGTGCATCCCATTGACGGCGGGAAGAACCTGCACCGGGGCGTGGATATTGCCGTGGCCCAGGGGACGACGATTCATGCGATCCAGGATGGACGGGTGGTATCTGCCGGGAATGCTGGCAGCTACGGTCTTTGCATCGTGATTGAGGACGATAAGGGGTATCAGTCCCGGTACGCCCACTGTTCAAGCCTTTCCGTCACCGCTGGGCAGGAGGTCAAGCGTGGGGATGTGATCGCCGCCGTAGGCAGCACCGGCAACAGCACGGGGCCGCACCTCCATCTGGAGGTCATGCTGAACGGCGAATATTTGAATCCCTATTATTTTGTGGACACAGGTGATGATGGCACAGGCGCTGTCATTCCCGGCGCACCGGGCGGCATAGAGATACCCGCCTATCCTGGGGAGCCGGTGACGGACGAAGCCTACGCCGCTATGTTGACCGAAGCGCAGAAGTACCTCGGCTATCCCTATGTTTGGGGCGGCAGTTCTCCATCCACTTCCTTTGATTGCTCCGGCTTTGTAAGCTGGGTGGTCAATCACAGCGGCTGGAGCGTAGGACGGCTGGGAGCGCAGGGACTTTACAACATCTGTACGCCTGTGTCCGCCGCTAATGTTCAGCCCGGTGATCTGGTGTTCTTCTGGCATACCTACGATGCCCCAAATCCCAACGGCGTGACCCATGTGGGCATCTATGTGGGCAACGGGCAGATGATCCACTGCGGCGATCCCATCAGCTATGCGAATATCAACACGAACTACTGGAAACAGCACTTTTATTCTTTCGGGCGTATGCCCGCACAATAAAAACAGATGATTGTCAGGAGGCGATAACAACATTGTCTGAACAGCTTACATTAGGTTCTTTGTTTGACGGCATAGGGGGCTTCCCCTATGCCGCCTCTTTTTATGGCATCCGCCCCCTTTGGGCCAGCGAGATCGTCCCGGAGTGCGTAGCTGTTACCAAGCGGCACTTCCCGGATATGGCCCACTTGGGGGACATTACCAAACTCCACGGCGGTAAAATCCCGCCTGTGGACATTCTCACTTTTGGAAGCCCTTGTCAGGGATTAAGTCTGGCTGGCCGCCGTTTGGGGCTGGCTGATGAACGCAGCGGCCTTTTTATGGAGGCCATCAGAATTATTCGTGAAATGCAGGAGGCGACACATGGAAGATACCCACAATTCGCAATTTTCGAGAACGTCCCCGGCGCTCTGTCATCCAATGGACGGCGTGACTATCAAGCCGTGCTTGCGGCGTTCACAGGCGCCGAAGTTCCAATGCCTCAATCTGGACGATGGGCCAACGCCGGAATGGCGCGAGGCCGAGGCGTTGATCTCGCTTGGTGCATCTACGATGCCCAGCACTTTGGGACTGCCCAGCGGCGGCGGCGCCTGTTTCTTGTCGCAGATTTTAGAGGCAGACGCTCCGGCGAAATACTCTTTGTCCCCAAAAGCCTGCGCCGGTATTTTGAGGCGGGCGGAACGCCGCGGCAAGGAGCTGCCGCCTTTACTGAAGGCGGCGCTAATCCAACAAGCGGAGATGCTGTAATCCCCGCTGTCACTATGCGTATCCGCTGCGGGTGCGAGGGCGGTGGGAAAGGTCCGCTTCTCCAGGTGGAGAAAAGCGGGACACTGGCAACGGGGAATGATCAATATCTGTTTGTTCCGCAGTCCATTGAAGTTTTGAACGATCAGGGCGGCGATTCCATGACGGTGGAGCGCGGGGGGCTTTCCCCCACCCTCCGCAGCCAGACCCATGGCAATCTACCCATCGTGGCGGCGGGCTTTGACCTCCAGCAAATCACCAGCAAAACGAACCGCTCCACATTGAAACCCGTCCAGCCCACCCTCTGCGGAACGGGCAGCCCCCATGTCATGTGCATGGGCACCGGGCAGAGCAACGCTGGGATTCTGGAGGATCAGTCGCCCACCCTGACCGCCGCCCATGAACAGCCGCTTTTGATTCATCCCCAGCTTGCGGGGACGCTGTGCGCCTCCGGCGCTGGCCTTTCCCGGCCTGCTGGTATGGGGAGCGAACTGGATTTCTGCGTGGTCAGTGCGGGCTTCAAGAACAAAGCTGGCGCCGCATCCGGGAGTGTTGGTTATCAGGAGGAACTTGCGCCAACCCTGCTTGCCAGTCAGGAGAGCAGCGTGATAAAAGCCTATGTGATCGGCGCTTATTACTCCGGTGGCATGATGTCGGATAACCCGCACAGCGGCATCTATGAAGCGGAAACCTCCCGGACGCTGGACTTGAACGGAGGCAACCCCTGTTGTCAGCAGGGCGGGACAGTCATTGTGGAGGCTCCCGCCGCCGTTGACTGCCGCAACTATCGGGAAGTGCCGGAGGCCAGCGGTACGCTGCAAGCCAAAACAAAATCCGGGGGATACTCGCTGAACTATCAAAATCCTGTCCGCATTGGCTGTCATATTCGCCGCCTGACCCCCACCGAGGCCGAGAGGTTGATGGGATTCCCGGATTTTTGGACGGCATACGGCTGTGACGGGAAGGGCATCAGCGACAGCAAGCGGTATTCCATGCTGGGCAACAGTATCGCCGTACCCTGTGTCGCTTATATCATGCAGGGCATCACCGATGTGCTGGGAAGGGACGGTGCGCTGTGAGAGTGGCCCTTTGTGATGTGGACGGCCATCGCTGGCCCAATTTGTGCCTGATGAAGCTGTCCGCCTACCACAAGGCGCAGGGCGATTTTGTGGAGTGGTGGAGGCCAGAGGGCCGCTACGACCTCGTTTACAAGAGCCGGGTTTTTACGGACTTGTACTCCAAGGACGCCATTGTCGTGGACAACGCTGACAAGGTGATTTGCGGTGGCACCGGCTATGGCTTGGACAACCGCCTCCTGGATGCGGTGGAACACGCTTTTCCCGATTACAGCATCTATCCAGAGTTTTCATCCAGCGCATATGGATTTTTAAGCCGGGGCTGTCCGAGAGCCTGCGGCTTCTGCATTGTGAGCAAAAAGGAAGGGCACAGGTCTGTGGCTGTGGCTGATCTCGCGGAGTTCTGGAATGGACAGAAGGAAATCAAACTGCTGGACGCCAATCTTCTGGCCTGTCCCGACCATGAGCGGCTTCTGCGTCAGCTTGCGGAGAGCCATGCGTGGGTGGACTTCACCCAGGGCTTGGACATTCGCCTGATTACCCCGGACAACGCCGCCCTTTTGAATCAGGTGCGGACAAAGGCGGTGCATTTTGCCTGGGATAACCCCAATGACGATTTGACGCCCTACTTCCGGCGCTTTCTGGAATTGACCAATATTCGGGATAAGCGGCGGCGCACTGTCTATGTGCTGACCAATTATGGCAGTACCCATGAGCAGGACTTGTACCGGGTGGAAACCCTGCGGGACATGGGCTACACGCCCTATGTGATGATTTACGACAGACCCAGCGCCCCGAAAATCACGCTCCAGCTCCAACGGTGGGTAAACAACAAGCGTATTTTCTATACTGTGAACCGATTTGAGGACTACATGGACGGAAGGAGAAAATCATCGTGACCAAGATCGAACGGCTCAAAGTAGAACTGGTGCGGGCCAAGGAGAAATCCAGCGAGTGGCAGGCCAGGGTGCGGGATATTGAGAAACAAATCACCGAATGTGAGAACATGGAGATTTTGCAGACCGTCCGTAGCATCGCCGCTTCCCCGGAAGAACTGCGGGGGCTTCTGGATATGCTTCGGGCGTCGAAGGAGCCGCCCCAGACTGGCCCCACCGACAATAACAATCGACAGGAGGTAACTGAACATGAAATCTAAAGCACCGAAATGGCCTATTATCCCGCTGCTGTTGTGCATCGCCCTGTGTGTGGGATTGTCCCTGCTGCTATCCAACCGGGCCTTTGCCGCCGACTGCGCCGATGCGGTTCCCCCTTCCGGCGTTACTGTGGAGATCGCGCCGCCCACTGGCTACGCCTCCAAAAGTGCGGAGGTCAGCTATACCATTACGGACAACGCAGGGAGCGGATTCGCTTCCGCAAAGGTCAAGCTGGGGCTGGACGGCGAGTGGCAGGACGTGACGGATGCCCTGGAACAGTGGGAGAGCCGCTATACCGGGCGTGTCACGATCACAGACAACTGTGCTGTCACAGTCAGAGTGACCGGGCATGATGGGAAGGTCTATGAAAAGATGTGCTGGATCAACTGCTTCGAGCATGGGACGCAGATTTTCCTGACCAATGTGGTGCAGGGCGGTTCTGACGCTGCGCAAACTCCGTCCAATACCCCCAGCGGCACAATCCCCAGCGGCGGTGAAAAACCCGGTTCCACCGACACATCCACCAATACATCAGTGGGCGGCGGCGCGGCGCCCTCCCCGAACCCTTCGGCTTCTGCGTCCAACGACCCGGACAGCCAGCCGGACACCACACCCCGCAATCCCACGGCGCTGACGCCGGACGGACAGGGCACGGTCATGGACAACGTAACAGACGGGGACAGCAAGGAGTTTTTCACCATCAAAACCCCCAGCGAAAATATTTTCTATCTGATTATCGACAAGCAGCGGGACAGCGAGAACGTCTATTTCCTCAACTCCGTCACCGAGAGTGACCTGATGGCGCTGGCGGAGAAGGACGGGGACAATTCCGGCACATCGGCAATCCCGGACCCCGCCCCGGTCTGCGTCTGTAAGGACAAGTGCGAGGCCGGAGCCGTCAACACCGCCTGCCCGGTCTGCATCCTCTCCATGGCGGACTGCGTGGGCACAGCGCCCACTCCCGCCGAACCCACGGAGCAGCCGAAGGAGAGCGGCGGCAGCGGAAGCATGGTGATCGTTCTGCTTGCAGTGCTGGCCGTAGGCGGCGCGGGCTGGTATTTCAAAATCTATAAGCCCAAGCACGACATGGCCGATGCCGAGGATTTTGACGAACTGACAGGCGGCGAGGAACCGATGGTCAACGAGGATGAGGAACCGGAGGCGCGGACCCATCAGGAGCCGGAGGAACCCGACTATTCCGGCTACTATGGCGATGAACCGGAGGAACCGGACGGCTATGAGGATGAGCCGTGATGCGTTTTACGAACAGTCCCTATGAACGCATGATGACGCAGAAGCCTATGGTGAGGCGGGAGGCGCGGGAGCCTCCCGCCTTTCCGCCTGACCATCCCTGTCACGGATGCTCCTATGGCCGGGATGCGCCCTGCCTGGGCATCTGCTACCGAAAACTGATGAAAAGGAGTGATACACACGCAGTTAGTGATCGCTGAAAAACCGAGTGTTGCCATGTCTTTGTCGAAGGTGCTGGGTGCAACTGCCCGCAGGGACGGTTATATGGAGGGCGACGGCTGGCTGGTGAGCTGGTGTGTCGGCCATCTGGTGGAACTGGCCCCGGCTGACGCCTATGACCCCCGCTATTCCAAGTGGGCCTATGGCGATCTCCCCATTCTCCCTGACCCGTGGCAATTCCAAGTGCTGCCGGACACCAAGAAGCAGTTCAACATTCTGCGCCAGCTTATGGGCCGGGACGATGTGGAGGCTGTGATCTGCGCCACCGATGCCGGACGGGAGGGCGAATTGATCTTCCGGCTGACCTACAACCTCTGTGGATGTACGAAGCCCATCAAGCGGCTTTGGATTTCCTCGATGGAGGAAACCGCTATCCGCAAGGGCTTTGATAATCTGGCAGACGGCAAAAAGTACGACAACCTCTACGCCGCCGCCCTCTGCCGCGCCAAGGCGGACTGGCTTATTGGCATTAACGGGACCCGGCTGTTTACCTGCCTTTATAAAGGCAAGACGCTGAACGTGGGCCGGGTGCTGACCCCTACTCTCACGCTGCTGTCCGAGCGGGAGGCGGCGATTGAGAATTTCAAGAAGGAAAAATTCTACACTGTGGAGCTGGATTTGCGGACGTTTCGGGCATCCAGCGGCAAATTCAATTCCAAGACAGACGCGGAGAAACTGCGGACGGCCTGCCTGGGCAAGACCGCTTTGGTCCAATCCGTCACCCGGAAGGACAAGACTGAACGGCCCCCGAAACTCTACGACCTGACCACCCTCCAACGGGAGGCCAACCGCCTCTTTGACTACACCGCCCAGCAGACCCTTGACTATCTCCAATCTCTCTATGAGAAGCGGCTGGCAACCTATCCCCGGACGGACAGCCGCTATCTGACGGAGGATATGGCGGATGGTCTGCCTGCGCTATGTTCCACCGTGGCGGGGGCGCTGTCCTTCATGGCGGGCCAGCCCCTTCCCGTGAACGCTGCCCAGGTGGTGGACAGCGGCAAAGTGACCGACCATCACGCCGTCATTCCTACGGTGGAGATCGCCAGCGCCGACCTCGCCGCCCTACCCACTGGGGAGCGGAACATCCTTCATCTGATTGCCGCCCGTCTGCTGTGCGCTGTGGGCGAACCCCACACCTATGCGGAAACCTCTGTTACATTGGAGTGCGGCGGCGCTGCATTTACCGCCAAGGGCCGCACGGTGACGGAGGCAGGCTGGAAAGGAACTGAAAAGGCGTTCTTTTCCACGCTGAAGCAGAAAGCGAAGCCGGAGGAACCGGCCCCGGCGCTCCCGGAACTGGCAGAGGACCAGCGGTTGGAGGATGCGGACGCGATTTTGAAGCAGGGGACCACATCGCCCCCGTCCCGCTTCACAGAGGACACTCTGCTCTCTGCTATGGAACACGCCAGCGCGGAGGACTTTGCCGCCCTGGAATCTGTGGAGCGGACGGGGCTGGGAACTCCCGCCACCCGTGCCGCTACCATTGAAAAGCTGGTGCGCTCCGGCTTTGTGGAGCGGAAGAAAAAACAGCTTGTCCCTACGGAAAAGGGGCTGGCTCTGGCCTGGGCCATGCCTGACCAGCTTAAATCTGCCAAGTTGACAGCGGAGTGGGAGGAACGGCTGGGGGCTGTGGAGCGCGGGGAGCTGGTCCCGGAGGATTTCATGGCTGGGATCACCGCTATGCTCTCCAATCTGGTCAAGTCTTATCAGAATGTGACCGTGGCCCCTTCCACCCTCTCGCAGACCAAGCGGACGGTAATCGGCGTATGCCCACGGTGCGGCAAGAACGTGGTGGAGGGCAAAAAAAGTTTTTTCTGCGAGGGCTACCATGACACACCCTCCTGCGGCTTCGCCATGTGGAAAAATGACCGTTTTTTTACCGGCAAGCGGAAGGAACTGACCCCGAAGATTGCCGCTGCTCTGCTGAAAAATGGGCGCGTCAAGGTCACAAATCTGTTTTCTGAAAAGAAGGGCGTATTATATGACGCCACTATCCTGCTGGATGATGATGGCGGCAAATACGTCCACTATAAGCTGGAATTTGACAACAAGAACGGAAAGAAAGGAAAGTGATTCATGGAAAATAAATTTGACCACCGCTTGAAAAACCTGCTTACCGTCAGCGGCGTGGAGCGTGGGGAGCTGGCCCGTCACCTGGGCGTGTCCGTTCCTACGGTCAACCGCTGGCTCAACGGCATCAGCACCCCCAATGTGTACCAGTTCCGGGAGATCGCCCACTTCTTCGGGATGCCCTACGATTGGTTTCTGGAGGATGGGGACGGCAGGCCCGATGCAGATGATCTGGCTGTGAAGCTGGGCCTGTCCCCGGAGACAGTGGAAACCCTGCTGGACATGGTATCGGAGGGCGGCAACGAGGCGGCGCTGGAGGCTGTGGACAACGCCCTATGTGCGGTGCTGGCGGTCATTGACGGCGTATTCGATGCTCTGGACCGTTTTGCCGGTCATGCGGCGGCGAAAATGTGAGGGAGCGGGAAATGAAGCAGGACGAATTTACATTGGCGTTAAATGCCCTCCTTCCCGGCTGTGACCCGGAGGCGGCGAGTAAGTGGGCGGAGTTTGCCATTGAGTGCGTAGAGCAGGAGCAATTCGCACATTTCATTCCCATGGAGCATGATACCGCCATTGAAAAGTGGATGGATACCACTTTTGCGGGCTTGTGCGCGGTGAAGCATGAATACGGCCCAGAGATTGCCACAAAAGTGGCTGACCTCGCCTGCCAGCGGTGCGCACTCTATCCCGGCGAAATGCTGGTGGCGGCAATGATATTGGAAGGCGGCGGCGACGCGGAGCGGATTGCCTCCATGCTGGCCTATGGTGATATTGAACTGGAGCCGGATGCCCCATTCTTTCTTGATTTGCCGGATGGCGCAGCATTGACCCGGCAGGGGCCGGAAATTGGTATTGCACAGTCCGGCGTCCCCTGCGGTCTGATGGAGAAGCGGACGGAACCGGGCTTCCTGCTGGCGGATGGAACCGCCCTTCTGGAGAGCGAACGGGATGACTTTGGCCGCTATCGGGGCGGCGCCGGGATGGACGGGATGTACCTCCAGACCGGGCGGCTCTATGCTCCCGTGCGCGGGGTGGACGGCCAGATCAACTCTTTCCAGGAGGTAAAGCCCATAACCGGGCAGGAGCGGGAAAAAGAATTTCTTTCCTATGCGGGGGATGCGGCGGCGGTGTACCGCTTTGGCGCTGGAGAACTGGCTGACCGCTCCGAGCCTTTGGAACGGGTGCGGCTGGCTGGAGGAAGCCCCATCATGTGCGGCTACAATCTGATTTCCACCGGCCCGATTATGCAGGGCGTGGATGTTCTTTCCATACTCAACGAATATCGGGCCAACGGCTTTGTCAGGCCCGGTGATGTGGCCGCGTTCAAACAGTCCGGTACGGTGACGTGTTGGTATGTCGATTATATGGCCTTCTCTAAACTCCCCAATCTGCTGAACAACCACCTTGCCGCCGCTGAAATGAGTACGGAGGTCAACTACAACCAAATCGACGGCATCATCAACAATGAGGCCCCGAAGTCCTCCCTGCGGGACACCCTGCGGCAGTATCAGTCGGAAGTCAGAAAGCAGGATGCGCAGCCCCCTGGCAAACACCCGGAACAGGAACGGTGATGGCATGAAGCTGTCCAAACTCGAGAAGGAAACGATCATCAATTTCAATGAAGGGGAGCGTGTGGCCAGCGTCTACACCCATAATGCGGCGCTGATAAAACAGCTTTCGGAACTGTGCCGCACTCACCCGGAGCAGGTGCGGCAGGCCGCCGCCAACGGCTGGGGCGGGATGACTTTTGAACTGCCCAAAAAGTGGCTGAAGGTATCGCCGCCCCGCGTTCTCTCCCCGGCGCAAAGGGCTGTGCTGGATCGGATAAACGAAAAGAAACGGGATTGACATTCCGCCGCTTGCTCATGTCCCTATGTGATGCTATAATGCTGTCAAACAGCGGATACATAGAGGGAGCGGACATGAAGAAGAAAAAGAAACAGGATACGCCGAAATGGGCAAAGGCCGGGAATAAGCAGAAGCGGCACAGCGCCCGCATCCGCATGGCGCGGCAATGGTTCGCCGCTTATGAGGGGACAGGAAAGCATATCGTCCATGCCTACCGCGAAAAATTCAAGGTGGATGTTCTCACCGCCCTCAATGACCTGGGCGAGATTGGCGCGTTGACGCCGGAACAGGTGAGCATGAAGCGGCAGGCGGAAGAAAAACGGATAGAGCATCTGTGGCTGGAAAAGGAAGAACGGGAACTGCAAGACTTTTACGACCGCTTCCCTGATTCCAACGATCAGTTTTTCTTCATCGCCGGTTATACCCCTGGCGGCGCGCCCTACGGCGTGACCTGGGAGCAGATGGGGCTTGACCCTTGGGAAATGCCCGAAGATTGGTAAATATCAGTATTATAGGCCCGGAGTGGACGATGGTTCCCTCCGGGCCTCGTTTTATTCTTATCACGAAATGGAGGTAGTACATGGCAACAAAATTGCAGCGGGTGTCCGAGTTGGCTGGGCAGACCGCTAAAAACGTCACGCGGGATGCGGACGGCTGGAAAAGCTATTTGGCCGTGGCCGCCCGCCTCTATAAATACCCGTTTGATGAACAGCTCCTAATCTATGCCCAGCGCCCGGACGCTACCGCCTGTGCCAGCATGGAGTTATGGAACGGGACTATGCGCCGCTGGGTGAGGCCCGGTTCCAAGGGCATCGCCCTGATCCGCAAGGACAGGCGGGGCAAGCCCAGTTTGGAATATGTTTTCGACTATGCGGACACCCGCCCGGTGCGGGGGGCGCGTGAGCCATATCTGTGGCAGATGCGGAAGGAACACCACCGCTCCGTCCTCACCGCTCTGAGAAAAAGGTATGGCCCTGATACTGGCGGGGACATTGGCGACCAGATCATGGAGATGGCCGTTCGCGCTGTGGATGAAGTCTACCGCGACCGTTTGAGCGACCTCGCCTATGACACCAGGGACAGCCTGCTGGAAGAACTGGACGATTTGAATTTGGAGGTGCGCTTTCGCAGCCTTATGACTGCCAGCGTCCAGTACGCACTTCTGACCCGCTGTGGCCTGGACCCCATGGACTACCTGGACGACGAGGACTTTGACGGCATCTCGGAGTTTTCCACTCCCGCCGTCCTCCACCACTTGGGCAACGCAGCGACTACGGTTTCCAGAGAAATCCTCACGGAAATTGGAGATGCCATCCGCCAGTATGAGCAGGAAAAAAATAATCAAAAAATTTCTGAAAAACCTCTTGCAAAAGAGGAGGAAACCGGCTATACTACGGTTAGAGAAGAATTTAACACTGTAAAGCGTGAAAGTGCGGAAAGGAGCATAGATCATGGCAGAGCTGACTTACACGAAGGTGGGCGATTACCTGCTGCCCGATCTGGTGATGGACGGCGAGGACGAACTGGAGGAGATGCCGCTGGGCAAGTACGGGATGCTGAGGGAGGACTTTCTGAGGGAGAATCACAGCGGAACGTACACCTCCATGCTTCTGACGGGCAGACTGATGGAGCATCTGCGGGAGATCGACCGGCAGGCGCAGGAGCAGGTGGACAGCATCGTGAGGGACCTGATGAAGCGCCGAAACGTGAACGAGGAACTGAAAGCCAGAGATCAGATGGCGTGGGTGCAGGCGGTGAACAACTTCACCCATCAGGCGGAGGAAATGGTGCTGGCGGAGATCGTCTACAAGTAAAGGAAGAACAGCAGGAAGCGGCGGGCGAACAGCCCGCCGCTTCTTCGTCCCCGGAACCGAGGGCCGAGGACGCTCCCGCGCCGGGGCTGTCCAGGTTCCACCTGTTTCCCACGGTGGAGGAACAGGTGGAGACTATTGCAGCGGTCCAGGCAGAGGAAAAGCGGCAGACGGAAGCAGAACCGCCTGCTTTGAGTGTACCTGATGCGGTGGCGGACCGCGCCCTGACCAGCGGCGGCAACGGAAAGCACAGCATTGAGCACATTGTGGCGTTCTTCCAGCGAAGCCCCAGCAACGAGGATGCCGCCGCTTTTCTGGCGAAGGAGTACGGGGTTGGCGGCAAGGGCCTGACCATTGCCAAGAAGCAGTACGCCATGTGGTTTGATGAGCGCGGGGTGCATATCTGCCCCGGAAACAACACCTATGGAACTATTTTCACCCATCTTCCCTGGCCCGCTGTTGCCGTCCGTATTTCCCAGCTTCTGCGGGACGGTATGTTTGCCAGCCAGGAGAAGATCGACACGGCGCAGGAAAATGAATTGAGCGAACTGGCAAACAGTCTTGCCTATCTCCGCTCTGATTTCAGCGACACGGCAAAGGAAAAGGGCTATCTGCACACCATTTCCGAGGCATATGGGGAAAGCAGAAGTGAGGAAAGCGCTCTGCGGATCAAGGAACTTCTGCTCGACCCGGAGAGCCGCCGTCGCGTCCTCTCCGAATTGCGGGTGTTCACCAGCTTTTATGCCATGGACCGCTCCTTGCTGGAGCTGCGCCCACCCATGTCCCTGCCAACGCTGGCCAAACGGATCGCCAGCTTGGATAAGCCGGTCACGGAGTTTAAGGCCGTAATAGATGGCTTTGCTCCCGCAAGGGCCAGTTTCATCACCGAGGATGAAATCGACCAGTTTTTGACGGACGCTTTGAACATCAAGGACGGCAAAATCCGGGTTTACTCCTATTTCATGCAGGGCCACAACGACAAGGAGTGCGCTGCGTTCCTGCGGCGGGAGTGCGGTGATACAGGCCATAATTCCGAGAGCCGAAAGATATGGAGCGATGGGAAGGGCCTTAAATTCATCCGTTCGGACGAAAATTCGGGCGCTGACGGATATGATACCGTCCATCTGAACTGGAATCAGGCGCAGAAGCGTGTCCGGGAACTGATTGAAAAGGACCGCTTTCTCACAAAAAAAGAGCGGGAGAGCCTGCCGGAGCATGACAAAGACCACACCGCCAGAATGGTCTATCAATTCTTCTCCTATCTGCCCGACTGTCAGCACCGCCCCTACACCGAGGACGCAAACGCTGTGGAGGGGGCCAAGCAGATACGCCTCCTGCTGGAGACACCCGAAGTAGCAACAAGACTGTTCGACACTATGTTGAGTGACTTTGCTCCGCTCACCCCGGATGTGGACGGTTATGAGGCCATGACGTTTGCCATGCGGGACATGGGGGCGTATGTGCGTGGGGATTCTCCCCTGTTCACACCGTTGCCGGAGAAAGCCCTGCAAGCGGAGCGTGAGGTAAAAGCGCGTTACCGCAAGAAGAATCAGGCTACTGAAAAGGGCACCGCGTCTGGCACAACGGAAGTGCCGGAAGGGGCCTCCGGCGAGTTGGCGGCGGTGGCCCATGCCCTTGCCAGCAAGCGTAAGCCTGTGGCCGAAGCGCAGGGCGATGGGCAATTTTCTCTGTTTACCGCTGGGCAGGCTGCGGCGGAGCCGCAGGAGCAGCGGGAGATCAGTGACGCAGACCTTGATGCTTTTCTGATTGAGGATTTGGGCGACCCTGACCGTAAGCAGAGGCTTTACGCCCTGTTTACCGGGGACTGGTCTGACGCCATGATCGTGCGGAAGCTGGAACAGGAATATAGCCGTTCCAGACACGGAAATCTGGAAGGGGGCTTCTGCACTCTGGCGGACGGGAGCAGGGCCTATGCTTACTTTACCAAGGAACTGCGGCTATCTCCCAGGCCGGAAGGGGTGATGCGCCATGTCTCCTTTGAGGAAATGGCCGCACATATTCGCCAGCTTATCCAAGAGGGACGCTATCTGTCCCCGGAGGAACTGGAGCGGTATCAGAAAGACCACCCCACCTTGGAACCGGAGAAAAAATACAGTTTGGGGTACGGCTTTTTGGGGAATGGCCTCACCGTCTGGAACAGCATGGAGCAGGAGGACGGCGATTATAAGACCATCGCCCACATCGCCCCGGACAGGACGGTAACATTCTATGTTGACGATCTGCCAGAGGAAATCAAGCGGGAGATCGAACACACCGCCGCCACGTCCGACGCCAGAATCTCCGCCACACAGAACGCTCCCGTATTTTCCGCGCCGCCCCAGGTCCCGGAACAGGAACAGAAACAAGAGCAGGAATCCTCCCGCTCTCCCTGGTGGGACGAATACACCGCTCTGAAAGAAAATCACCCGGATTGTCTGATGGTCTATCAGATAGGCGACTTCTTTGAATTGTTTGGCGAGGATGCCAAAAACGCCGCCGCTGTGCTGGACCTGCCTCTGACCACCCGGCCCATCGGCGGCGTGGGCCGGGTGGAGATGTGCGGCATCCCCCTCCCTGCGTTGCAGCAGAGTATTGAAACGCTGGGCGGGCAGTACCCCGTGGCCCTTTCCATCGTTGACGCCAAAACCGGAGAGCGCCAGACCCGCGCCCTGACCTCCTTTGACAGCGATACAGTTCCCTATAACTTTGAGTTTGAGTATCGCCTGTTAGGCCGCTTGAAAGCTGACTGCGAATATTATCTTGGCGCGGGGAATCGCGCCCAAAAGCATCTGGCGGAGGGCAGCGTGGAGGCGCAAATCGCCAAGATGCGGGAACTGTACGATCTTCTTCCCGAAAAACCGGAATGGCTGACAGCGGAGGACATTGACCACTATGAGGCCCAAATGACTGGCGCAGAGCCGGAGAAGCAAGCCAGGGAACAGGACGAAGCCCTTGCCTCTGCGGGGGAACCTTCTGCCGCTGAACAGGATCGTACCTATGAGATTACTGTTACATCGGCGGAAGCGTTGATTTTAGCGAGGCCCATGTCACAGGCGGGGATCACACCCAAACGGACTAACCAGGAAAATGGCGATGTTACATTCAGTGTTGCGGAGTCTGAAAAAGCTACTCTTGAGCGGCTAATCACCAAAATCAGGAAAGATATTTCCAAAGCGGCGGAGGCTGTGTCCAAACCCAAAAAGGCCAGACGCACCCGCCCGGAGGTCAATTACAGCACCTTTGCCAAGCTGTTCCCGGAGATCGTCAGCGGCGAGTACCGCAGTATGCGCTTGCAGGCGGGGCCGTCCTTTATGCCCCTTCATGTTCAGTGGATTGCCGATGATGTTGTTGCCTTGGGCCATACCTACCGGCAGAACGGCGACACCATGAATGACCCGGAGATGACCTTCCGGGTTGACCGGGAGAAGGGGACGCTGGAGGCGCTGACCTTCCAGCAGGATGGCGGCCTGCCCATCTATCAGCAGGTGTACCCGGAACCGGGCAAGTGGGTTCCCAAGCTGCGGAGCGATTTGAACCAGTTCGCCGCACAGTGGATGAAGAATATCACCCAGCAGAGGTTCATCAAGGAAAAAGCTGTTGCCGAACAGGACGGCGAGGATGTGGAGGTGTTTTTTACCCCAGAAGGGGCGGCTGTCACCGCCTACGACCTTCTGATGCGTGAAGCGAACGCGATTACCGCCCAACTGCTGAATGATGAACACTATACGAACGCCCGGTTAAACAGCGATGAGCAGAACAGCCGGGACGAGTTCTACTCCGCTATGAACCGCATTGTGGTTCCCATGGCTGAAACAAACCCGCAGTTTTACAATGTCTATTTTGACGCACTGTTGGCGGCCCAGCAATTCCGTGACCATCTGTTTGAGACTACCTACCGGCAGGACATGGCGCAGGAGCAGACTGCCCCACCCGCCCCTGTCAGTGCGGTCAAACTGTACCGGGAGGCCCTTTCCACGCTGGTCAGCGCAGTAAAGCAGAGCAGTTTTTATGACTATCTCCGCGACCGGGAAACCGATTATGACAGTGCGCAGACCGAATTGGACACCGAGATCGCCGCTATGATGGACGAGATCAGGGAGGATAACCCTGCCCTGCACGACGCCTATCATACCCTGCCCAAGTTTCGGGAGTGGCTGGTTCAGGACATTCTGGAGCAGACCTATCAGGATATACCTGTTCCCCATGATGCGGTGCGGAGGTATGCCGATGCCCCGGACGCCCCGGAGTGGATTCACGAAGTGTCCGCCCCGGAACATTCGGAACAGGAGCAGTCGGGGACTGGTACAGAGACACCCCCAGCGGCGGAGGCGGAGCCGAAACCCACCGGGGCGGGTGCGCTGGAGAACACAGAAACGGTCTGGCGCACCCCTGGTGGGCAGGAATACCGCGCTGGTGATGCGGTGGGGTACGTTGTAGATGGGAAGCAATACCAGTATATCATTGACAGCATCGGCAAGGACTACATTTATTACACCTTTCCCGATCTGGCGCAGGCCCCTGTTGAGATGTTCCGCAACAAGTTTGAGGAACTTCTGGACGATCACAGCCACATCATTATACGCGGGGCCAGTGAACCGGCCCAGGAAGCCTCCGCCGAAAGACAGCCGGAGGGGAACGGCGATTCAGTCCCGGTTGAACGTGATTTCACCCCGAACGTAGAAGAATATTTCAATCTGAAAGCCCAGCACCCGGATAAGCTCATTGGCGTTCAAGTAGGCGAGTTTATGATGTTCTACGGCAAAGATGCCGAGGAAGCTGCCCCGGCGCTGGGGACAAAGACGCCCACACTGGATATTCCCGGTTTGGGTGTCACCGCCGTCACCGGCTACCGCGGCGCATGGCAGGCCGTTCTTAAAAAGCTGCTGGAGCATGGGCACAGCGTCCTGCTGGCCCAGCCCGACCCGGACAGCGGAACCTATGAGATCATCAAGGAACGGGATATTTCCGAATATATCCCCTTGGGCAAAGAGCTGACCATTGACGGACGGCGCATGAAGGTGGACAGCATCGACTACACCAACGGCAAGGTCAGCCTGCTTGACATGGAGATGGCGGAGAAAAACCGCTATCCTGTTTTCCGGGAGGAACCTGTGTCTTTTGTCCGGGAGTATGTGGAGGAATCGGAGTGGCGGGAATTTGAGCAGACTGCCCATGTGGAAAAGTTGCCTGATACCGCCGATGTGCCGGAAGCCCCGGAAAACCACAACCACGCCGAAGCCGACGAACTGGAAGAAGCCAAACAACTGATGCGGGAGTTCAGCGAGGCGGAGTATGGGCAGGACGATGTTGATTTTTCCAATCTGGCGGACATTGGCATCGCCTATACCACCACGGAGAACGAAAAGCACGAAATCCAAGTCTCGGTCAATCTGGTTGATTTCAGCGTCACGCAGACACTGGACGGCCAGCTTGTGGAGGAACGCCGGTACAAGTCCCTGCGGGAAATGATCGACAACGAACTGTCTGCGCTGGATTTTGATGACCTCATCCGTTTGGAGGGGGAGCCGGAGGAACTGCTGGCAAACACGCAGAAAGCGGCACGGAAGCCGGAACTCACCCCGGAGCCGGAGCGGGTGGAGATTGACGGCGGCAGAATCGTCCCGCCGCCCGCAGAGTATACGTCTAAAGTGGTGGGGCGGGTAAACGCCGGAGCCTTTGATGTTGTATTTGAAGAACTGCATTTCGGCCCGGAGCAGCACAATTTCCATATCACCGATAATAACCTCGGCGCTGGCGGCCAGAAAACCAAATATCAGAATAATGTAGCGGCCATCCGTACCTTGAAGCAGATCGAGGCGGAGGGCCGTTTGGCTACCCCGGAGGAACAGGAGGTATTGTCCCACTATGTGGGCTGGGGCAGTCTGGCCCCTGCCTTTGATGAACACAACCAATCATGGGCAAGGGAGTTTGCGGAATTGCGGGAACTTCTCACCCAAGATGAATACGCCGCCGCCAGAGCCACCACGCTGAACGCCCACTACACCAGCCCCACCGTTATCAAGGCCGTTTACGATGCGGTGGAGCGGATGGGCTTCCAGCCGGGGAACGTTCTGGAACCGTCCTGCGGCATCGGGAACTTTTTCGGACTTCTACCGGAGGCCCTTTCCGATGCGAATCTGTACGGCGTGGAGTTGGACGGGCTGACGGGCCGGATCGCAAAACAGCTTTATCAAAAGGCCAATATAGCCATAGATGCTTTTGAAAACACCGACCACCCGGACGATTTCTTTGATCTCGCTGTGGGCAACGTGCCTTTCGGCTCATACAAGGTGCATGATCGCCGTTATAATCGGCTGAATCTCCAAGTCCACGACTATTTCCTGACGAAAACGCTGGATAAACTGCGCCCTGGCGGAATCATGGCGGTCATTACCTCAAAGGGCACCATGGACAAGAAAAACAGCAAGGTTCGTGAAGCCTTGGCGCAAAAGGCGGACCTTTTAGGTGCAATCCGTCTGCCCAACAACGCTTTCAAGGCCAACGCTGGAACCGAAGTGACCAGCGATATTCTGTTCTTCCAGAAACGGGCCACTGTGCCGGAAAAGCTGCCGGAATGGGTGGAGAGCGGCCTGACTGCGGATGGCGTACCGCTCAACCAATATTATCTCCAGCACCCGGAGATGGTGCTGGGCACAATGGCTCTTGGCAAAAGTATGTACGGCAACGATACGGAAACCGCCTGTTATCCCATTGAGGGCGCCGACCTGACCAAGCAGCTTGCCGAGGCTGTGACCCATATTGCCCCACCTGACCGGGAACTGCTGGATATGGATGCGCTGGAACAGGAGGGCGGCAGCGCGATTGAAAGCATCCCCGCAGACCCGAATGTGCGTAATTTCAGCTATACGGTGTCCAAGGGTACGATCTACTTCCGGGAAAACTCCCGCATGGCCCCGGTGGAGCTGGGTAAGACCCCCACCGAACGTGTCAAAGGCATGATCGGTATTCGGGACAGCGCCCGAAAACTTATTGACTTGCAGTTAAAAGGCGCATCTGACACGGAGATCAAGGCGGAGCAGGCTACCCTTAACCGCCTCTACGACGCCTACACCAAGAAATACGGCATTTTGAACAGTCCCGGAAACCGTCTGGCATTCAATCAGGATTCTTCTTATCCCTTGCTCTGCTCCTTGGAAGTGTTGGACGATGAGGGCAACTTTAAGCACAAAGCGGATATGTTCACCAAACGGACCATCCAGCACCACAAGGCTGTGACCAGCGTGGACACAGCGGCGGAGGCCCTGGCGGTATCTATTGGGGAACGGGCCTGTGTGGATTTGGGCTTTATGGCCTCCCTCATGGGCGGCGCCGAGAAAATTCCGCAGATCGTGGAGGATTTGAAGGGCGTCATTTTCAAAGACCCAGCCACCGGCCCCTTTGACATTGGGGCGGAGGGCACAAATTGGTACAAGGGCTGGCAGACGGCGGACGAATACCTGTCTGGCGATGTTCGTGTGAAGCTGGCCCATGCCCGCGCCGCCGCCGAAGTATACCCGGAGTTCGCTGTCAACGTAGAAAAGCTGGAACAGGTGCAGCCCAAAGACTTGACCGCCGCTGAAATCAGTGTGCGTATTGGCGCACCGTGGATTAAGCCGGAGTATTACCGGCAGTTTATTTTTGAACTGCTCCAGACGCCGGAACATCTGCGAAATGGAAAAATAAATGTTTCCTACAATAAAATCACCGGCGAATGGAATGTAACAGGCAAGAGCGAGGACAAACGGGACAACCCCCGCATTTTCGCCACCTATGGAACCAAGCACAAGAACGCCTATGCCATTTTTGAGAACCTTTTGAACCAGCGGGACACGCGGGTATATGACAGCAAATATGAGAACGGAAAGGAGGTTCGCGTCCTCAACTCCAAGCACACCGCTATTGCCCAACAGAAAGCGGAGGCTATTGACCAGGCGTTCCGGGATTGGATTTTCAAAGACCCGGAGCGCCGCGCCGATCTGTGCGCCACCTACAATCGGCTTTTTAACTCCAAGCGGCCCCGCGAGTATAACGGCGACCATATTACCTTTGCTGGAATGAACCCGGAGATAAAGCTGGAACCCCATCAGCGCAACGCCGTGGCCCGGATGCTCTACGGCGGCAATTCTTTATTGGCCCACTGTGTCGGAGCCGGAAAAACTTACGAAATGACCGCTGCCGCTATGGAGAGTAAGCGGCTGGGCCTGTGCCAAAAGAGCCTATTTGTCGTGCCCAACCACCTGACCGAACAATGGGGAAGCGACTTCCTGACCCTATACCCCGGCGCAAAGGTTCTTGTGGCTACCAAGAAGGACTTTAAGCCCAAGAACCGCAAGAAGTTCTGCGCCCGCATCGCCACCGGGGACTACGACGCCATTATCATCGGACATTCACAGTTTGAAAAAATTCCCCTTTCTGATGAACGGCAGAAGAAGGTGATCGAGGACCAGATTGGCGAAATTATGGACGCTATTGCAGAGGCCAAGGCGCAGAATGAAGAAAACTGGACCGTCAAACAGATGGAAGGGACAAGAAAGACCTTAGAGGCGAAGCTGAAAAAACTCACCGATAAGAAGAAAGATGATACTGTTACCTTTGAGGAATTGGGCATTGACCGCCTGTTTGTGGACGAGGCGCATTATTACAAAAACCTCTTTCTGCACACAAAAATGCGGAATGTGGCCGGTATCAGCCAGACAGAAGCGCAGAAATCCACCGATATGTTTGGCAAGTGCCGCTATCTGGATGAACTGACAGGCGGTAAGGGCGTGACTTTTGCCACTGGCACCCCTGTCAGCAATTCAATGGTTGAACTCTACACCATGATGCGCTATCTGCAATTTGATATGCTGGAGGAAGCGGGACTGAGCCACTTTGACGATTGGGCGGCTATGTTCGGTGAAAAGGTGTCAGCGGTTGAGTTGAAGCCGGAAGGAACAGGGTTCCGTTCCAAAACACGGTTTGCCCGGTTTTATAACCTCCCGGAACTGATGAACCTCTGGAAAGAGGCCGCAGATATTCAGACCGCCGAGATGCTGAACCTCCCTGTGCCGGAGGCCGAGTACGTCACGATCACTACCGAACCCAGCGCGGCGCAAAAGGAGATGGTGCAGTCCCTGGCGGAGCGGGCCGAGGCTGTTCGCAACGGCGATGTGGAACCCCGTGAGGACAATATGCTCAAAATTACCAGCGATGGGCGCAAACTGGCCTTAGACCAGCGACTGATGAATCCCCTGCTGGGAGATGACCCCAACAGTAAGGTCAACGCCTGTGTCAAAAATGTGTTTGAGATTTGGCAGGAAAGCACACCCACCAAGGGTGCGCAGCTTGTGTTTTGCGACCTTTCCACGCCAAAAGGGAAATCGGAAAGCAAGAAACCCCGCAAGTCCAAGATACGGCAGATTATTGAAAAAGTGATGGGTGAGAACCCGGACGCGGTAGAGGAAGATGCCGAGGGCGTTAAGCTGGAAATGGGCGTATATGATGATATTCGTGCCAAGCTGATCGCCAAAGGAGTGCCAGCGGAGGAAATCGCCTTTATCCATGATGCCAATACCGATGCGCAAAAGGCGGAGCTGTTCGCCAAGGTGCGCGATGGTAAGGTGCGCGTCCTGCTGGGCAGTACACAGAAAATGGGCGCCGGAACCAACGTGCAAAAGCGGCTTGTTGCCTCCCATGACCTTGATTGTCCTTGGCGCCCCGCTGATTTGGAGCAGAGGGCCGGACGGATCGTGAGGCGCGGCAACGACAACAAGAAGGTGAAAATCTTCCGCTATGTCACCAAGGGCACCTTTGACGCCTATAACTGGGGGCTGGTGGAGAATAAACAGAAGTTCATCGGACAGATTATGACCGGGAAATCCCCGGCGCGCTCCATCGAGGATGTGGATGCCACCGCCCTCTCCTATGCCGAGGTCAAAATGCTGGCAACCGGCGATCCCCGTATCAAAGAAAAGATGGAGTTGGACATTGAGGTGTCCAAGCTGAAAATGCTGAAAGCCAACCATATGGCACAAAAGTATGAGATGGAGGATATGGTGGTCAAGCACTATCCGCAGAAGATGGCGGAGGCAAAGATGTTCATTCGGGCACTCACCGAGGATATGCAGATTCGGGATATGCACCCGGTCAAGGAGGACGCCTTTTCCATGACCGTCTGCGGCAAGACCTACACCGAGCGCAAGGCCGCTGGCGAGGCCATTCTCGCCGCCTGCCGGAGTATGCCCGACCCGGATAAGCCCTTTGATTTGGGTACATTCCGGGGATTCCCCATGCAGTTACATCTAAAGGGTGAAAAATTTGTGGTAACGATGAAGCAGAATCTTACCTACACAGCGGACTTGGCGGATGAGCCGGTGGGCAACATCGCCCGTATCAACAACGCTCTGGAAAAGATCGCTGAAAATCTGGAGAACCAGAAACAGGGGCTTGCCACGCTGGAGGGCAATCTGGCAAACGCCAAAGAGGAAGCGGCGCGCCCCTTCCCCCAGGAGGAAGAATTGGCAACGAAATCGGCACGGCTCTCTGAACTGAACGCCGCACTTGACAATGACGGTAAGAGCGGAAAAGAACGGGATCAGGGTAATGATGTGGAGGCGGAACAGGAGGACGGAGAGACACCGCCGCGGGCCAATCCTGCGGTGTCCACGCCGGGAGGCGATAAACCGTCCATTCGGGCGGCGCTGCGAAGCTACACACCGCCCGCCCCGGCTGCCGCTGGGCCGGAAAAGAGCCATTATCGGGAAGGTGCGCGATGAGGAAGAACGAGGGACGCACGGTGGGCCTCTTTACTAAAGTGTCCCCGGAAGAAAAGGAGGTAATCGACCAGAAGATGGCCCTGCTGGGTACATCCAATCTGCGGGGGTATCTGCGGAAGATGGCGGTGGACGGTTACATCGTCCAGTTGGATATGAGTAATGTGGTGGAGCTGGTGAAGCTGTTGCGCTCCATTTCCAGCAACGTAAACCAAATCGCCCGCCGCTGCAACGAGACACGCAACCTTTACGCCCAAGATGTAGAAGATTTGCGCAAAGGATATGTGGAAGTCTGGCAGGGCATTAACGACCTGCTGAAGAAATTTGAATCGCTTTGACTGTAAAAGGTGGCAGGAAGTTCATAATGTGCTCCTGCCACCTTTTATTGAAAAAATGTTTTCAAGACAATTATCTTATGGTAAAATTAAAATGCTCTTTACCGGGAAACCTTGTTATGAGAACATCAAGGGGGATTAAAAATGAACATAAGTATCATCTATTTTTCTGAGAACAATCAGACAGAGAAAATAAGCAATGCTGTGAATACGTTGAATACTGTTCAATCTCATTTCATATTTCGGCTAAAAAAAGATACACAAGCGGAAATCTGTAAGACAAAAAAAGTTGATTGGGGCTTTTTCCGCAGCACCCAACATCCCGCATACAATAGTCACATCATATATATTACAGAAAAAGAATTTTCTGACAACTGGTTTTCACATGAAGAAGCGCAGTACGCAGTTTTGAGCATAAATGGTTGGAATGAATATTTTGCGCCAATCCCAATAGAGTTGTATCTGATATATCAAATAGCGCAAGCGGCAATCAATTTTTCTGCAAAATTATCTGAACAAGCAGCATTGAAAATGACGCACAATGATGCAAAGGGATGTATGTTTGACCAATGTTCAAATAAACGGGATATTGTCCGTGGCATGGCAACAGGGATGATTTGCGATGATTGTATGGAGCATTTACAAAACAGATTATCGGACAAAGACATCTTGATTGCGGTTCAACAGATGCTGGATTATGTTAAAACTTCTATTGCTGAACTTTTACCTATCATTACATAAAATTTTCTTTGGGACGGTAGAATAGCCGTCCCTATTTTTGTGCTTAGAGGTGATTTTGATTCCAAGTGTAACGAAGGAACAGATTGAAAAGGCAAAGGAATGGGATTTGCTCTCTTATCTGCAAACCTATGAGCCGCATGAACTGAAACGGAGCGGCCCCAACGAATACTGTACCAGAACCCATGACAGCCTTAAAATTTCACATGGAAAATGGTGCTGGAACAGCCGTGGATTCGGGGGACGGACGGCACTGGATTACCTAATAAAAGTCCGGGGGATGGACTTTGTGGGGGCGGTGGAGGCACTATGCGGCTACCGCGCCCCACCGCCATCGGAGCGTCCGGCCCCAAAGCCTCCAAAGCCTTTCGCGCTACCGGAGGCGAGCCGGTGTGCCAGGGCTATGGTGTCCTATCTTCAAGGCCGGGGCATCCACCCCGACCTGATCTCTGAGTGTATCAAAAACGGCTCTCTGTATGAGAGCCGCCGCTATCATAACTGCGTATTTGTCGGCAGGGACACAAAGGGTCGTGCCCGGTTCGCCTGCCTGCGGGGAACACGGGACCGCTTTCGGATAGATGTGGAGGGCAGCGACAAGCGGTATAATTTTTCTCTGTTGGCCGCTGATGCGAAATGTCCCAGGCTTGCCGTGGCGGAAAGCCCCATTGATGCCTTGTCGCTGGCCACGCTGGTGAAACTGTCCGGGGACGACTGGCAGAGCAGCCACTACCTTTCCCTCGGAGGAACTGCCCCCCGTGCCATGCTCCAATTTCTCCACGATCACCCGCACGTTACACAGGTCAGTTTGTGCCTGGATAACGATAAGGGGGGGATGGTAGGTATGGACCGGCTGGAGCAGGCTATCCAGGAGGACCCGGAACTGTCCCAGCGCATGACGCTGATCTACCGCAACCCGCCGCCTGCGGAGCATGGGAAAGACTACAATGAATTTCTCTGCGCTCATGTCCAGGCGGTGCGGCAACACCAGCAGAAACGAGCAGAGGTGCGATGATAGACTATTTAATCTCCGGTTCCAACCCTTCAAACTCCGGGGAGTTGAAAAAATCTATCAGCGTGATCTCCAAACCATCACAAATCTTTTTGATGGTCAAAATCTTGGGGTCCTTACTCTTACCGTACAGAATGTTTTTGATTGAGGACGGCGGCAGGGCCGACAGTGTTGCCAGTTTATTGATGGTGATATTTCGCTCGGAGCATAGATGTAAAATCCGATCCCGGATGGCAGAAACAGTGTCCATAGTATAACCTGCCTTTTTCTTAAAGCATACAAAATGCAACTTGCAAAAGTAGGCTACCCATGCTACTATTTAGGCTATACATAGCCTGTTCAGAAAGGAGGAACAGGTGGCAATCTCCAATATAATTCCCCGGAAAATCATGCGGAACCGAACCCGGCAGCAATCCATGACGGAGCGCCACGACTACGACCAGAAAGCGGAGAAAACCAATGACGGTGAGTTAGTGTCCTCCTATATGTGTTCGCCGGAAACCGCTGCTGAAGAATTTGAGATCAGCAAAAAATTATATTTCCAGCTCACCGGGCGAAGCCAGCCCATAGGCCGGGATGTGATTATGTACCGCATTATACAGTCATTCAAGCCGGGAGAAATCAGCCCGGAGGATGCTAACCGCATTGGCTATGAGCTGGCGATGAAGTATACCAAAGGGCAGCACCAATTTGTAGTAGCCACCCATGTGGATAAGGCCCACATCCATACGCATATTGAAATCAACAGCACCAACCTCAACTGTAACGGCAAACTCCGGGATGTGAAGCAGTCCGCTCTTGTCCTGCGGCGGCTCAATGATGAACTGTGCAGGGCGCATGGCCTCTCTGTGATCGAGAATCCGAAGCCCAGCGCCAAAAAGCAGAAAGAGATGGCGGCGGCGAAGTACGGCACCAGCCATAAGGAGCAGTTGCGGCAGACCATTGACCGGCTACTTTCAGACTGCCAGGGCTATGACGATTTTCTGACACGGATGCGGGCCGAAGGTTACGAAATCAAGGAAGGAAAAATGTTGTCCTTCCGCGCCCCCGGCTGGGACCGTTTTACCCGTTCTTCCAAGTTGGGGAGCAACTATACCAAAGAGGCCCTGCGGGAGCGCAGCACCACCCGGCGCGGGCGTACTGCGGAGGCGAAAAAGCCCCTCCTGCGGAATGGCCGGAAGGTCAATATGCTGATCGACATTCAAGCGAAGATGGCCGCTGGAAAGGGCGCTGGCTATGAACGGTGGGCAAAGATTTTCAATCTGAAAGAAGCAGCTAAAACTTTGAATTTTCTGGTTGAGAACGGCCTGACCGACTATGATGAACTGGTAGCACGGGCGGAGCAGGCCGGTGATCGCTTTGACGATGTTTCCCGCCGTATCAAGCAGTTGGAGGCGCGGATGGCCGAGGTTGCCCAGCTAAAGACCCATATCATCAATTACTCCAAGACACGGGAGGTTTACGCCGCCTATAAGAAGTCTCGCCACAAGAAAGAATTTCTCGCGGAACATGGGGACGAGATTGCCCAGCATGAGGCGGCGAAAAGAGCCTTTGATGCCCTGGGTGGTAAGCCCATTCCGAAGGTGGCCCAGCTTTCCCAAGAGTATGCTGCTCTGCTGGCTGAGAAGCAGGAACAGTATGCCGAGTACAAGGCCCTCCGACAAGATATGATCGACTACCGAACCATGAAGCAGAATGTTGATAAAATTCTTGGCTTGGAACCAGAGGAACAGGCACAAAATAGAGAGCAGAAGTCGGAGCGGTGACTAAAGGGCCACCCCTTCAATGTCTGATGGGGCGGCCCTAATTTTTTTCTATTTGGCTGTCTGGAATATACTCGGCAACATCTTGAAGTGGACAGTCCAAAATTACGCAAAGTTTATTGAGTGTATGCGTTGAGACAGGCATATTCGCTTGCAATCGCTGGACAGTAGCATGGCTCATTCCGTGCTTGAAGCGCAAAGTATACGTTGTCACATTCTGCTCTGCCATCGTTCTCCACAACGGTGCATAACCAATCAAAGAACTCGCCCCCTTTACAGTCACTATTATGGCTGATATAATGGCCATATTGTATGGCTATTATTTAGCCATATGACTTGGAGCGGCACACAGACTTCCGCGACCAAAAGAAAGGACGAACGAATTATGATCTACACTGAAAATGTAAGGAACAAACTGGATGCAATTCTCAAAGCCTTTGAAAAATATATTGACGGCCAAAGCTACTTTGACATTGTTTACTCCAAGAAGATTGGTTATGTCTGGATTGTGGTTGATGAACCCGGAGCAGCCGGAGCGGAACTGCTCGACACGCCGGAGGCCATGCTGGATAGCCTGTTCAATGATATTATCAACGATGTAGTTGCCCCGCGTGAAAGCACCAGCCTTACAGAAGCCCATGCCCTGACGGAGAGCGAGGAGGCGGATTGCCGCCGCAGGATTGCCGCTATCCTGCGGACGATTGAGGACGGTGCTGATGAATACCTCGACTACCTGGACAGCTATCTGAAGGACTACCAGGAGCGTTACCATGAGGACGGTGAATAAGGTTTGCGCGTTCACGGGCCACCGTCCGAATAAACTCCCGTGGCGCTATGATGAAACGGACAGTCGGTGCGTAGCTCTAAAATCAGTGCTGATGGAACAAATCGGGTTGCTGGTCGGGGCTGGCTATACGCAGTTTCTATCAGGGATGGCCGAAGCGACTGATACATGGTCTGCCCTGTCCGTCCTCTCCCTGCGTGAGAAAAATCCCGTGATAAAACTGCATTGTATTCTCCCCTGCACAGCGCAGGCAGAGAAGTGGTCAGTTTCATCGCGGGACCTTTACCGCTCCATTTTGGAGCAGGCCGATTCTGTTGTCTATGTCAGCCGGGACTACCACAAAGATTGTATGCTGGAGCGCAACCGCTTTATGGTGGAACACGCTTCCGCTCTGCTGGCTGTCTATAACGGAGTGCGGCGTAGCGGAACCGGAGCGACTGTGAACTATGCCCGGAAGATGGGCCGGGAGATCATCATAATCGACCCCATCACTCGGCTGATCTCCTATGGGGAATCTGCGCCGTCCCCGGCGCACCCTCGACAGGCGCGGAACGCGCCGACTACTTCCTGCGCGGATGTGCAGGAATGAGCGACCGAAGGGAGCGGAAAAGCCACGCCGAAGGCGTGTTCGATCGGACGCAGAGCGTCCGGTCCGGGGCTTGGGGGAACCCCAACAAGCTGCATCGGAATATCGAAAACGATATTCCGATGCCCTGCTTGCCTACGTTATCGGAACTTTCGGTTTCCTCAACTCCGGTTTTGCTCTGCGGAGTGCGTTCTGTGCCTTGCATTGGGCGGGATATAGGACTATACTATAATCAGTTTGAGAAAATATGCTGTTCAGACAGCGAACATTAGGAGATACAATTATGGATAAGCGTGAAAAAATCATTCGGCTGTGGTTCGATATGTGGCTTCAAAGAAAAGACTTGGGCATCATGGATATTTTTTCTGCTGATGCACTTTACATTGAAAGCTGGGGGCCGCAATATAGCGGTGCAGAAAAAATCAAGCACTGGTTTAATGAGTGGAACACTCGCGGCGCAGTTCTTCAATGGGATATTAAGCAATATTTTCATAAGGACGATCAGACAATCGTTGAGTGGTATTTCAAAAATCAAATGGATGATGGCAGGATTGAGGCTTTCGATGGAATGTCCCTGACTAAGTGGACTGCTGATGATAGGATTTGCTTCTTGCAGGAGTTTGGCTGCAACGAGCATCGCTATGACCCATACCGCGATGGCCCAACACCCCACTTTGAAGATGGACAATCTATGTGGTTTTAGGCTGGATGCGGAGCGAAACGAGGTTTGAAAATGTGCGATGTAATAGTTGTCGGCGCTGGCCCCGCCGGAAGTACCGCCGCAAAGGTACTGGCCGAAAAGGGGCTTCATGTCCTGCTGGTAGAGCGTCACAAACTCCCCCGCTATAAATCCTGTTCTGGTGTCCTGATTCAAAAAACGATGGATTTGGTGCGGCGCTACTTTGGCGAGGATGTGCCGCTCTCTGCAACGTGTACCCCGGTGGAAAACCGTGGGATGATCTTTACGGATGATAAGGGCCAGGAGTTCCGCTTTGAGCAGGGCGGCTTGAACATCTGGCGCAGCTCCTTTGACAACTGGCTTACAGAGCAGGCGGCGGCATCCGGCGCGGAAGTCCGGGACAGCACCAGCGCCATCTCCTGCGAAGATCAGGCGGATTCTGTTGCTGTTACGCTGGGCGGAAAATCCACCTACACAGAAACCGCCAGATACGTCATTGACTGCGAAGGTGTCACCGGCGTACTAAAGCGGAAACTGCTTGGGAACAACAAGGACTTTATTACTACATTTCAGACGTTTAACCGGGGAACAATCCAGTTAGACCCGCATTACTTCTATGCCTACTTACAGCCGGAGTTGTCCGAGTATGACGCATGGTTTAATGTAAAAGATGAAATGCTGGTGCTGGGCGTTTCCGTAAAGGACACCAGCAGAATTGAGCATTTCTATCAGCGGTTTATCTCCTACATGGAAACACATCACAGCTTGCAGATTGAGCAGCAGGTCAAGGCGGAAAAGTGGCTGATGCCCCATATCCGACCCGGTTGCTCTGTCACCTATGGGCAGGGCCGGGTGCTGTTCGCTGGCGAGATCGCCGGTTTTCTGAATCCAATGGGTGAGGGCATCTCTGCCGGGATGGAAAGCGGCTGCTGTGTCGCCCATGCCATAGCAAGTCACTTTGATTCTCTGGATATGATCTATACAGACTACCAACGGGACACCCAGCAGCTAAAATCCTATATGGAACGCCAATGGAATTTTGTGGGGCGGATGGCTGGCACATTCTCGGAAATGGTTATCTGAACGAAATGTTGAGCGGAGGTATCATACATGGAGCCAGTCAATTTACTGCCAGCAAAAAACCGGGACGAACTGCGGGATTGGCTGATGATAAACCACGCCAAAGAAAAGGAATGTTGGGTGATCGTAAAGCGTGGACGGCCCGTTGATGATACAACATTTTGGTACATTGACGCAGTTGAAGAAGCCCTTTGCTTTGGCTGGATAGATAGTACGACAAAAAAGTTGGAAACTGGCGTTACTGCGCAAAGATTAGCGCCAAGGCGTAACGGAAGTCTGTGGTCAGAATTGAATAAAGAACGCTGCCGCAGGATGGAGCGTTTAGGGCGCATGACAGATGCAGGCCGAGCGGTACTGCCCGATATGACGCCCAACGGATTTGTGATAGATGATGAAATCTTAGAAACACTACAAGCAGACCCGCAGGTGTGGTGTAATTTTCAGCAGTTTCCAGAATTATATCAGCGGGTCAGAATAGATACGATCCAGATTAAGAAAAAGCAACGAGACTTATTTGAAAGCAGGCTTCAAAAGTTCTTGGAAAACACACGGCTTGGGATCATGTATGGAGAGTGGAATGATAACGGAAGATTGCTACAAGGTTTCTCTAAGATGACGGAGGATACACATGGTTGATGTTTATGTGGTAAGTGCCTTTTGTAAGGATGGTAGGGGTGGAAATAAAGCTGGTGTAGTCTTAGACCATCAAGATTTAGTGCCTGCGGAAATGACAGCAATAGCAAAAGAACTGGGGTGCTCTGAAACAGCTTTTGTGATGCCGTCCGATACTGCGGATTTCAAGCTGCGCTATTTTACACCAACAGAAGAAGTCCCCCTATGCGGCCATGCTACAATAGCTACGTTTTCTATCCTCCATTTATTAGGCAGGTTGAGCAGACACAATTACAAGATAGAGACAAAGGCCGGGACACTTAACATCCTCCTTGACGATGATGGAATGATTTTCATGGAGCAAAATCGTCCTGCCTATTTTGAAACACTAAAGCCAAATGTTTTTGTTGGGTGTGTAGAGGGCAGCTTTATTGATGCCGCATTACCAATCCAGATTGTCTCAACCGGGCTAAAGGATATTATGCTCCCCATAGATTCTAAAAATCACTTAGAGCAACTGAACCCCAATTTCAAGAGTATGTCGGACTTATGCCGGGACAAAGACGTTGTTGGAATCCATGCGTTTACTTTGATAAAAGACGCTCAAACAACAGCGGTATGCAGAAACTTTGCGCCACTATACGGAATTGATGAAGAATCCGCCACCGGAACATCAAGCTGCGCCCTGGCGTGTTATCTTTTCAAATACTATAAACAGCAATCTCAATATATTTTTGAGCAGGGATTAAATCTTGGATCAGCTTCAAAACTTGTGGTAAATATCGCCCATCACAATAACACAATCGACGCTGTTTATATCGGCGGATATGGCTGCTTGATTTGTAAGAAAACTTTGCCCATATAAACGAACGGACAAGGCCCAACCGAGCCTTGTCCGTTTGCTTATAGCAGAGCAGTATAAAAAATGAAGATATTTTACAAGCCTTTCAAAATCCCGATTGGTATAATGGGATGGATAAGGAGGAACACCGCATGAAAAAAGAAATACGAACGGTGGTTTACGATGATGAATTACGCATCGAGGCTTACCGCTTTGAGGGAATCGTGCAGCCCTTCCCGAACCATTTCCACGAATACTATGTAATCGGGTTTGTGGAGGACGGGGAGCGGGTGCTGTCCTGCAAAAATCAGGAGTACACAGTCGGCAAGGACCATGTTCTCCTGTTCAACCCTGGCGACAACCACGCCTGCGTCCAGAGTGATGATGGTACGCTGGACTACCGGGGCATCAACATCACAAAAGAGGTCATGCTGGACTTGGCGGAGGAAGTCACGGGCAGACGGGAACTCCCCGGATTTTCTAAAAACGTGATCTTGGATGAAGAAGTCACCTGCTACCTGCGTCCGCTCCATGAGTTGGTGATGAAAGGCTCCTGTGAATTTGGTAAAGAAGAAAATCTGCTCCTGCTGGTATCGCTGCTGATTCAGGAATACGGCCAGCCTTTTGAGAACTGCATCCCGGAGTGCCGGGACGAGATTGAAAAAGCCTGCGCCTTTATGGAACAGCACTACACCGAGCGTATCTATTTAGATCAGGTTTGCCGCTGTGTTGGATTGAGTAAATCCACCCTGCTCCGGGCCTTTGCAAAATCAAAGGGCGTCACGCCGTACAGTTATCTGGAAAATATTCGCATTGGCAAGGCCAAAAAGCTGTTGGAGCAAGGAGTTCCACCCGTTGAAGCGGCGCTGCAAACCGGCTTTTTTGACCAGAGCCATTTCACTGATTATTTCAACCGATTTATTGGCCTGCCCCCTGGCATCTACCGTGAAATATTCTTAGACAAAGATACGGGGGAAACGGCCCATGAAAAGTAACCACACAATGGGGCATCTGGCTTCGCTGCTTACCATTATTATTTGGGGAACGACCTTTATCTCAACCAAAATTTTGCTGGTAGATTTTCAGCCGGTAGAAATTCTGTTTTTCCGCTTTGTCATGGGGCTTATCGCTCTGATGCTGGTCTATCCCCGCCGTTTGAAAGGAACCAGCAGACAGCAGGAATTAACTTTTGCGGCGGCGGGCCTGTGCGGGATATGCCTATATTACCTGCTGGAAAATATTGCGCTGACCTATACGATGGCATCCAACGTAGGCGTTATCATTTCTGTTGCGCCATTTTTTACGGCGCTCCTGTCCCATCTCGTTTTGAAAGAGGAAAAACCGAAAGCCAATTTCTTTGTCGGTTTTGTCGTTGCGATGGCCGGGATTTTCCTTATCAGCTTCAACGGCTCTAAGCTGGAGCTGAACCCCGCTGGTGACTTACTGGCGCTGTTGGCCGCACTCATTTGGGCCTGCTACTCGGTGCTGACAAAGAAAATCAGCGGATACGGCTATCACACCATTCTCACCACCCGGCGAATTTTCTGTTATGGCATCCTGTTTATGATCCCGACACTGTTCCTATTCGACTTCAAGCTGGAACTGGCCCGGTTTGCAAACCCGGTCTATCTGTTCAATATCATTTTCTTAGGCTTGGGCGCATCGGCTCTCTGCTTTGTCACCTGGAATTTTGCGGTCAAAGTGCTGGGCGCGGTCAAAACAAGCATTTACATCTATATGGTTCCTGTGATTACAGTGGTGACTTCGGTAGTTATCCTCCATGAGCAAATCACTGCCCTGGCCGCTGTCGGAACCGTTCTGACGCTGGCGGGCCTATTCCTGTCAGAGAGTAAACTATTTTTGAGAAAAGAGGAAACGCAAAATGGATTGGCAAAATGAAAAGTGCGTCATGGTCATTGATGAAAGTCTGCCGCTGGGCCTGATCGCAAATACGGCGGCAATCATGGGTATCACCCTGGGAAAGAAAATGCCGGAGGTAGTAGGAGCCGATGTGACCGACCAGAGCGGCAACGAACATCTTGGCATCATTGAATTTCCTGTGCCGATCCTGCGGGGGTCACCAGAAATCATCAAGCAGGTACGGGAAAAACTGTATCAGCCGGATTTTCAAGAATTGACCGTTGTGGACTTCTCTGATTTGGCCCAAGGGTGTAAAACCTATGACGAGTTCATTGAAAAGATGGGCCATGTTCCCGAAAGTACGCTGCAATATTTTGGCGTTGCCATCTGTGGCCCTAAGAAAAAGGTCAACAAGCTCACTGGCAGTATGCCGCTGTTAAGATAATTTGAAGCAAAAGCGAACGGACAGCCGAGCCTTGTCCGTTCGCTTTATTTGAGAGGGTCAGTCTACTGTGTGTGTCTCGCGCTGATAAGTGAATCCAGCTTACCCTTTACAGCCTACTGAGCAATCTCGTCCATCTGGTCTACGGCCTTTGCTTCACATCGAACGCCAATGGAATTTTGTGGGGCGGATAGCTGGCACATTCTCTGAAATGATTATTTGACCAGAAAGAAGGGACAGGGTATAAACCTTGTTCCTTCTTTTGGTATGGAGCAAAATGTAAAGAACTATTGACATTTTGCTTGGAGCGTCGTATAATCAAAATGTAAAAAGTTCTTTACTTTTTGGAGGTATGGATATGAAGCAGTTTTTGAAAAGGCTTGGATTTCATAGCCCGGATGAAATGGAGAAAGCAATTCTTTTCAAAGCACAGAGAAACGCATATATCTTTTTGGTCATTTCACTTTTGGCTTGGTCGCTGTATGAGAGTTACAAGGTATATGTATACCACAGTAGGCTAAATTTGATTCCTTGTTTTCTGCTGGTAATGACTATGGCTATTCAAAGCCTGTCCCAGTTCATAATGACCCGTAATGCAGTAAAAGATGATGAAGATTCATATGAGACAGGGGCTATTGTTAAAGTCATTGTGCTGATATGCGTTATTGTTAGCATAATTGCAACTGTTGTTACAGCAATCGTCTTTATGGGTGTCAAAGTATGAAGAATAAAATAAAGGAACTTCGTAAATCAAAAGAGTATCGACAAGAAGATCTTGCCGCAGCACTTGATGTTTCCAGACAGACGATTATTGCAATAGAAAATAACAAATATAATCCAACCCTTGAACTTGCTATGAAGCTGGCTCGCTACTTGGATACAACTGTTGAAGAACTGTTTATATTGGAGGAACCAAAGTGAAAAAAACTTTATTAAAAATGATCCCTTATATAACTATTTTGGTAGCGGATTTCTATATACTGCCGTGGCTTATCCGCGATACCGGCGCGGCTATGCTCCTGATGCTATTCGTGATACCTCTTATTTCTTTTGCCTGTGCTGTGGCTTATGGCTTTCGCCTGGGCTTTGATTTTATCTTTCCTATTATGGTGATGATCCTGTTTGCCCCGACTATTTTTATCTATTACAATTCTTCTGCGTGGCCGTATGTCATTGCCTATGGCGTAATCGCATTTGTAGGAATGGTTATAGGCCGCATATTCCACAAGAAATGAAAGTTCTTCGTGCGGCTTAGGCAAAACCACACTGTCAAAATTGGAGGTTCAAATGAAAAAAGCATTTTCACTTATTTTTGCTTTCGTTATGATACTCAGCCTGTCGGCTTGCCAGACAAGGGAACTTTCTGCCAATGTTACAGCATACTATGTTGTTTACAGCGGTCTTAGTGATAGTAAAGGCAGAGTTGAAGGCATTGACGTCGATGGAAATGCTACAGCTATACACGATATTGATGCGATAAACATTTCTAAAGGTTCGCTTGTTGGGGAGAACTTTATCGCCGGTGGACATCGTGCAAACAATCACCTGATTATGCAGAAAGATGGCAGTTTTGAGGAGTTCTATTTGTTGGACAATCCTCAATACTCAGGTGTTTGGGGAATCACGTTAGATGGCGATAATATTGTTTCCGTTATGAATGGGAATGTTGACGACGAGAAAAATGTATATCTCAATTTACTCGTTATCCAGGACATGGAGCATAATGTCCTCGCAAAGAAAGAAATAGATATAACTCCTGATTCATTATTGGTTGATGGCGATTTCTTATATATGGCAGGGTGTTTTTGGCAGTATGATATAAACCCTATTTACTGTGGTGCTTCGATTGCAAGGTACAATATGAAAACTGGTGAATATAAGGAAAAGCATTTCCCTTATAATCCAGAGGAGGTAACTGCGACAAGCTACACCAGTTTGGCTAAACATGGAGATTATCTCTATTGTACCGTCAGAGAAAGTTTTATGGACAAAGAAGCAACAGATCGCCAGGAGAAAATCGACATTATTGACGGAAAGACGTTTGAACTTGTTGACAGTTTACCATTTGACCAGGAAATTAGCGAAATTCACTTTGTTGATGATGATTTATACCTTATCGTCGCGAATAAACTATGTAAATACGATATGGACACACGGATAGCAACAGAACTATACACACTTTCTGAAAATATGAGTGTTGAAAGCTCACTATCCGGGAATGGGCATATTTACTATTATGTAAGATGCAATCCTGCCCTCAAAGTCGAGAAGATGTTGAATATCGGCTATATCATTGATTTCAATACTGCTGATGAAAGCGTAAAAGGAACTCCGCTTACCACCGATGCAAAGAACACAGAAAGCATTGTGTTTTTCCCATTGGACAAATCCTAATTTGGTTTCATGCATCTAACTGAATATTTGAAATAGATGCGAACGGACAAGGCCCAACCGAGCCTTGTCCGTTCGCTTTATTTGAGAGGGTCAGTCTACTGTGTGTGTCTCGCGCTCTTTGATAAGTGAATCCAGCTTATCCTTTACAGCCTGCCGAGCAATCTCGTCCATCTGGTCTACGGTCTTTGCTCCACCAACAGATGCCAAGGCATAGGGGTCGTTCAGAGCCACATGGGAATCCGTCAGCATGGCCCACAGTTGATGATGCGTCCACTGACGTTCCTTTGCCGGGATGCTGGGGTCATAATAATCCGACCAGTCGCACAGATATTTCCCGGAGATATAGCCCAGGCTGTTGATCGGAGTGGAAATCGCTTCTTCATAGGCATCAGAATAGTAATCTTTGATGGTATTCTCCGCCTCCTGGAGCTGTCCCAGGTAGGATTCAAAATAGGTTTTGGTGGCGATAGAGCCGTCGGGGTCAACGGCCCAATAAGGGTCAATTTCCAGCGTGGCTTGATTCTCGCTCTGCCATTGTTTGAGTTGTGCCATGAAGTCCTCTTTTGTCATAGCGCCGAGTTTAGCCGCTGCCTTATCCGCCAGGGTTTCGACGCTGCTGGATGGGGCCTCCGCTCCATCTTGGGAAAGCGTCACCTGATCGTTGTTGGAAGGAGCAGCAGTTTCATTTTTCTTCTCCTGCGGGTCAGCAAAGCGGACAGTACGGATCGTAGAAATCTGACGGGCCATAGGGTTCAATGACACATCCATAAAGAACCCTCCTTTCATGCTTTTACTATTCTTATCGGCGGCAAAAAATGAAAGCTAAGGTTTTCTCGCGGTATGGCAGTCAGAGAATCGCCCCGCCGCCCCACACCTGGGACTGTGTGATGGCAAGGACGGTTTCGGTGGGAATACCGGCGATCTCGTCACCGAAAATGGCTTGCAGGTTTCCGCTGCTCATCATGGCGGCAAGCTGGGACTTTGCCGCCGCAGACGCGGCCAGTTGGCTGGCCTGGATTTTGTTCTCAATCTGATGCTGAACCGCCAGCTTCATAAATTCAGCATGGCGGGCCATACGCAAATCCCACCAGCTTATTTCATCGTCAGAGCCGCTTTTGGAGTAGGTGATCTCACCGCCGCCGCTGGAAGAACAGGCATTACAAATGTTCCCGTCCTCACCGATGGCAACAGCTTGGGACATATCCCATGTACTTCCGGGCATGATGGCTTCGTTCCGTGCCACATCAAAGGCAAACCATGTGTCGATCTTCGCAAAAATCTCTTGGGCATAGGCCGGGTCTTGCTCCATGCGTTCCTGCACCTTGGGATGAATAACCACGGCCTTGCTCCCCGGCGGGACGTTGCCCAGGGCGTGAATCTCCTTCGGAGCGGTAAACCTGCCGTCTATGGAGCCATAGAAGGGATTGGCCCCGGTGGGCTGCCAGTTCTCCAGCGTTTCCTTCGCCTTGTCCCCGTCCTGGTAGAGCAGGTAATGGGGATAGTCGTTCCGTGTCCGCCAATAGCCGCTGCTGGCATCAAAAACGTGATAGTGGATGTTGGGATATTTGGCCTTTAACATCGTTTCCAGGGAAGGAGCCTCGACCGCTTCTGTCCCTTCTGTCTGAACCTGTCCGGCAGAACGCACGGACAAATCCATCACCAGGCTGGTGGGCATCGCCGCCATACCCATGATACCGCTCATGCCGGTTGTCAATGTATCGGTCTTGCTCCTGCTGGCCTGCGCCGCCATATCAAGAAAGCTGTTGGACTGCGCTCCCGTCTGCTTTGTTCCGCTGGCCTTTGCGTAGGCGCTATATGTCCCCGCCCCATAGCTGGGCTGAATTGTGTTGCTCAAGTATTTCACCCCTGACATTTCTATTTTACAGAATTGCTCCGCTGCCCCACACCTGGGACTGTGTGATCGCAAGGATAGCTTCTGTGGGAATGGAGGTCAGCCTGGGTGCGGAAAGCTCCTTATGTCCGGTGATAGAAACAATTTTATGTTGCAAAGCTATGGCCGTTGCCTCTTGCTCCTGCAATCTCCGTTTTAAGGCACTTTCTTCTGCCAAGCGTGTGTTTTCCTCGCGCCGCTTTTGCTTGGCCTTTTGCTCCGCTTCAAACTGCCGCTGTTCTTCCTCCGTTGGTCCGGTCAATCCGCCGCCGCTCGTCAGCCGCCAGCGGGCAACTTCTCCATTTTCATCCAAGACGATCAGCGCAGAGTTTTCCCGCCCTGGGATGGGATAACCATTCCAGGCAAAAAGGTAATCAATATTTGCCATGACCTTATTTGCCAGAGCCGGGTCATTCTTCATCTTTTCCTCCAACTCCGGAGGTACAACGATTGAGGTCTGGCCGAGGATTGAATTAAATCTTGCCTGTACTTGTGAACTATCCATAGCCGGTTCTGCCCCGGTAGGTGTCCAATCTAACACCGATTCATCTACCTTGTCAGCAAAAAACTTCTCAAAGGGAAAGTCGTTTCTTTCCCATACAGATTGCGGGATTTTTGATGCGCCCATCACATGATAGTATGCGCCCGGAAACCTTGCTTGGCACATTTCCTCAAAACTCATCCCGGCCACATTCTGCGTTGCCGCAGCACCCGCCGCTGTTACAGAGGCCAAATCCATAAAGCTGATGCCGCTGTTTCTTGTACTTACCCCGGCTAAATTGTAAAGGCCCGCTAAAGCGTTCATTCCATAGCCCGGTTGAATGGTATTGCTCAAATCGTTCACCCCTTCTTACAGTAGGCCCATCAACAGCTCTGCGGCGCTGACAGAACCGCCGTTCATGCGGAGTTTCATCATCATCCGCCGCTTTGCCGCTGCCTTTTCTTGAAGTTCCATAAATTTTTTGTGGTTCTCCATGCGCTGCTCCCAAAAGCTCCCTTTGGATTTCTCCGCAAACATGGACGCGCCCTGTCCTCCCATGTAGCCAGGATACCAGCCTTCGGCGTGACACGCTTCCTTTGTTTCGCCAATGTAGAAAACGGAGTAACCGCCGCCGCAGGTGGACACCCACGGATTTGTCTGCGAGAAAGCCTCCTGCAAATCATTCAGCACCCACGCTTCATAGTCGGGATCATTTTTCATCCGCTCAAACGCCGCATCGGAAATCTGAACGGAAATGGATTCCATCTGCCGCGTGGCCGAGAGGGGCATCTGCGAAATCTTCTCCCGGATCATCTGCTGGTACGCCTCCATGCTCATGTCAGCCGTGTCGGACACGGCGGGCGCTGCGCTGCTCTCACTGGCCCGGAGCTGTGCGGCCATGCTTAAAAAGTCGCCGCCCTGGGGCGTTGACTGCCGGACTGCGCTGTTCCCCGATAAATTCCCGGCCAGCCTTGTCAAATAGTTCATGTCGATTGTGTAACTCAAAATATCTCACTCCTTCACATCACAGATCGGAGAAAGGCACATCTGCTCCTGCTGGTAAAGATGTTCCTGGTGCGGTAACGGGGGTAGTTGCTATCCTCGCTTTCAGCAAATCGGCTATGCTGGAGAAGGGCTGTTCCCGCGCTCCTATTTGGGCCATCAGGCGTCTATCCTGGGCAGCTTTATCCAGCAATCTTTGTTGCCGCCGTTTGGCCTGCAATTTCTTCTCCTGATATTCTTCCAAAAGTTCTTTTTGCCGTTCTCTGCTTTCGTTTGTCCTTTTATAGAAGCTGTCCTTTGAGCGCAGGCGAAATTCCGAATCATTCCCAACAGGCCACGAATCAGCCCTATATTGATCGAGGTTCGTTCCAACGGTAATCAACAGAGAGCAACTGCGCGGCGCAACAGAAGAACCCATATCTCTTTGCAGCAAAGAAAGCACTTGCGCTCGGTATTCCGGGTCATCTTTCATAGCTTGAAACGCCGCATCTGAAATGTTGACGGCTATATTGCTTAGGCTTGGGTGGCTGACAACCTTTGACAAGTCCTCATAAAACTCTTTCTTAAAGAGCTGCATTTCCTCCGCTTCGGATAACTCCGCTTTCTGCTGAACGGCCTCTGTGCTGCTATCGCTGATTTTCAGCACATCAGACGTATCCTGTTTGGCCCTCGCCGCCAGATCAAGAAAACTGCTGCCCTGCGTCCCGGTCTGCTTTGTCTCACGGGCCTTTGTGGGGGCGCTATATGCCCTCGCCCCATAGTTGGGCTGAATTATGCTACTCAAAATTTCTCGCCCTCTCTTTCCTGTGTCATAGAAAGTTTTGCATCCTGTTCAAGCGCCAATCTCGCTTCTTTTGAAATCTCTATGTAGTCTGCTTTTCGGATAGAGGCCCCGCTGGTTTTGGCCGCATCAGAAAAATCGACCTTTTTGATTAGCTTTTCAGTGACATGGCGTATTGACTTCCCATATGCAGAAAATTGTTTAGAAACACGCTTTTTTTGCTTTTTCTTTGCTTCTTGTTGCTCTTTAGCTTTCTTCTCAGCGTTTTCCCGCGCAATCTTTCCATCAGGGTCATTTGTGCTGCCACTCATCATGGTAATATTGCCATTATCATCAATCTGGTAAGTGGCATAGGTCACTACGGGACTTCCTGGAGCTTGCGACACAGCGTTGCAAAGCGATTTAACACAGTCTGGGATCGCCGCCAGATTTTCCTCCAGATATGCGGCCTTTTCCGGGTCTTGGGCGCACTTCTCCAAAAAGGCAGGGGAAACGGAAACCGAGGTCGGAATACCATTCATCGTTGTCGATGTGTTGAGATAATTGAATTTTTTCTGTAAGGATTGTGCGTAATCTGGTTTTGAACTCTTTGCCGTAGAAGTGTTCTCATAACCACGGCTCCCATAGGTGGTGTTCAATCCAAAAATTGACACTATTATGCCCTCCCATCATCATATTTGTGATTTTTCTTGTATCATTACCGTGACACCAAAAACTTGATTATCCTGGGTGATCTCGACCTCTCCCATATACTTCTCCGCCTCCCGGCGCACGTTGGACAGGCCAAGACCGTGCATGGGGGCATCCTCATTTTTTGTTGTGGCAGGCAAACCGTCCTGCCCAAATACCACCTCACCCACGAAAGAGTTTTTGACCTCTATCAGAAAGAAACGTCCTTTTCTCTTTCCAGTCAGCACAATAAAACGCTCACCCTCACCGACCTTCTCGCAAGCCTCCATCGCGTTTTGCAATAGATTTTGAAGGATAATCCCTACGTCAAAGGCATCATAGGCCCCCGGCTCCGGGTAATGGAAATCCACTTGGAAACGGACGCCTAAATCAAGGCTCCGCCGCCGGGTATCGTTGACGATCACATCCGTGACCGGGTTTCCCGTTTGGAGCGTCAATTCAAAGTCGCTCATGCTCTCGTCCATCCGGGAGATATAGTCCTCCAAGCTGGCATACTCGCCGCTGCGGGCCAGACCTTTGATGTTAGTCAGGTGGCCCCGCATTTCGTGTTTCAGTTGGCGGATGTGGGTATAGAACTGTTCCGCCTCCTGGATGCGCGCCCGGATTGTCTGTGTCTGCTGGTACTCCATATAGTGGGTGGCCTGTTCCTCTTGCAGCGCGGCCATACCCTGCTGAAAAGCGATGGTCAGGTAGGCCCCCGCATAGAACAGCAGGGCCAGCACAGGAATCACCGCCAGAAATGCCGGGTGCCGTTCGTATAGCTGAAGCAGAACGCCGTCCTCGAACTCCACCAGCAGACGGGAAATCACCTGCCCGAACAAGATGCCCGCCGTGGGAACAAGGCTGATATAGCACAGCGCCCGCCGGTGAAGGGTCAACCGCCGCTTTTTCATCTGACGCTGGAGGGCAAAGAGCATGACTGCCAGCATAATGGTGTGGGTCAGCAGGAACAGTATGACCAGAACAGCGGCGCGGAGAAAGACCGCCTCCGGCGGCTCGATTTGGTAAGGCACCGACCGCTCCACGATGAAATACAGACTTTGCGCCATCAGGCCGCTGGAAATCCTGGCATTGAAATAGAGCAGCGTCAGTAAGAACACAAAGGGCTTTTCCAGACCGATCCACTTTGATACTACCAGCAGTAATGCCACAAAAATCAGACCAAAGGCCCCCTGCGGGAGCGCCGCCTGATTGCAGAACAGTTCAAAGAAGATATAAACGGAAAAGATAATAAGCGGCTTTCGCCATCTGCGGCCCTGGGCATCCAGAAAGGGCAGAAAAAAAGCGGTGAGCAAACCGGCGTAGATCAATTCTGTCCCTGCGGAAAACGCTGTGTTGAATGTCCGAAATGTTGTTTCGCTCATAAGCCAGCTCCCTTCTTCAAGAAGCGGAGATAGGCTTTTACAAAATCCTGATACTTATATTTGGAAAGCAGCAGCTTTTCCCCGTTTGTCATTGTCACTTCTGCTTTGCTATACCCACTCACATAGGAGAGGTTGACCAGATACCCCTTGTGGATGCGGTAAAACTGGTCTTGTAGTTCCAGCTCTAAGTCCCCGATTTTCGCGTAGCAGGTAAACTCGCCGTCTTTCAAGCGCAGTATGACCTTGTGATCGCTGCTTTCAATGTAATAGATGCTGTCCAGCGGCACGGTTCGGCTGGCGTTGGCAGATTGGAGCGTCAGGACGCGCCCCGGCTTCACCCGGCCAGTCTCAATCTGTGCCACCGCACGGGCAAAGACCTGGGCAAACTTTTCCTCGTTTACCGGCTTCAGCAGGTATTGGAACGCGCCCACATCAAAGGCGTCGAACACATACCGATCATAGCCAGTCACAAAAATAATGACCGGCTGTGTAGTTGAATCTCGTTCTCTGATCTTCCGCGCCAGAGCCATTCCGTCCAGGCCTGTGCCGGGGGGATTCAGCTCTATGTCTAAAAAGAGCAGGTCAATCTCCCGATGATTTGCAAGGCAGTCACCGGCAGAAGCATACTCCACGATCTCACAGGGATAGGGCTGTGCTTGAATCAGAGCCGAGAGATAGGCGCGGATATTGGCTTCATCATCACAAATTGCTGTTCTTATCATGTTGTAATCCCTCTATGCGTTTATTCGTTCAAATGGGCGCTGGGATAAAGCCCTTTGACGCAAATGGACCGTTTGACACCGTAACTGGACAGCGCAGGTTTATTTTAGCATTGTATTATTAAGAAAAAAACTCCGACTTTCTCTGCTGGTTGACTTTTGCCTATTGTATGCTATAATTCATTTTATAAATGTTAAAGCATACAAGGCAGGTGCAAAAATGGAACCTATGAATTTGAAGATTGGCGAGAAGCTGAAAAGTCTCCGCACTACTCGCTCGATGTCTCTGGACGATGCTGCGGCCCTGACCGGCGTAAGCAAGCCTATGTTGGGCCAGATCGAACGCGGCCAGTCCATTCCCACGGTGACAACGCTCTGGAAAATAGCCACGGGGCTGAAAACGCCGCTGTCCTTTTTTCTGGAGAGCCAGCAGGCGGAATATACCATTGTCAGCCCGGATCAGGCCAATGTGATTTTAGGGGACGGCGGCAAAATGCGGGCCTATCCGCTGTTTACCTATGACCCGGTGCGGAGCGTGGAAACCTTCTACATCGAATTTGACCAGGGATGCCGCCATTCCTCGGACAAGCACAATGACGGCGTGGAGGAACACATCTTTGTTCTGCGGGGGACGCTGCGGCTTGTCCTGGGGGACAAAACGATTGATGTGGGTGAACGGCAGGCCGTCCGTTTCCGGGCTGATATTCCTCACGCCTATCAGAACTTGTCCGAGAGCGAGTGTGCGGTCTATAACACGATTTTCTATACTATATAGCTATATACAAATCGGCAACTACGGAGGAAAGGCTATGAAGATTAACATAGATTTTGGACATCCATATTTTGATGCAAACACTATTTTTAAGTTAGAGCTTAATGATTTAGATTGTTTCTATCAGGATGAAAATGAAGTAAATCAGCTAAATTTGTTCTTTGTATTGGAAGCATCATTACACAAATTTCAGAGCGAAAAAGATGCCAAAGCTGCCGCACACTGTGCGTTCTTAATGGCGTATTATCTTTTTACCCCATTAACGCCTCCCGCATCTTTTGAGTTAGCAAAGTATTATATTGATAGAGCATTGGAATGGAATGAAACGCCAGAATACCGCGAGTGGAAAAATCTCATAGATAAGGGAAACTAACAACGTCCAATGTGCGGAACAGTTTTGAAGGAGGAACGTCATGTACGAACTGATTCAAGTTTCAGAACAGAGCTACTACATCCAAAGTCCGGCTAAAATCGGGCTGGTGAAACTGAACGAGCAGGATGTTTGCCTGATCGACAGCGGCAACGATAAAGATGCTGGAAGAAAAGTCCGTCAGCTACTTGATGCCAACGGCTGGCGGCTCACCGCAATCTACAACACCCACTCCAACGCTGACCATATCGGCGGCAACAAGTATTTGCAGGGCCAGACCGGGTGCAAAATCTACGCGCCGGGGATTGACTGCGCCTTTACCCGCCACCCCGTCCTGGAGCCGTCCTTTTTGTATGGCGGCTATCCGTGTAAGGAACTGCGGCACAAATTCCTCATGGCCCAGGAGAGCGATGCCCAAGAGCTGACCCAGGCGTGTTTGCCGGAGGGCTTTGAGATTATCCCCCTGCCGGGGCATTTCTTTGACATGGTGGGCTTTCGGACGCCTGATGATGTGGTCTATCTGGCGGACTGCCTATCCAGCCGGGAAACGCTGGATAAGTACCAGATCGGCTTTATCTATGATGTTGCCGCCTATCTGAACACTCTGGAAATGGTGAAATCTCTGCGGGGGAAGATGTTCGTCCCGGCCCATGCAGCGGCCACGGAGGATGTGGCGGATCTCGCACAGTATAACATCGACAAGGTTTTGGAGATTGCGAACAAGATCACCGGCATCTGCCAGGAGCCGCTTTGCTTTGAGACAATCCTGCAAAGGCTGTTCACTGATTACGGGCTAACAATGAACTTCGAGCAATACGTTCTGGTGGGTAGCACCGTCCGCTCCTATCTGGCGTGGCTGAAAGATACCGGCAGACTGAACGCTTTGTTTGAAAACAATATGTTGCTTTGGCAGCGGGTGTAGGAGGATATTATGGCAATCGAAAAAGTAAAAGAGTATTTCAATCAATTCGGAATGGCAGGCCGGGTACAGGAATTTACCGTGTCCAGCGCCACCGTGGAACTGGCAGCACAGGCGCTGAACTGTGAGCCTTGCCGGATTGCAAAGACGCTTTCCTTCATGATGGACGGCCATGCTGTCCTGATCGTTACGGCAGGTGATGCCAAAATCGACAATCCCAAATATAAGGCTCAATTCGGCACAAAGGCGAAAATGCTCACCCCCGATGAAGCGGAAACCCTGATCGGTCATGCGGTGGGTGGTGTCTGTCCCTTTGGGATCAACGAAGGGGTGACAGTCTACCTCGACAATTCCTTAAAGCGGTTTGAAACGGTTTTTCCTGCCTGCGGCAGCAGCAACAGCGCGATTGAGTTGTCCATTGAGGAATTGGAGAAGTATTCCGGCTATGTCGCATGGATTGATGTATGCAAGGGCTGGGGCGAGTAATCTTGGGCATGGAAAAGGGAGCGCAGCTTTATGAAAATGCATAGCAGATGATGAGAGATTTCCTCAACAACTTGCCTATTGACAAATGTGTAGGAATATGATAACCTTAACCGGCATGAATCCCCAAGGAGGCTCAGTATGAACTTTCATTTGACTGATAAACGAGTAAAGAGAATCAGCTCTGTACAATCCGAACCGATGAAACATTGTGCAGAGTATAGCGTATAAAACGCGTTAGGATTTCATCGGGAAACAGCGCAGTATCTGCCCAAAGTGATGCACTTTTTGGGTGGCTATTGCTTATTTCCCGTATGCAAATTTAGCGTAATTGAGGCTATGGGCAATGTTTTGTCCATAGCCTTTTGCTTTATAACTCTCTATTAACGAGTTGACAGGCAGAAGGCGTCTACACTTGCGTGTATTGCCTTCTGCCTATTCTTTTTGGAAATGAAAGGATGGCCTTTGGAATAAATGAGTTTATTAGAAATTTACGGATTGACACACTCCTTTGGAGATAACCTGCTCTATAAAAATGCCGAATTGACACTCAACAAAGGAGAACATATTGGGATTGTCGGGCAAAATGGAACCGGGAAAAGCACGTTGATAAAAATATGCACAGATCAAGTAATCCCTGATTCTGGCCAGATTACATGGCAGAACAATATTTCTATTGGCTATTTAGATCAATATGCGGAGATAGACCCTAATTTGACAATGAGGGACTTTTTGAAGTTGGCATTTTCGGGACTATATCAGATTGAAAGTGAAATGTCGGCACTATATGAACAAGCTGCAAATGGTGATATGGGTTGTTTGGGCCGTGCGGCTCAACTTCAAGAGCATCTTGAAATGCAGGATTTCTATTCAATAGATACGCGTATAGAGCAGGTTGCAAGTGGATTGGGCCTGTTTGCTATTGGCCTCGACCATCCTATTGAAAAAATGAGTGGCGGTCAACGTGCAAAAGTGATATTAGCAAAATTATTGCTGGAAAAGCCAGATGTTCTTTTGCTTGATGAACCAACCAACTTCTTGGATAAAGAACACGTTACTTGGCTTGCCGATTACCTGTCCAATCTGGAAAACGCTTTTATGGTGGTATCCCATGACTTTGCATTTCTTGATAGAATTGCAAACCGTATTTGTGATATAGATAACAATGAGATTGCTAAATACTATGGAACCTATACGGAGTTTTTAAGGAAAAAAACTCTTTTGCGTGAAGATTATGTTCGCCAATATTCTGCACAGCAAAAGGAGATAAAGAAAACGGAGGAATTTATCCGGAAAAATATCGCTGGAAGAAAGTCAAAAATGGCAAGAGGGCGACAAAAGCAGCTTGATCGAATGGATAAATTAGAAGCGTTGGATCAAAAGGAAATTAAGCCCCATTTTCATTTTCCTGCCTTGCCTCTGACAAATACGGAGCATTTATTAGTCCAGCATTTGGCCGTAGGCTACTACTACCCCGTCTTGACTGATCTCGGCTTCACAATAAAAGGAGGTCAGAAGATCGTCATTACCGGATTTAACGGAATCGGCAAATCCACACTGTTAAAAACGCTGATCGGGCAAATTCCTGCCTTACAAGGACAATTCAAGTTTTCGACACAGGTTACCTTCGGGTATTTCGAGCAAGACTTACTATGGGCAGACACAGAGCGAACCCCTATACAAATTCTTTCCGATGCTCACCCTGATATGGTGATAAAGGAAATTCGGAAACATCTTGCTCGATGCGGAATCTCCAACAAACACGCTATGCAACCGATAGGGACACTAAGCGGGGGAGAACAAGCAAAAGTTAAAATGTGTTTGTTGACCCTTGTTCCTTGCAACTTTCTAATTATGGACGAACCGACAAACCATTTGGACATTCAAGCAAAAGAGGCTTTGAAAGATGCTCTGACAGTTTTTCCTGGGACTGTCTTACTCGTTTCACACGAAGAAGCATTTTATAGTGGTTGGGCGCAACGAGTAATCAGCGTAGAGAAATGAAGATATTTTAACGTAACTGGATAGCATGATAGCGCAAGTGGACACCACAACTTGAATTAATTATAGTAACATAGTTATGCACCTGTACCACAACAAGGAGACTGGACATCCAGACCATCCATATAGTTGGCTCCCCACTGACACATAGCATCTAAAACCGGGATAATGCTTTCCCCAAACGCTGTCAACGAGTACACCGTTTTAGGCGGCTTCTCCGGGATTACCTCTCTATGCACCATGCCGCAGTCCTCCAGGTCGTGGAGTTGCTGGGAGAGCATTTTCGGTGTTGCACTCGGAATCCGCCGCTGTAATTCCATATAGTGCAGTGGGCAATCTACCAGATGCCAGAGGATAAGCGGCTTATATTTTCCACCAATCAGCGACAATGTTGCTTCAACAGGGCAATTAAATTGTAACTGCTTCATAGTCTCACCTCACGGAAAGTATATCATAGTGGGTCAATTTAGAAAAGGACTTACTTTTTGGGAAGTACCTACCAAAAAAGTGCAATCTTGCGGATATTTCTGAATGTTGCTAAACTCCTTTCAGATGGTCGCCCGAACGGGTCAACTATCAGATTATTCAGAAAGGATAACACATCATGGACTTTATCACGATTGCAAAGAAGCGTTGTTCCATCCGCAGTTATACGGAGCAGAAGGTGGAGCCGGAAAAGCTGGCTAAAATTTTGGAGGCTGCTCATGTGGCCCCCACCGCCGCTAATCTTCAGCCGGTTCACCTGATCGCTGTTCAGAGTGAGGACGGACTGGCGAAAATTGGCAAAGCCGCCAACATCTACGGTGCGCCCCTTGCCATCATCGTCTGTGCGGATCACAACAAGGCATGGGTGCGGCCCTTTGACCAGAAACAGACCGGGGACATTGATACCTCCATCCTGACCGACCACATGATGCTCCAGGCCACGGAGCTGGGCCTGGGCAGCGTATGGGTATGCTACTTCAAACCGGACGTTTTGAGCCGTGAATTTGACCTCCCTGCCAACCTGGAGCCGGTCAATATCCTGGCCATTGGCTACGCCGGGGAGAGTTTCGCTGACCCGGAGCGGCACAACAAAATGCGTATCCCGGTAAGTGAGCTGGTTTCTTACGAGAATCTGTAAACCAACTGATTGCACCAGGGGGGCATCCTCCTGGTGCATCCTTTATGAAGGGGTAAATTGAAATGGTCACTTTCTACATCGTTCGTCATGGGCAAACATTACTCAATCAGCTTGACCGAGCGCAGGGATGGGCGGATTCTCCATTAACTACGCAGGGACAACAGGCCGCAAAAAACTTGGGTAAAACTTTATCATCCGTCATGTTTCAAGTTGCATATACAAGTGATACAATCCGAGCATTTGATACCGCAAAGCTGGTGCTGGAGGAATGTGGACAACCTGCGATTGAAATATTCCAGGATTCCCGTCTTAGGGAATGGTGCCTTGGGGCTATGGAGGCTGAAAAAAATAGTGTCTTTATTCAAAACGTGTCTACATGGTTAGGTGGGGTTCATTCTTTTCCAGAGATGAATAAGCGGCTCCCGGAGGTGGCCGAAGCAATCCGGCAGCATGATACCACGGGTCTGGCAGAATCCTTTGAACAAATCAGCAAACGGTTAAAGTCGTTTCTTGTGGATGCTGCTTCATCTCTGCCTGACGATAGTAATGTTCTAATCGTAACACACGCATTTTCAATGAAAACCTTAATCTATTTATTCGATTTGGGAAAAATTGACCAGTTTTCGCAGATTAACAATGCTGGTAGTATCAGGCTGCTGTTTGATGGGCAGATATTCAGAATAGGATAAATTATGATTCAAAGTGTAGACAATTACTCTGGCAATTCCATTGCTTCTCCGAATGGATTGACGTAATCAGGTGGACAAAGATGTGCCTCACTCCATATCATCATTTGATTCAAGATTGGTGTAAAACTTTGCCCCAATTCTGTCAGAGAATACTCCACTTTAGGTGGAATCTCCTTGTAAATCTCACGATGTATGAAGCCGTCCTGCTCCAGCTCACGAAGCTGCTTTGTCAATGAAGATTGCGTAATCCCATCCAGCCGCCGCATCAGTTGTCCAAACCTTTGGACCTTGTAAAACGCAATATACCAGAGAATCAGTATCTTCCATTTGCCGCCTAAAACTCCTTGAACACTGGCCATCGGAACACAACGAGCCATCATTTCCTCTGTTTGGAATTTGTTTTGGGCCATACCATATCCCCTCTCTTTCTTAATTTTACTATATACCCCTTGAAGCAAAAAATCAATGTAGGCAATTAAATTAGTATTAGTATAAAAAACAATACTACTACCAAAAAAGTTGCGTACTTGAATTTGTTTGGCATGGAATGTACCATTAGAGCAACAGGAAATTCCTGATTGATTTTTGAGAGGAGACATGACCATGCACTATGATGGAACGATTTGGCGTCCGCCCTATGAGGCCCAATCACTACTGATTCAAGCCACTGCTGGCTGTACGCACCACTCCTGCAAGTTCTGCACACTGTACGAGGATTTGCCCTTTAAGTTCAGAATGTCACCGCCGGAAGAAGTACGGGAGGACTTGGCTGAAGCGGGCCGCTATTGCCGAAATCTTCCCTGGCTCCGTGTTTTTTTCACAGGTGCAAATCCCTTTGTCCTGACTACGGACAAGCTGAAAACGCTGGCCAAGATGGTTGGAGAATATTGCCCTAACTACCAGTCGATTGGCTGCTTTGGCCGGATCACGGATATTTCTACAAAATCCGTGGATGAGCTGAAAGAACTTCGGGCATTAGGGTACAACGGTCTTACCTTTGGCGTAGAGACTGGTGACGATGAAGCCCTCGCCTTTATGAACAAGGGGTTCCGGGCCAGCGATGTCCTCGAGCAATGCAAAAAGCTGGAGGTAGCGGGCATCGACTACAATTTCTTTTATCTGACTGGTATTTCTGGCGCTGGACGGGGAGAGATTGGAGCAAAGGCAACTGCCGAACTGTTCAACCAGCTCCACCCTTTAATCATCGAATCATCCATGTTGACAATTTACAAGACCTCAGAACTATACCAGGAGATTCAGCGTGGGAACTGGAAAGAAGAAGGTGAAATTGAAAAGCTGGCCGAACTGAAAGCTCTCATCGAAAACCTGACGATCAACACCAGAATTGTCACGGATGGCGCTTCCAATCTGATTCAAGTCCGCGGAAACCTGCCCACCGACAAGGATAGGTTGGTCGGTCACTTAGAACATCTAATTGAAACCGCTGACGAGGCCGCTCTGCGGGAATACCGTGTCAATCTCCGGCACTTATAAGACGGGCTGCATCAAGCACTTACTGACGATACGGCACTTTGATAATTCGTCCCCCAATCGCATAGCGATTTCAAGACGGGTTGAATACTCTCACCGAGTTCTGTCAAAGAGTATTCAACCCTGGGGGGATTGTCTGGATATACCGTCCGCTGAATAATCTTCTGTTCTTCCAGTTCTCGAAGTTGCTGCGTCAAGGTTTTAGTAGTGATCTGTCCCAAGCGCCGTTGCAATTCATTGAAGCGCACGGCCCCTTTAGAAATTTGCCATAGGATTTTCAATTTCCATTTACCGCCTAAAATATTTAGACCGATCTCCATAGGGCATTGATCTGTAATAGCGACTGCTTTTGCCATAGTATTTCCTCCATAGCAGTATCAAAAAAGACACTACATACCAAAAATGTGCGTTCTTGTCCATCCTTTTTGTCCGTGGTATCCTTGGTGATGCCACACCCAGGCACAGAAAGGAAGGATTTCAATGATTGTAGATAGCCACCAACACGTTATGCTCCCTACAGCCATGCAAATTCAGAAAATGGACGATGCGGGGGTTGATAAGGCCGTGTTATTCACAACAACCCCGCACGTTGAAAAGGCCGCAGCCGCTACCCTGGACGCAATCGGAGCGGAGATGCAGGTGCTATACCGACTGCTTGCTGGCGGTTATTCTCCCGAAGCCCGGATCGCTAAAATGAAGGACACCATTCTGGAATTAAATCAGGCAATCCAAGAAGCGCCAGATCACTTTTGTGGCTTTGGCCCTGTACCGCTGGGGCTTGCTGACAGAGATACCGCTGAATGGGTAAAGGACTATATCATCGGGAACTCTTTCAAAGGCATCGGGGAGTTTACCCCCGGCTCCGAAATGCAGATTACACAGCTTGAACCTGTGTTCAAGGCCCTGACCGATTATCATAGTCTCCCCATTTGGGTACACACATTCAATCCTGTCACGCTGGACGGTATTAAAATCCTCATGGAGCTGTGTCGGAAATATCCTACCGTGCCGGTTATTTTTGGACACATGGGCGGTTCAAACTGGATGGATGTGATTGCCTTTGCAAAAGACAATAAAAATGCGTATCTGGATTTGTCTGCGGCCTTTACTCCGTTATCGGTCAAAACTGCGCTGACAGAAGTACCAGAAAAGTGCCTATTCGGTTCAGACGCACCATTTGGAGAGCCGCAGCTATGCAGACAGTTGATTGAGTTTGTCAGCCCGTCCACTTCCATTACAGAGATGGCGCTGGGCGGCAACATCGAAAGATTACTGCATATTTAGATCGTGTCGCACTGGCTCCGCTCAATTTCCTGCTGGTAAAAAGAAATCTTCTCGTCCAGCTTAGTTTCATGCTCCTGCAACTGTCTGATTTGTTCTCTCAACGACTGGCGGTGCTGGATCAGCATTTCCATCCGTTCAAAAAGAGTTGTATCACCCTCGGCCCGTAAAGCGGCATACCGCTTGATCTCTTTAATGGGCATCCCGGTTGCCTTTAGCCGCTTGATAAAAGCAATCCAAGTCATATCCCTATCAGAATAGCGGCGGCGGTTACTGGAATTTCTCATAGGAGTAATCAGGCCCTCATGTTCATAAAAGCGCAGGGTATGGATTCCCAGCCCGGTGACTTCTGAAAATTCCCCAATAGAATAGTCCAAAAAAATCCCTCCACCCTCTTGACGTAGAGTGAACTCTACATTGTATGCTCTCATTATACCTTAGAAATGGAGGAATTTCAAATGGAATATGAAACAAAGAGGTATACAGTCATTACGGGGGCCAGCTCCGGCATAGGGTACGAAACCGCAAAAGCCTTTGCCGCCCGTGGCAAGAATCTGGTGATTGCTGCACGGCGCAGGGACAATCTGGAAGTCTTGAAGGGTGACATTGAGAGAGAATACCCCGCTGTCGATGTTGTTATCCGATCCGTTGACCTGTCCGTACTGGAAAACGTCTATCAGTTTTATTCCAGCCTGCAAAGTCTCCGACTGGAAACGTGGGTCAATAATGCGGGCTTCGGGAACTATGACAGCGTGGCCCAGCAGGACTTAGAGAAGATTGATACCATGATACGGCTGAACATCGAGGCCCTGACCATCCTATCTTCCCTATTTGTCCGTGACTATAAGGACGTTCCTGGAACACAGCTTATCAACATTTCATCCTGTGGCGGCTATACGATTGTCCCAACTGCCGTTACCTACTGTGCAACAAAATTCTATGTCAGCACATTTACGGAGGGGCTGGCCTGGGAGCTGATAGAAACGGGCGCAAAGATGCGGGCCAAGGTTCTGGCTCCAGCGGCCACACAAACAGAGTTCGGCAAAAAGGCGAACAATGTTGAGGTATATGATTACGACCAAGCCTTTGGTACTTACCACACCAGTGAACAGATGGCGGCGTTTCTGCTGCGGCTCTATGATAGCGATTGCACAGTCGGTATAGTGGATCGTGAGACGTTCCAATTTGAACTGCGATCCCCGATGTTCCCATATTCCAATCGTTCCACCCATAATCAACATCCAACAAAGTAAGGATTTTTCCATTGAGAAACAGCCAGTGGGTAAGGTCTTTCCTTGCCCACTGGCTGTTGCCCGTTATAGCCGAATTATAGAGCGCAGCGTATCTCGGCTGGTGACTTCATCAACACAAAAGCGTAGAAAACATTTATGAAACGCTTCTCTGCTGGCCTGACCGGATATTAGCCTTATAACTTGTCATCTTGGAGTGCTAATAACTGCTCAGCCAGAAAGTCCAGTGTATTTAATAACACCATTTGATTATCGCGGTTGCAAGCTCTAAACTTTCCAAGGAAACGATTGATTTCCTCGTCATGTTCATCCGGCTCTGTGTTGAATAGATCGCTGGTTGTAAGTCCTAAGCGTCTGACAATCGGAAAAAGAATTTCATAAGATGGGTTCACAGAACCAGCCTCTATGCACTGAATCATCTTGATAGACACGCCTGTTTCATCAGAAAGTTCTTGCTGTGTCAGATTGCAAGCCTTTCTTGCGCTATGGACACGATTCCCTAAATATGTGCGAATATCCATCGGCATAATTTATCACCTCGGATATATTCTATCTTACCTTTTTTTACATTTACATTCCCTGATAACTCCTATTTGATAGGTAAAATCTTGCGTTTATATATGAAATATCGAACCCCTGTTGAGAAGCCCTTAAAAAAAACGGCTCTCACAGCAGGGGCTTATTGAACATCTGCCTGTGATTGTCCGTTGGAGGAAATCATGGGTGTTTTTCTGGTCTATAACAGATTTGGTGATTCGCCAAAAAAATTGTTGTTCCTCATGAGGATTTCCATAAATTAAAAACCGCAAAATTCGACCTATTCAGAGCGCGTTATCGCACCAGATTTTCGCTGTGGAGAGAAACCGCCAGAGAGTATAGCAAACTCTCTGGCGGTTTCTTTTGTCGATTTGGGTCGAAATACACCCATCTTCCCCGGTGCCGTGGACCTCCACGGAAATCTGAACTTGACCCCTATCAATTCAGATTTTCGGAGGTACCGCGATGAATAAGGCACATTTGCTTGAAATTCCCCATACAAAATTTGAGGAATGGGCCAAAATCTGGCCCATAAGTTTTCTAATATCTTCCCAGGAGCATCGAAGGGGGGTGAGCGCATGAGCAGTCCAAGTGAACGGCGGCAAGAGCTGTTGGAGTTGCTGTGCCATAGACGGCACGATACATACGACAATTTGGCTTTTGAGTTCAAAGTTTCCAGGCGGACGATTCGCCGGGATATTGCGATACTCATGTGTTCTTACCCGATTGAGACTTCAAGAGGCTACGGTGGGGGCGTCAAGGTTGCGGATGGGTACTATCTCCACCGCAGGACGCTCAACAAAAAACAGACCGCATTACTAATCAGGCTGCGGGTGCAGCTTGATGGAGATGATCTTGATACGCTCAACAGCATCCTTCATCTTTTTGCTCCCTGACGCATACCCCAGCACCTTGACAAACAACGGGACAAGCCTCCCGTTCATATTCAGTATGTAAGTGCTGCATCCTGCATCAGCCGTTCAATCGCAAAGACTACCTGCGGGCCAGGGCCGGAGAAAAGGAGGTGATTCCTTTCCGCTCCCTGCCCGTCAAAACGATAACATCAAAGGTACGAGCGACATCTGGGCGGCTTGTCCGGCATTGGTAACGCCGCAGACGCGGGATGCACCGCAAAAACCCGTATCGCAGGGTAAAAGGGAGGTACTGAGGGATTGGCCTGGGCAGCTTAGTCACCTGCCGTCACCGTCTGTTGGTATCGCGTCGCCGTACCAAGGCGGACTTACATACTCCCGTGCCGGGGGGATAGCAGCAGGGCGGTCATGCCGCCTGATAATACGGCACACATTCTAACGAAAGGGTATCAAAGGGAACCCGCGCCGGTCACTTCCTCACAGAAAGAGGACACAACCGGGACCGGCGCGGTTCTTCCCGCCCAACGGTCGGATGAAAGACCTGGGGCCATAGGCGGACTATGGCCCCAGGTGTTCCATCCGGCAAAGATGAATTATCAAGAGGCCGGAGGCCAGGGAGGTGAGACTGTGCTGGTTCAGATCAGCGAGATCAAGATCAATCCGGGGCGGCGGGAAGCCAAAACGGAAGATATTCGAGAATTGGCGGACAGCATTTCAGAAGTGGGCCTGCTCAATCCAATCACGGTTGACTGCGGACACATCCTGATTGCTGGACTTCACCGGCTGGAGGCGGCAAAACTGCTGGGGTGGACGGAAATCGAATGTACGGTCAGCGGCTTGGAGGGCCTGCAAGCGGAACTGGCAGAGATAGACGAGAACTTTGTCCGGGCTGAACTATCCCCTATGGACTATGGCGATTTGCTTTTGCGCCGGAAAGAGATATACGAAGCACTTCATCCAGAGACAAAGGTTGGAATTGCGCAGGCAGCCGGAATGAACCGCGCTGTGGGCAACAACGTGACGGACAAAATGTCCGCCACGTTAAAAAGTTTTGTAGATGATACTGCTGAGAAGTTGGGAGTTGACCCCCGGACCGTTCGGCGTGATATTCAAACCGCCAAGAATCTGACACCGGAAGCAAAAAACATTATTCGGGATGCTGATGCCAAGATTACAAAGAAGGACGCATTAAATCTCTCCCGGCTGGTCCCGGAGCAACAGAGTGAAGCGGCCAGCCAGTTAGTAGCGGGCAGTATTCATTCGGTAGATGAATACCAGCCGCCGCCCGCAGAGCCGGAGCCAGCACCGCCGCCAGAGGCCCCTATGCCTGCCGCTGTTCCCTATTCGTCCAGCGGTAGACATTACGCCTCTTTTGAGGAATCTATTGCTGATTTGAAAAACCATGATAAGGATTGCAGTTATACCCCGGATGCGCTGCTGGCCGAACTGGATTCTTTCATCCAGAAATTCCAGAAGGAATTTGAATGGTATAGCGACCCCTTCTGCACAGTCGTTTTCCCGGATATAACGCCTGTGCAGTTTGATTATCTGAAAAAGCGGTTTGGTACGATCTCAACCGCTATACATGATTTACTGCAACAAATGAAAAGGAGCATGAGCGTATGAGCTACCGCAAAAGACACGCCCCGCCCAAGCCGGACCGGGCGGAACAGCAGACTTTCCTTCCCCTTCCCGAAGTGGAGTATAGCAATCCCGGCGCTATCCGCACCCTCTCCACCAGCCGTCTGACCTCCGGTCTGCCCTACCAGCGGCCCGTGGAGCAGAAGGATGTGGACAAGATCATCCGGGAGTGGAGCGGCCGCGAACTGTCCCCAGTGGTTGTCAGCTTTCGGGATGGAAAATTCAATGTTCTGGACGGCCAGCACCGTATTGAGGCCATGCGTCAGATGGCGGGCGGCAAGGATGTAATCGTCCCCTGCATCATCCATACCGGCCTGACCTATGCGGAAGAAGCGGAAATGTATGCCAAGCTGGACACGGACAAAAAACGTCTAACCCTGCGGCAGCATACCAAAGCTGTGGTTGAAGCTGGCTCGGACGCAAAAATCATGGAGGTCAAGCGTCTGGTGGAGGACGGCGGTTTTACCTGGGCATTGGAGGCACAGACCGGCGAACCCTTTGAGATCGCCGCCGTTCGTGCCCTTATCAACGCCTACCAGCTTTTAGGCGGTGATGCCTTTTCCCGGATGCTGGCGCTGATGGCCGGAGCGTGGCAGGGTACGCCCAATTCTCTGAAAGCCTCCATGTTTTCTGGTATGGCTCTGTTCGTCAAGACTTATGAAATGGAATTGAGCGACCGGGCCTTTGTCCGGCGTATGTCTATCGTCAGCCCCGACGAGATCATCCGTCAGGGGCGGATTGACTATAACACCGCTCTACGCTTCGCCCGTATCATCCGGGACAAATACAACGGTCAGCAAAACGGCGGTTCGGAACTGCCCTACCGTTTCAAGCGATGATTCCCTACAAATGAACCGCCGCAGAAATGGCCTGCGGCGGTTCTGTAATTTGCGGAGCATGGAAGCAAGAGTACAAGCATATGCTGAATCAGAAGGGAGGAAGTATATGAGCCAGTGCGCTTATACCAGAGAACAGGTCGAAGCGATGCAGAATGTGGATATTCGGACTGTGGACCCGACAACCCTGCGGGATATTCGAGATGTGGAGATCAACACCGCTCTGCCGAAGAAGGAGCGGATTTTGGACTTCATTCGACAGATTGGCAATCCCTATTGCTACCGTCATGGCAAATATGTGGTGAAGGTCAGCTTCATTGATACGGATGTGACACTGGAGGACAGGATGCTCTCCTACATACGCTCAAAGTGCTGAGAAAAACTTTTTTGCAAAACACTCTGGACAACTCGAAAATATTATGTTAACATCCGAGCAACAGGACAAACAAGTGTCCCGCTTGTTGTTAAAGTGTTTTGCTGATTAAACTTTGACAACAAGGGGCGAAGCATATGAAACAGACCGCTGAACAGGTATGGAATACCTGCGGTTATGTCCGCCTGTCCCGCGAGGACGGTGACAAGGACGAAAGCAACAGCATCACGGGCCAGAAAGACCTGATCCGTGATTATTTGTCGCACCACCCGGAACTGCGGGAGTGTGGCATCAAAGTGGACGACGGCTACACAGGTTCTAATTTTGACCGTCCGGCTTTCCAAGAGATGATGGCCGAGGTCAAGGCAGGTAAGATCAACTGCATCGTGGTCAAGGACTTATCCCGGTTTGGCCGCAACCACCTGGGCGTGGGAGAATATCTGGAACAGTTATTTCCCTTCCTCGGTGTGCGGTTTATCGCAATCAACGACCACTACGACAGCCTGCACAGCAACGCAGAATCTGATGAGCTGGTAATCCCTTTCAAAAACCTCATAAATGAGGCATATTGCCGGGATACCTCGGTAAAAACACGGAGCCAGCTTGAAATCAAACGCCAACGCGGAGATTTCATCGGCTCTTTTGCTGTTTTTGGCTACCAAAAGGACCCGGAGGACCATCACCGCCTACTGGTAGACGACTACGCCGCCGATGTGGTTCGGGATATGTTCAGATGGAAGCTGGAAGGTGTCAGTGCCGGGGATATTGCAGATCGTCTGACCAAGGCTGGCATCCCCACGCCTCTGGACTATAAGCGTTCCCAGGGAATGCGCTACTCCACCACCTTCCGAGTGAAAGAAGAATCCGTTTGGAGCGCCGGAATGGTACTGCGGATTCTGAAAAATCCGGTTTACATTGGAGTGCTGGAGCAGGGCCGTGTGACCACACCCAGCTACAAGGTCAAGCGGCTGGTCACGAAGCCACGCGAGGAATGGGCGGTGGTAGAGGGCTGCCATGAGGCAATCATTGACCGCTACGACTTTGAAAGCGTTCAAAAGGTGCTTGCCCTGGACACCAGAACCAGCGTCAGCGGCAAAGCCGTGGAGTTGTTCTCCGGGATGGTCTACTGCGGCGAGTGCGGCAGTTCCATGATACGCAAAACGGTTCCGTCCGGCAAAAAGCGGTATGTGTACTATGTCTGCGCTGCCCACAAGAATGAAAAACTCTGTTCCTCCCATTCCATGCGGATAGAGGCCCTGGATGAAATTGTTCTGACCGCGCTGAAAAAGCACATTCGGGACGTAATTGACCTCTCCGACCTGCTGGAACTGACCGATACCGCACGGCTTCAGCAGGCCAGTGTGAAGAAGCTGCAAGCACGGCTTGGAAAGAAGCAGGAAGAAATTGACCGCAATCAAACCCTTCTGCTTTCCCTCTATGAAAGCCTAAATGACGGTGTAATCGACCGTGACGAATATCAAAACTTGAAAAAAACCTATTCCCACCGCCGTACCGAAGCAGAGGAACAGGCCGAGGCCATTCAAGCAGAAATCGACAAGCAAATGAGCGGTTTCAGCCAGAACCAGGGATGGATGGCCCAATTCCGCAAGCACCAGAATATTACCTCGCTGGATCGCACTATTGTCGTATCGCTGATCGAGCGCATCTTAATCTTCCGTGAGCGCCGGGTGGAGATTGTCTACCGCTGGTACAATGAATTTCAGTGGCTCTTTGACCTGCTCATACAGGCCCAGGAGATGCTTCCCGGAAGGGAGGCGGTCTAAGATGGCAAGGACGAAACGCAAGGTCAATCCCATCCTGCCGCCAGCCGCACCCGCAGAAGCCCCGAAAAAGGTATATCAGGCAGGCGGCTATGTCCGGCTATCTGTGGAGGACAGCGGCAAACCAGGGGCAGACACCATTGAAACACAGCAGGAACTGATTCAAAGCTACATCGCCAGTCAGCCGGATATGCGGCTCTATGATCTATACTGTGACAACGGACGGACAGGAACGAACTTTGACCGCCCGGAGTTTGAGCGGATGATGGAGGATGTGCGAACCGGAAAAGTGGACTGTATCGTAGTCAAAGACTTATCCCGGTTTGGGCGGAATTATCGGGAAACTGGCAACTATCTGGAGGGAGTTTTCCCCCTCCTGGGAGTACGGTTTATTGCTGTCAATGACTATTTTGACACATTGACCGCCGAGCGTTCTCAGGACGGCTATATTGTGCCGCTGAAAAACATAATGAACGCAGTTTATAGCAAGGACATATCCAGAAAAATACTTCCCGCGCTGTCAACAAAGCAGCAGAACGGTGATTTTATTGGCACCTGGGCGGCATATGGCTACCATAAGTGTACCGAGGACCGCCACAGGATCGAGCCTGATGAGGAAACCGCGCCGGTGGTATGGGATATGTTTCAGTGGCGGCTTTCCGGCCTGAGTTATCAGAATATCGCCCGGAAGCTGAATGAGCGGGGTGTTCCTTCTCCTGCCCGGTATCATTATCTGAAAGGCGACGCCAAATCAGAACGCTACGCAAATACGCTCTGGAGCGTCTATGCGGTCAAGAAAATCCTGACTAATGAGGTTTATCTGGGCCACATGATTCAAGGGCGCAAACGCTCCGGCTTCTCCGAGGGAAAGAAACCCTATCAGGTGCCGGAATCCGAGTGGATCATCGTTCGCAACACCCATGAACCGCTGATAGACGAAGATACCTTCCGTGCGGTTCAACGGATGGCGGAGGATGCCAGCAGCACCTACCAGGAGCGTTTAGGGCGGCATGACGGGCTGGGGAAAATCCCCAATATCCTGCGCGGGCTGATTTACTGTGCGGACTGCGGACGAACCATGACGCGGTATAAGAATGTTACAAATAAAGGAACCCATCTCTACTACAACTATATCTGCCGAACCCATGCAAGCAATCCAATTTCCTGCCCGAAGAAGAATCTCCATGAAACAGAGTTGACGGAAATCCTTTGGGACACCTTGCGGCGGGAGATTGCGCTGGCTGAAAATCTGGACAAGTTGGTGCGTCAGTATAGCCGGTCAACAAAGGCCGTCAGCCAAAGGGCCATTGTGGAGCATGAAGTCACGACTGTAAAACAGGCACTCTCCCGTGCCAAAATGCTCTATGACAGCTTGTATCAGAACTACGCCGACAAACTAATGACGGAGCGGGAATACACGGAAATGAAGCAGAAGTATCGTTCCGACATGGAACGTGCCCAAGCCCGCTTGGAAGCATTGGAACAGCAGCAGAAAGACACTCGCCATCAGACCACCGAAAATCCCTGGCTTACTACTTGCATTCAGTACCGACAGGAAACAGAACTGACAGAGGGCATGGCTCATGCGCTGATTGAGCGTGTGGAAGTCGATGCTGGAAATCGTGTGAGTATCGTCCTGCGTTACCAAGATGAATACCGCGCCCTGCTCCAGTTTTTGGTGTCCGAGGGAGAGGCGGTGTCTGCATGAGTAATACCACCGCAAAATATATCCGGCTTTCCTCAGAGGATGATGATTTAGGGGAAAACGGTAAGATTGAATCCAACAGCATTACGAACCAGCGCAATTTACTGGATGCCTTTATCAGCCGTACCCCGGAATTGGCTGACACAGATGTGATCGAGTTCTGCGATGATGGATGGAGCGGCAAAAACTTTGAGCGTCCCGCCGTCCAAGAGATGATCGAGCAGACGAAACAGGGAAAAATCCAGTGCATCGTTGTCAAGGATTTATCCCGTTTCGGCCGCGACTACCTGATTGTGGGTAACTACATTTCCTGCGTGTTCCCCTTCCTGGGTGTGCGCTTTATCGCTGTGAACGATGGTTTTGACAGCATCCGGCCCACGGATGTGGACAGTTTGGAAACATCTTTTAAGACCCTCTTATATGACCTTTATAGCAGAGATTTGTCCCGGAAAGTGCGGAGCGCCAAAAAATTTCGCGCCCAGCGGGGAGACTTCCTCTCGCCGTTCGCCCCATATGGCTATATTAAAGACCCGACTGATAAGACCCGTCTGATGATCGACCAGTCAGCGGCGGAGACAGTACAGCGCATCTTCCACCTGATGGCAGACGGTAAGAAAACAGAGGAAATCGCGGCGCTTCTAAACCGTGAGGCTGTGCCGACGCCCATGCTCTATAAACGGTCGGCTGGATGCTCCCGTACCAGATGGCCCAGCATTTTCGAGGATAATTTCTGGACAGATAAAACCGTATCAAAAATTCTCCGGGATGAACGCTATATTGGAAAAAACATCTTTGGGAAACGAATACGGGATATGGTGGGCCGCACACATACGGTCAAGGTCAGCCGTGCGGACTGGATCACCGTAGAGAACACCCATGAGGGTATTGTGACGCAGGAAGAATTTGACCGCGCACAAGCGGCGATGCGGGCCTTTGCGGAGCGTGATGGTCTGGAAAAGCACGATTGGCCGCTACATGGCAAAATCCGCTGCGGCGTTTGTGGCTACACAATGTCTTATACCATAGGGAAACAGATGTATTTCTACTGCCGTACCCCCCGCATGAACGCTGCCTATACCTGTGCGGAGCGAACGCCAGAGAATGATATTCTGGACGCTGTTTTGGAGGGGCTTCGAGTGCAGGCATTGATGGCGGTAGAACTGCGCCGATTATGGGAAGAACAGCATCGAGTGCGGCAAAAGGACACCACCGCTATGGTGAAGTCCCTCTCTGGATTGCGGGAAAAGCATCAACGGCTTTGCCAGCAAATCAGTGGGATGTACGAATCCTTTGCGCTGGGTGAGGTCAGCAAAGCGGAATACCTTGCCGCAAAAGCCGCCGCTGTCCAGCATAGAGATACCGTTGCTGCCCGAATTGCCGAGATTGAAGCCACTTTGGAGAACGTGGGGCAGAATGGCAGTTTGCAGAACAGTTTCGTTTCTACTTTTGAGAAGTATACGGAAGTCGAGGAAATCACCGGTGAGATTGTGACGGAAGTCTTGAGAGAAGTCCGCATCTATCCTGACAAGCGGCTTGAAATTGCCTGGAATTTCCGTGACGAACTGGAAAAGCTGATACTTGATTTACAAGGAGAGCATCAACATGGAGCATAACAGAACCTGGATTTATTGCAGAGTTGCCTATCCTAACGCTTGGGAGTTGGCAGTCCAGCAGAGAAGTTTGGAGGCATACGCAGAGAAGCAGGGCCTTGAAATTGTAGGCACTACCGCTGAACACTCCAGCGGACTTGACTTCTCCCACAGAGGATTGGCCGAGGTTTCCGAGGCCGTGGCAAATGGAGAAATCGACTTCCTGCTGGTAAAGAACCTTTGCCGTTTGGGACGTAGCCTTGAAAAGACTGACCGATATTTGAACTGGCTGAAAGAGCATCAGGTTGAATTGATCTGTGAGGATGGCAGTATTTCTCAGACCAATATGGAAATATTGCTTGAATTGTTGCAAGCCAGTGGGATGAAGTTAAACATGGCAAAGCAGTAGCGTTACCTTTGGGGAGGCGGTCCTCTCATTCGACACCATTCACAATTTGTTTACAATTTATTTTTAGACCCTGCTTGACATTAGCGGATGAGGCGGTGAGCGGCACGAAAACGGACAAGCGGGAGGACTTCAACCGTCTTCTGGCCGACTGCCGGAAGGGCAGGATCGACCGGGTGTTGGTGAAGTCCATCTCCCGCTTCGCCCGAAATACCAAGGACTGTCTCTCCGCCCTGCGGGAACTGATGCGGCTGGGCGTGACCGTCCAGTTTGAAAAAGAGAATATCGACACCGGAACGCTCACCACAGAATTGATGGTGAGCGTTTCCGGTTCCCTGGCCCAGCAGGAGTCCGTATCTATCTCACAAAATATCCACCAGAGCTATCGCCGGAGGATGGAGCGGGGCGAGTTCATCACCACAAAACCGCCCTACGGTTACCGGCTGGTAAACCGGAGAGACCTGGAGATCGTGCCGGAGGAGGCAGAGATCATCCGCTGGGTGTTTGACGCCTATCTCGGCGGGAAAAGCGCCAAGGATATCGCAAACGAGCTGATCCGCCGGGGTGTCCGTGACCGAAAGGGCAGCGTCCACTGGACCACCAGAGAAATCTATTACTGGTTGTCAAATGAGAAATATGTGGGCGACACCCTCTGCCAGAAAACCTACAAGATCGGCTTTCCCTTCGTCCAGAAAATCAACCGGGGCGAGGTGGACCAATTCTATGTGGAGGGGACCCACCCGGCCATCGTCAGCCAGGAGGTGTATGACAAGGCCCAGGCCCTGCGGCAGATGAAGAAGAAACAGTCCAAAGGCCCGGACGCGGTCTATCCGCTGTCCCGGAAAATGTGCTGCGGGATCTGCGGCTTCACCATCTACCGGAGGATGACCCGGAGAGGCACTGGCGCCTGGAGCTGCGGACGGCATCTGAGAAGCGCCGCCAACTGCCCCACAGGCCCTATCCTGGAGGAGGATATCTACGCCGCCTTCCTGCGGATGTACAACAAGCTGCGCCTCCATGACGGCATCATCCTGCGGCCTGCCCTGGGCCAGATGGAGGCCCTGGAGACCGCCGTCCAGCGGGACAACCCCGCCATGCTGGAGGTGAACCGGGCCATCGCCCAGGCCACCGAGCGCGGCTATAAGATCAGCAAGCTCCGCACCAACGACCTGCTGGATGCGGACGCCTGCGCCGCTCAGATAGCCGCCAACACCGCCCAACTGACCCAACTCCGGGCCAAGCGCCGGAGGCTGCTGAAGAATGATGACATTGGCGAGGCGGCGGAGGCCCTGCGCCAAACTGTGGACGCCATCCGCCAAGGCCCGGAACGGCTGGACAACTTCGATGAAGCCTTGTTCGAGGAGCTGGTAGAGCAGATCGTGGTCAGCCCCACGGCCCTGCGGTTTCGGCTGTATGGCGGCATCGAGGTAACGGAACGGATCGGGGAGGACGCAAAATGAATCGGAAAGTGCTGTACGGCTATCAGATCGAGGACGGGAAGCTGGTTCCCCAGCCCCAGGAGGCGGCGGTGGTCAGCCGGATATTTGCCCTCTGCCTGGAGGGGAAATTTCAATGGGAAATATCGGACATCCTGAACGCCGAAGGTATCCAGTACAGCCCGGACTGTCCTGCGTGGACAAAGTTCAAGATATCCCTGACCCTCAGAAACCAGCGATACGCCGGCGCTGACGGATACCCCGTCCTGATTGGCAGCGAGACCTTCCAGTCCGTTCAGGCTCTGCTCCAGAAGAAATGGGGGAAGCACATTCATCGGGACCGCCCGGTGTCCGCTCTGAGGGAAACACTGCGATGCCCCTGCGGAGGACGCCTGAAGCGGTGGTTCAGCAGTGTGCATAGACCCGACACGTTGTACCTTCGGTGCGCTGAGTGCGGCGGGGAGGCCGTCATCCCCGATACGGAACTGCTGGCGGAGGTTGAGCGGCAGGCGGCGGAGTACACGCCTCCGGCAGAGGGCGGATACACTCCCTCCGAGGAGACTGTCCGCCTGACCAACGCTATCAACCGAGGGCTGGAGAAGCCGGAACACCCGGAGGAGGTGGTGACCCTGATCTTGCAGGGGGTCTCCGCCCGGTACGCCTGCTTTGAAGCACCGGCAGCCTCGCCGGATACCCAACGTTTGATAAGAGAAAAAGCCTATGCGCAGGCGATAAAATATATCACCATCACTGCGGAGAACGCGGTGACAGTGACCTTTAAGTAACCGTTCATAACAAATTGGGAAAGGAGCCGTCATGGAACAGACCGTACAGCGGGAACGGAAGATACGCATCATCCCCGCCACGAAGCCGGTATCAACCTCTGGACGGGCCTCCGGCAGCAAGCAGCGGGTGGCCGCCTACTGCCGGGTGTCCACCGGCAGCGAGGAGCAGCTCACCAGCTACACCGCCCAGAAAGCCTACTTCACCCAGAAGATCGGTGAGAACCCCGATTGGGAGATGGCCGGTATTTTCGCTGACAAAGGCATAACCGGCACAAGCATGAAAAAGCGGACGGAGTTCAAGCGAATGATCGCCGCCTGCAAACGGGGCCGAATCGACCTGATCCTCACCAAATCCCTCTCCCGCTTCGCCCGGAATACGGTGGACAGCCTGGAAATGGTGCGGATGCTCCGGGCCAACGGCATCGGTGTGATCTTTGAAAAGGAAAATATCAATACGCTGACGGAGTCCAGCGAGTTTCTGATCACCCTGTTCAGCGGCTTTGCCCAGGCGGAGAGCGAGTCTATCAGCAAAAACGTGATCTGGGGCATCCAAAAGAGCCGGGAGGCAGGGAACGTCCCCTTCCAGTACAAGAAGCTGTTGGGCTACCGGCGGGGGCCTGACGGTCAGCCGGAGATCATCCCGGAGGAGGCGGAGACGGTAAAGCGTATCTTCCGCCGCTACTTGGACGGGTGTAGCCTGGGCCAGATCAAAGCGGAGCTGGAGAAGGACAAGGTTCCCACCTCCTGCGGGGTTCAGAGCTGGACATATCAGGTGATCCACAACATCCTGGTCAACGGCTGTGCCATAATAGGGGTAAACCAGCAAGCCCTTGTCGCACAAGCGGTTA